>Ga0310690_10009947_pt1 | contig 11891 bp, 10 predicted proteins | sample AusTroGonzalo_MG_2_FD_207661 | JGI IMG/M metagenome (GOLD analysis project Ga0310690, IMG submission 207661) | Bovine rumen microbial communities from tropical cattle in Woodstock, Queensland, Australia - Gonzalo_04 (v2) (version 2) | ecosystem: Host-associated > Mammals > Digestive system >...
ATCTAGCTATAAATAATTATTGCGGTCGCTCAAGATAGTGGATTTTATTTTATACAAATAAACAACACCTCTTGTTTTACTGACAGGAGGTGTTGTTCATTCCTAAGTGAGTTTAATCCATTGCCTGTATCATAAACCTTGTGATTCTGCCCATAAAGTCGGCAGGATTTTTGACAGATTCGCCCTCGGCAACGCTTGCTTGTTCAAAAAGCAAAGTGATTGCGTCTTGTAAAACGCTTTCTTTTTCGTCTTTATGATGTTGCAAAGTGTCGGATATTTTGCGTATCAAGGCGTGAGAGGGATTTATTTCCAAAACTCTGCCGCTGTCATGCAAAAGTGTTTGCCCGTGCATTTTCATCATACGCTCAAGACTTAAGGATATATCGCCCTTTGCGGCACTTAAGCAGGCGGGGCTTGCCGACAATCTGTCCGTCGGTAAAACGTCTTTTACCTTATCTTTCAGGACTATTTTCATATAGGCAATCAAGGCGTCCATCTCATCTTTCGGCAAAGCGTTTTCTTTATTTTCGCTTTTTACGGGAATATCCTTTATTTCATCATCTGCCAAAGAGATATGTTTTAACGGCTTGTCTTTGTATGTCGGCATAGCCTGTGTCCAAAACTCATCAATCGGATCGGTGAAAAGCAAGACTTCCAAACCTCTGGCGGTAAAGCCCTCCAGCTGCGGAGAATTACGCAAAACGGCCAAATCATCACCCGTGATATAATAAACGGATTTTTGATTTTCGGGCATGGCGGCAATATAGTCATCAAGGCTTATCAGCTTATCCGAACGTGTGGAATAAAAGCGGGAAAGTTCGGCAATTTCGGTACGATTATCGGCATCTTCATAGATACCCTCTTTAAAGGCTTTACCGAGTTGAGTCCAAAACTTGTTGTAATCTTCCGTATCTTTGCTGCGAGTTTTAAGCTCCGACAAAAGACGGCGAATCAAGCCCTTTTTCACTTTGGCAAGTACGGGAGTTTTTTGCAACATTTCACGGCTTACGTTAAGGGGTAAGTCTTTTGTGTCAATCACACCCTTTACAAACCGCAAATACGCAGGCATAAAGTCCGGCAAATCGTCGGATATAAATACTTTGTTTGTGTACAGTTTCAGACTTTTGATTCTGTCCGGCTGGAACAGGTCAAAGGGTGCTGTTTCGGGAATGAATAATAAACCCGTATATTCTATCGCACCTTCTGCTTTATAGTGCAAGGTCAACCAAGGCTCATCAAAGGCGTGTGAGATATGGCGGTAAAAATCCCTGTATTGTTCTTTAGTGATTTCCGCCTTGTTGCGAGTCCAAAGGGCAGAGGCGGAGTTTACCGCTTCCCATTTGCCGTCTTTTTCCATCATCACGGGGAAAGATATATGATCGGAGTATTGGCGGATAATTTGCCTTACTTTTATAATATCAGTGTACTCTTTAAAATCTTTCTTCAGATGAAGTAAAATGCTTGTTCCTCTTGGTACATCGGACAGAGGGCTGATAGAGAAAGAACCTTTACCGTCAGATGTCCACAGCCAGCCTTTATCTTTTGGCTCGCCTGCTTTTCTGGTGCGGACTTCCACACTTTCCGCCGCCATAAATGCGGAGTAAAAGCCGACACCGAATTGCCCGATAAGGTTTGATGCGTCCTTTGCGTGTTCATCAAGGTTGTTCAAAAATTCCAAAGAGCCTGATTTTGCAATCGTACCCAAATTATTGATTAAATCATCTTTGTTCATACCGATTCCGTTATCGGATACGGTCAAAGTGTTTGCTTTCTTATCCAAAGAGATTTTGATTTGGAATTCGCCACCCTCATCGGCAGTCATTTCAGGGTGCATAACCGCCATATAACGCAATTTATCACAAGCATCGGACGCATTGGAAATCAACTCTCGCAAGAAAATGTCCGCATTTGAGTAAAGCGAGTTGACAACAATATCCAAAACCTTGCCGACTTCCGCTCTAAATTGCATTTTTTCCGCGTTTTCAGGTTCTTTTTTTGCTGTTTCTTTATCTTCTTCTTTTTGTTCTTTTGTTTCTTCAGTCATTTTATCCTCTTAAAAAAACTATTCCTCGGAGTGATAATTGGGAGCCTCTTTGGTAATGAACACATCATGTACATGGCTTTCACGCAAGCCTGCCGAAGATATTTGCACAAGTTTTGCTTTTTGTTGCAAGTCATATATATCTTTGGCGCCAAGATAGCCCATGCCGGCTCTTAATCCTCCTGTAAGTTGATATATAGTGTCTGATGTTGCACCTTTGTAGGGGACACGACCGACAATTCCTTCCGGAACTAATTTTTTACTGGCGGAATCTTGAAAATATCTGTCGGCAGAGCCTTTTCTCATTGCGTCCAAAGAACCCATACCTCTGTATGTTTTATAAGTTCTTCCCTGATACAGTAAAGTTTCTCCCGGGCTTGAATCCGTACCTGCCAACATAGAGCCGAGCATAACGCTGTCCGCACCCAAGGCAATAGCCTTTACCGCATCACCCGAGTATTTTATACCACCGTCGGCAATCAAGCATTTCCCGTATTTTTTAGCAGCTTTTGCCGCTTCAATGATAGCTGTTGCCTGCGGTACACCTACACCTGAAACGATTCTTGTAGTGCAAATTGAACCGGGACCGATACCGACCTTTACCGTGTCCGCCCCCGCCTTTATAATTGCTTCCGCACCTTCAAAAGTTGCAATGTTACCGGCAACAATCTGCATATCGGGATAATCGGCTTTTAAGGTTTTAATGGTTTTTAAGATGTTTTCGGAATGACCGTGTGCAGAATCAACAACCAAAAAGTCAGCTTTTGCCTCTATAAGTGCGGCGGCTCTGTCCAGCCCGTTTTGTCCTACGCCGATAGCGGCACCGACAATCAAACGACCCTCCGAATCTTTGGTGGAATTAGGATATTTCCTTACCATATTTATATCTTTTATGGTGATTAAGCCTTTCAGATGCTTGCTTTTATCCACAACCAACAATTTTTCAATGCGATTCTCATGTAACAGACGCTTTGCCTCGTCCATGGAAGCACCTTCCTGTATGGTAACAAGGTTTTTGGAAGTCATAATCTCTTTTACTTTTACAACAGTTGCATCGGCAACAAAACGCACATCACGGTTGGTGATTATTCCGACCAAATCGTTTTTATCTACGACAGGCAAACCCGATACCTTGTATTCCGCCATTAAACCCAAAGCCTCCGAAACAGGACTTTCGGGAGATATGGTAATAGGATTGCTTACCATACCGCTTTCCGATTTCTTGACCTTTGATACTTGGTGAGCTTGTTCCTCAATACTCATATTTTTGTGAATTACACCGACACCGCCGCATCTTGCCATAGCTATTGCCATAGCAGATTCCGTTACCGTATCCATAGCTGCGGATATAAAAGGTACGTTTAACTTTATTGACGGAGTAAGCATACCCGCCACATTTACCATATCGGGCGTTACTTCCGAATAAGCAGGGACAAGAAGTAAATCATCAAAGGTAAGTGCCTGTCCTATAATTTCAGCCATTTTATAAAACTCCTTTCGTATGTAATTCATTGATTTCGGCAGAGGTCATACCTAATAACCCGCCTAAAACATTTTGATTGTCAGCCCCTAAAGACGGAGCGGACGGTAAGCGGTCATCTTCGGGTAATCCGCTCATTTTTACGGGATTGCCTGCGACTTTTATATCCGTATCAGCCAAAGGTAACAACATATTTCTTGCGGCAATCTGCTTATCGTTAAATAAGTCGGATATTTTTGCAATGTTACAGCAGGGAACACCGACCGAATTGAAAAGGCTTAACCAATAATCGGTATTCTTTTCGGCAAAAACGGCAGACAGCAATCCGATTAGTTCTTCCTTGTTATCCAGACGTGCTTTACCTGTTTTGAATTTTTCATCTTCCGCCAATTTGGGCTTATCTAAAGCGGCACAAACCTTTATCCATAAAGAATCGTTAGCCGCGGCAAGAACAAAGTAACTATCTTTCGCTTTGAATGCTTGAAAAGGCACAAGGGTAGGGTGAGCGTTACCAAGTGCAGTCGGATTCTTTCCTTCCGATTGATAACGGGTAAGAGCATTTTCCAGCATGGCAATCTGGCAATCCAGCATTGATATATCTATTTTCTGCCCTTCTCCCGTTTTTTCACGCTTGTAAAGGGCGGCGGCTACTCCGAAAGCTGCAAATACTCCCGCCGACAAATCTCCTGTGGAAGTACCGACCCTTGCGGGAGGCAAACCGTCAATACCGGTTATGCTCATCAATCCGCTGCGAGCCTGTGCTATAATGTCGTAGGCAGGTTGCTTATAATCATCACCCGTATGACCGAATCCCGAAATTGCAACATAAATCAGACGGGGATTCAACTTGTGTAATTCTTCCCAACCTATACCCAATTTTTCCATAGTACCGCCGCGATAGTTTTCGGCAATGACATCAATCTTTCCGCTTTTTATCAGGTTCAGGAACAATTCTTTGCCTTCTGCGGCCTTTAAGTTCAAAGTTATGCTTTTTTTGCCTCTGTTTACGGCTGCGAAATAAAGACTTTCTCCGCTTTCATTAAAAGGAGCAAAATATCTTGCATCATCACCCGAAAGTGTTTCCAGCTTTATGACTTCCGCCCCCATATCACACAACAACATAGTCATAAAGGGACCCGATAAAACCCTTGTTAAGTCCAGTACTCTTACACCGCTTAAAGGCTTATCCGTCATTATGCCGCTTCCTTTTTATTCGTTTTTGTTTTGTAAAGCGAAAAGATTACTCCGCCCGAAATCAATCCCAACGTTATCAGCAAAGAAATAAGCGAAGGTATATGCACACCGAACCACGCAAGGAATATCTTTGAACCTATAAAAATAAGTATAAATGCCAAAGCCTGTTTCAAATAGCGGAAACGATGTACCGCATCTGCCAGCAAAAAGTACAAAGAACGCAAGCCCAATACAGCAAAAATGTTACTTGAAAACACGATAAAAGCGTGCTGAGTTATCACAAAAATTGCGGGAATACTGTCAACTGCGAAAATTACGTCGCTAACCTCTATCACTGCCAAAGTCAAGAACAAAGGAGTCGCGAACAATAACATTTTTCCCGTTTTCTCGTCTTTTTGCCGTATGAAAAAGTTTTGCTCATGCAACTTTTCGGTTATGCGGAAATGCTTTTTGACAAAACATATCAGGCGGTTTTCACTCATATTTTCATTTTCTTCTTTTTTAACAAGCATTTTGATACCGCTGAACAGCAGAAAAGCACCGAAAAAGTACAAAATAAAACCGAACTTTTCCACCAATTCCGCACCCACGATTATCATAAAGCCTCTTAACAGAATCGCACCTAATATACCGTAGAACAATACCCTGTGTTGATATTGCAAAGGTATGGCAAAGAATGAAAAGATGAGGCTTATAACAAATATGTTATCAATGGAAAGGCTGAACTCTATCAAATAGCCTGTAAAATAGTCCATGCCGTCTTCCGCACCCATGGAATACCATACCCAACCTCCGAATAAACAAGCTACGGCAGCATAAATACTGCACATTTTCATACTTTCTTTCGGGTGAATAACGTGGTTTTTCTTGTTAAACAAGCCAAGGTCAAGTTCTAAAATAACGCCTATCACAACCAAAAAAATCGCCCATACCCAAATGGGTTGATCCAAAAAAGGTATTGTCAAAAAATCCAAGAGAGTTTGCATTTGTTATCCTTAAAAATGATATTGTTCGGCTTAAGATATATAAAAAAGCACGATTCCACAAGAAGAAATCGTGCCTTTTCAAATTAAATAAGCAAAAGTTATTTTGCAAACATAATATCAACCCTACGATTCATCGGATTCGGATTCGTACCGACTATACCTTCGCCGCGGGTAAGAATGTTGCCTGCATCAACGCCCATCTCTGCCAAAGCCTTTTCAGTGGCAAGAGCACGACGTTTAGACAAACCGAGGTTGTATGCGGGAGTTCCGAGTGCATCGGCAGAACCGTCAAGTTTAATCTTAACATTGCCCATCTTCTCATATTCCGCTACGGCGTCAGCCAATACTTTCTTGTCGGAAGCACTGATGAAGTCGGAGTTGTTCTTAAAGTAAATCGTGTATTCCTTTGCACCGTCAATCGAAGCGTATGCATCCCAAACTTCGGCAGGAGTAATGGCATACTTATCTTTTTCAGCGGCGGCAGCAACAGCCGGAGAAACGGCAGCTACCACAGGAACGGCAGACTCTGTAGCATCACCCTTTGCACCATTCTTGCAAGTACCGAAATCATAACGGAAACCAAGCAAAATCTCATGGCTGACAAGGTCATACTTTGCCTTTTCAAACCTTTGACTTAAAGTCGTGAAATAACGGTATGCCAAAGAAGCGGTGATAGAATCGGTAATCTTGTAAGCAACACCGGCAGTACCTTGAGCTGCAAACTTTGTTGAAGAATCGCTCTTTGAACCGCTCAAAGCAGGGTTAATCAAAGATGTATCGTTGACTTTTACCTTGTTGCGGGCAATACCGACACCGGCACCGAGGAAAGGAGTAAGCTTTGTTGAGTTGTTAAAATCATAAAAAGCATTGGCGGTCAAAGCGTAAGAGTTGACTCTTCCTCCGATTTCCGTACCGGCTATCTTATCCATGGAGTAGCGACGGAAGCCCAAATCCAATTCCGTACGAATGTTGTTGCCGAAATCATATCCGCCGATAATATCGCCGACAAAGCCGTCATTAAGCTGGTAGTTGACCTTTTGACCCTCATAATGAATCTTTTCCTTTTTAGGTATTGCAAGTCCGATATCGGCACCCGCATAGAAACCTGCTGCTTCCGCAACGGAAGAAACCGTAAGTAAAGCTGCTGAAGCCAAAATCAAAGTCTTTATATTCATAAAATATCTCCCATTCAAATAAAGAAAACTAAACAAATCAAATATAAATCTTCCAAAAATCTTTTCATATATATCTTAGTGATACATTTATTCCACACTTAATAATACATTTTTTGCCGAGTGTACAGGAAAAAAAAGAATTTTAATGATTTTTAGATATTTTTTATTAAGCTGTTGTTAAGTTATGTTATAGTATGTATTATATATTCGTTGTTTTTACGATATGACAGCGTCTTTACCTTAATTGTTTGGTACAGACCGGTGTTGGTTGTTTTTGAAAGGATAGGCTTATGAAACGTTTTTTATTGGCATTTTCGGCAATTTTCTTATGTTCTTCCGCAGCTTCTGCTCAAGTGGCGGTTGAAAGTTTGGGTGATTACGGTCATTGGTTTTCGCAAAGTTTCGTGAAATCCGGTAAACCTGTTTGTTATATGTATTCCGTTCCCGACAAAGACGTAAGCTCTTTTCTTGTTATAACTGAAACAAAGAAAGATAATGCTGCCGTTAATTTGGAGGTTAAAAGCGGCTTAAAGTCTGACGGTAAAGTTACTTTGACGGTTGATAAAAAACAGACTTTCTCGCTTATCCCCGTCGGTAATAAGGCTTGGAGCGAAAAAGACGACGCCAAGATTATAGAAGCCTTCAAAAAGGGTGCATTAGCAAAGGTCAGCTATACTGCTCCGGACGGTCGTGAAATTGAAGAAGTTTATTCTTTGTCCGGCTTTACAAAAGCAAAAGCCGCGATAGATAAGGCTTGCAATTAACAAATGCCCGAATCCCTTACCGATTTAATAGGCTTGTCCAAGACAGAGCTTAAAGAGGTTGTTTTGTCCATGGGTGAAAAACCTTTTCGGGCAAAACAACTTTGGCAATGGCTTTATTATCACGGGGCAAGGGATTTTGATTCCATGACTTCTTTGGCGGCTTCTTTCAAAGAAAAGCTGAAAGAGAATTTTTACATATCAAGACCGACTGTTATCAGGGAACTTACCTCAAGCGACAGTACGCGTAAATGGCTTTTGCAACTTTCCGACGGGCAAAGGATAGAAAGCGTTTATATTCCGGAGGAGGATAGGGGAGCGGTCTGTATCTCTACTCAAGTCGGTTGTGCCATGAATTGTGCTTTTTGTAATACCGGTTCGCAAGGATTTACCAGAAACCTTACGGCTTCGGAAATAGCGGGACAGTTTTTATTGGCAAGAGACAGCTATGGTGAGTGGCCTACACCATCAGATACGACGCGTTATCTTTCCAACATTGTGGTTATGGGTATGGGAGAACCCTTACTTAATTTTGATAATACGGCAAAGGCGTTGAAAATCCTTATGGACGATGAAGGCGTTTGCATAAGCCGTCGTCGTATTACCGTTTCCACCTCCGGTATAGCACCGCTGATTCCCCGTGTTGCCTCCGAGATGAGGGTAAGACTCGCCGTAAGTCTGCACGCACCGACAGATGAGATTCGCAACAAAATAATGCCGATAAACCGCAAATACCCTTTAAAACAGCTTATGGACGCTTGCCGAGAATACCGAAAAATTGCCGATGAACCTCGCCAAAGAATCACTTTTGAATACGTAATGATAGACGGGTTGAACGATTCGGAAGAAAACGCATATCAACTTATCAATTTGGTAAAGGGAATAGGGGCAAAGTTTAACCTGATACCGTTAAATGAGTGGTCGGGTTGTCCTCTTAAATGCTCTCCGCGTAACAAGATAGAAAGATTCGCCTCTATTTTGAATAAGGCAGGTTACTCTTGCCCGATAAGAGCTTCCAGAGGACAAGAAATTATGGCAGCTTGCGGACAGCTTAAAGCCAAAAACTCTCAATAGAAAAATTTGAATATCTGCTGCGGAAATAGTTATTGCCGAGTCTTGTGCAAAATAACTGGTTTTATTTGCACCAAACAATCCTTTTGACTTTAAGTTATAATTACAATATCATGCAAAATGCATCGGAAAAAACCGATGTGAGGTTTCAAAGCCTCCTACGTCAGGAATGTTTGCTGAAAAGCAAACATTTCCCTTCGGCTGAAAGGCTGGAGGGTGGTGGAATATAAATACACTACACTATTTCTGACGTAATAGCTTTGAACCTCCAGTCTCTCTTTCTTGAGAGATTTTATTTTAACTTCTTTTAAGATAAGGAGATTTGGAAGATGAAAAGTTATATTGGCAAAAATCTTCAATCGGGTCGTTCTATGATTGAAATGCTTGGCGTTTTAGCAATCGTCGGCATTCTTTCCGCGGGAGGAATCGCAGGCTATTCTATGGCTATGCAAAGCTATAAAACAAATCAACTGATTGAAAGAATGCAGCTAATTGCAACAAGGACAAGACAACTTTACAAGGGCGATTATACGAACTTAAACAACACAAATTTGATAAATTCCGGTAAATTGGCAGAGAAAGACTTGGAGAATCCTTTCGGAGGTGTTTTTACGGTAAGAAAATCCACCAGCTCCACAGCTCGTTTTACTATTGATACGGTAGATAAAAACATACCTTCCGAAGTTTGTGTGGATACAATAACCACTTATTGGGGAGATGAAGGGGTTTTTGTCGGCTTGGAAGTAATAAGCACAAGTACAACTCATTTTAAATACAATGCACCTATAGATGAAAACAAAGGTTATCCTATTACGGAAGCAAATATAGGAGATGTCATTACGGCTTGTAGCGGCTCCGATAAAAGAATGAAAACCGTATTTAAGTAAAGGACATTTCTAACTTATTCTTGCATAAGTAAGTAATTGAAATTACAGCTTACTTTTCCTCTTTGATTGCCATGGCAGCGGTGCGGGCAAGCTCATCACATCTTTCGTTTTCCGGGTGCCCGTTGTGTCCTTTTACCCATTTCCAAGAAACGTTGTGTATTTCCAAAAGTTTTACCATCTCCTGCCATAAATCCACGTTTTTAACGGGTTTATTGTTAGCGGTTTTCCAGTTGTTTTTTTGCCATTTTGCAATCCATTCCGTTATACCTTTGGCAACGTATTGACTGTCCGTCGTCAATACAATTTCGGCAGGACGCTTTAAGGCACGCAAAGCCTGTATAACCGCCATCATCTCCATACGATTGTTGGTTGTGTCCTTCTCGCCTCCTGACAGCTCTTTTTGTGCTTCACCATACCTCAGTATTGCACCCCAACCGCCGGCTCCCGGGTTACCTAAACAAGCTCCGTCCGTAAAAATTTCCGTTATTTTTGAAGTAGTTATCATATTTTTCTCTTTTTCTCAATTTTTTTGTTTATTTTAAAAATAATAGTGTTATAATGTTATTATTATTGGTACTTTAACGATAGCAGAAGATTTTATAAATGGCGAGATATTTTAACATACCCTTTTATACTTTAGGCGGAATAAATCTGTGGCAGGATGTAGCCGTATCAAGCGGTTGGAAAGTACAAAAAAGCCTGTTATTCAATTCATATCGTTTAATTGATAATCACAACATACGTCGCCAAAGAGGTGAAAAAAAATTCTGCCTTGCCGCCTTACAAAAATATATATGCGATTGGGAAATTGACGATGAAGCCGAAGAAGTAACGTTGATTTTAGGCGGATTGATGCGTACCCGCCTGTGCTTTGACAGTGTCGCCGAAGAAGTATCAACCAGGAAAAATCCCTGCTTTTATGTCAACTATTCACCGACTTTAACGGGTATCAGGGACTGTTCTTTATCATTGGTGAGTATTTTATCCAACCTTTCCGATTCCGTTAAAAAAGTAAATTTTGTTACTTTCGGTATAGGCGGCTTGATTTTAAGACAGGCTTTGGCGTACCAATCGGACTGGCAAAATAAAATCAGAATCGGAAAAGTTTTAATGATTGCCGTCCCGAATCAAGGCTCGGCAAAAGCGGAAAAGTTAAAAGAAAAAATATGGTTTCGTTTTATTGCGGGAAAGGCACTTCGCCCGCTTTTACCGAAAGAAGCAAAGAAAATCCCACCGTTGCCGAAAGATATTGATGCGGCAGTAATCGCAGGTAATCACTTTAATAAAAATTCCGACGGCTTTCTTACTGTTTCCGAAACGGTTACGGAGGGTGTGGCGGAAAAATTGACTGTCAATTACACCCATATCGGAATTATGAATGCCGACAGGATAACTTCTCTTATTCACAATTACTTAAAGTATGGTACTTTGTCCCGTATTCGTCCTGCGTTTACCTCCGCAACAAGCGAATCGCTTGCGGCATTTCCCGCTTCCGCCGCTTTTATTGCAAGACAGCCGATAGTAAGCCGCGGACGTTTTGCTAATGTTAAGAGCAAACAAGAATCCGCCTTAAACACTTTTGCAAAAAAAGTATTTAATAACAAAAACTTTATGGCTTTTGTTAAAGCTACGGGTAAAGTTATCGCAAAGTGTTTTAAAGTTTTAAAAAATGTGGTTGTTTTTATTGCAGCACAGCTTGCCGAAATTATTAAGACTCTTTATTCTTTAAGCAAAGCAGCCTTTAAAAAGATTGCCGCTGCCTATCGTCATCACAGAGAATTGGTAAGGCAAGCACAGGAAAAACGCAACGAAAAAGCAAGAATTGCAGCGGAAATTGCCGCTAAAAACAAAGAAAAAGCCGAAGCAATCGCTAAAATCAGACAAGAACAGGAAAAAGCAAAAGCGGATATTTTGGCGAAAACATCTGAAGTTAAACCGGAAATAAAAGAGGCGGTTGTTGCCTTTAAACCTGATGTAATTGCCAAAAGACCCGTTGAAGTTAAAGTAAAAGATAAAGATGATGAGGGCGGAAAACTAATATCCGCTTTATCAAAACATTTTATTCATTCTTCCGCGAAAAAGAAAAGTTTGGCACAGGATAAAGCATGGAAAGAGGAACAAATCCAAGTTCTTACTTCTTCCAACGGTGTTTCAAGCTACTTTTCGCCTTTCAGCGGCTTTTTGAAGAATTAAATCCGCGTTCGGATTAAAGCACCTTAACATACACTAACGTCTATCTTCACAAGGTTACCTTGTGTATTTTATAACGACTGTATCCGATTTTTAATTAAACTTT
>Ga0310690_10009952_pt1 | contig 11883 bp, 4 predicted proteins | sample AusTroGonzalo_MG_2_FD_207661 | JGI IMG/M metagenome (GOLD analysis project Ga0310690, IMG submission 207661) | Bovine rumen microbial communities from tropical cattle in Woodstock, Queensland, Australia - Gonzalo_04 (v2) (version 2) | ecosystem: Host-associated > Mammals > Digestive system >...
GTTGGCGATGGCTTTGAATCTCAGCCCGCGGCCGCGCACACGCACGTTTACAAGGTTGTCAGCCGTGGGTACGGGAATTCCCGCTTTATCCAATACGGATACGGTAATGAATGAAAGGTCGTCTGAAACGAAGGAAGCCTCCGTTGCAAGTTTGGAAGGAGTTCCGGCGGTGACAACGCTGTCTCGACCCACTTCCTTGCCGTCTGCGTCATACGCTACAACCAGGATGGTTCCGGGTTCGTAGCTGACATCTTTCCACATCAGACGGTAGCGGTCTTCCACATCGGCCCTCTGGCTGCCGTCAGTAGAGGGAGCGTCGGTACGTTTTGTCCGCACGCCCTGAGAAACTCCGTTGACGAAAAGCTCGGCTGAAGGCCATGATGTATAAACGTAAACAGGGGTTGTTTCTCCCTCTCTTCCGGGCCAAGTCCAGTGCGGAAGGATGTGAAGAGTGGGCGAGGCGGTGTTCCACACGCTGCGGTAGAGCCAGAAGCGGTCCTTGGGAATGCCTGCAAGGTCCACTATGCCGAAATATGAGCTGTGGCTGGGCCAGGCGTCAGTGTCGTAGGGGTGGGGTTCGCCCAGATAGTCGAAGCCAGTCCAGACGAACTGCCCGAGATACCAGGGATAGTCGTCGGCAAGGGCGAAGTCGATGTCAGGAATATTGCTCCATGAGCAGGCGTCCTCGTCGTATGAAGAGCTCTGAAGGTCTGGCGTAGTTGCGCTGAAGACTTTTTCTGCAGGGAAATGGTATACTCCGCGGGAACTTACGCATGATGCTGTCTCGCTGCCGAGAATGAATCCCTGAGGAAGCATCTCGATGCCTTCCAGGAAGAAATGAGTGCGGTAGTTGTAGCCTGGCACGTCGATGGCCGCGGCAAAGCCGTTGCGGTTTACCGTCCAAACCTGGTCCATGCCGCAGGTGACTGTGCGTGTAGGATCTTCGCGGTGGCAGATGTCCTGCAGGAAGCGGGCTGTCTCGATGCCGCCCGGCATGCCCTGCGAAGGAACCTCGTTGCCTATGCTCCACATCACAACGCACGGATCATTACGATAGTGGCGGAGCATGTTGACCATGTCGCGCTCAGCCCACTCGTCGAAGAGGCGATGGTAACCGTTCTCACACTTGGCTATGTCCCACTCGTCGAAAGGCTCCAGCATCATCATGAAACCCATTTCGTTGCATAGCTGTACCAACTCGGGTGCAGGCATGTTGTGGGAAGTGCGGATTGCGTCGCAGCCCATGTCCTTGAGGATGCTGAGCTGTCGGCGTATTGCCGATTCGTTCACTGCGGAACCGAGCGGGCCAAGGTCGTGGTGCAGGCATACGCCCTTGATCTGCCGGCGCTGTCCGTTAAGCTGGAATCCTCCTTCGGCGGTCACGGTAACGCTCCTTACTCCGAATACGGTTTCGTAACGGTCAATTTCCTGCTGACCTTTGCGCAGGATGGTTACGGCCTTGTAAAGATTAGGGGCCTCAGGACTCCAGAGGGCCGGATGCTCGAGCGAGATTTGCTGTTCAAGAAGACCGGCGGCAGGGGTTTCGGCTGATTTGGCAACCACCTGGTCATTGCGTACGATTTCTGTGAGTACAGTCACTCCCTCAAGAGGACCTTCGACTTCTGTCTTTACAGAAACGAGAGCCTTTTCAGGCGATACTTCGGGGGTTGTGATTTGCGTTCCCCAGACGGGAACGTGAGTTTTTGATGTCAGGATGAGATGGACGTTGCGGTATAGTCCGGCGCCAGGATACCAGCGGGAACTACCCGGGAGATTCTCGAGCTCGACGCGGATTGCGTTGCTGCCGTCTTTCACAAACTCAGTGACATCGAAAAAGAAGGAGTTGTAGCCGTAAGGCCATTCGCCGGTGAATTGTCCGTTGACATAAACTTTGGCATTTGACATTGCTCCGTCGAAAAGAAGGGTACAATTCGTTCCCGGAGTTTTGTCAATATCGACGGAACACTCGTAGAAGCCTTTTCCAATCCAGGGCAGGCCGCCGCTTCGGGCAGTTTTCTCGCTTGCTTCTGTCTCACCGTTCTGCAGGATGGCTACCACCTGTAGGTCGATGCTGCGGTCAAAAGGGCCTGCTATCGCCCAGTCGTGGGGGATGCGCACCTTCTCGGTCCCGTTGAAAGTCCAGTCCCGCAGAAGGGTTTCACTCCTCTGGGCGGACGCACCGATAGACAGCGCAGCAAGGACGAGTATGGCGGCAAGACGTTTCATCAGCGTTTGAATTCTACTACGAGAGCGCTCTTGGGAGCTATGGTGATGCCGTCCCTGAGGGTTATGTTTTCTCCTGTGAGAACGTCACGTCCGTTCACGGGGCCTTCTACGAATTCGCGGTAGTGGTTCCAGTCGAGGGCATGAGGTTCGAAAGAATTGTTTATGTAAACGAAAACTGCATCAGTGTCCGTGTATCGGAAATAGGCGTATGTGTTATCGGTGATGTTTGACGCACCGATGTTGGCGCGGGACAGGAAATGCAGGGTCTTGCCGTCCTGTACGGCTTTGCAGCCCTTGCGCCAGTTGAAGAGGTTGGCGGTGTAGTCGTGCAGTTCAGCTGCGTATCCGTAATTGCGGGGCGCCAGCTCGCGGCCATCCTTGTCGAAGAGGTTGATGGTGTCGTCCTCCCAGCCTCCCGGGAAGTCGATTCGCTTTGCACCGTCGTGGCTCGGCACATCCTTGCGCTCGAGGAACATCATCTCGTCGCCATAGTAGAGCTGGGGGATGCCGCGCAGGGTGGCAAGCAGGGTGATGGCAAGCTTCATGCGGGCAGGATCTTCGCGGAGCACGTCACCCGTGCGGGCGTGGTCGTGGTTGGCGAAGAAGGTCATCATGTGGCTCAGGTCGTGATATGCGAAGTCCTGTGCGATGACGGTATAGATGCGGGTCATGCCTTCGTCCCAGTTGACATAATCCTCATTGAGAGCAGTCTTGATGGCGCTCTCGAGCGGGAAGTCCATGATAGAAGGCAGGTTCGAGTTGAAGCCGTCCAGGTTGGGGTTGTCCTTCTGCCAGTAGGCGAGCTGAGGGATTTTGACATCCCAGCATTCGCCGACGATGTTCATGTTGGGATATTCGTCGGTAACGGCCTTGCACCACTGTGACATGGGCACGGGCTCGTTGTAAGGGTAGGTGTCGACTCGCAGACCGTCAAGCCCGGCATACTCAATCCACCACACAGCCCACTGCTGGAAATATTTCAGCACGTAGGGATTGTCGAGGTTCATGTCAGGCATCGAAGGAACAAACCATCCGCTCTCCTGACGCTCGCGGTCGCGGATAGAAGCGTTGGGATCCATGTAGACTGAGAAGAGGGCGTTCATCTGGGTGTAGGGCTCTGCGCTGTGATACCAGTCCTTGAAAGGAGCTTCCTCCATCCACCAGTGAGCTGTGCCGCAATGGTTGGTCACGATGTCCATGATGATCTTGATGCCCTTGGCGTGGGCTGCATCGACGAAAGCCTTGTAGAGTTCGTTGTCACCGAAGCGCGGGTCGATATGGTAATAATCGGCGCAGGCATAACCGTGGTAAGACTCATGCGGCTGGTTGTCGAGAAGGAGCGGAGTACACCAGATGGCGGTGGCTCCGAGTTCGGCGATATAGTCCAGATGGTTCATGATGCCCTGGATGTCGCCGCCGTGGCGGGCAACAGCATCAGCACGGTCTACCTCGTCCGGAGTCTCGGGAACCTGCCAGGGACGTGCCGAACCGTCTAAGTATTCACCTCCCTGCCACTGCGTGTCGTTGTCCATGAAGGCAGAAGAGAAGCGGTCGGGCATGATGAGGTAAATCATGTCGGCTGTGGTGAAGCTCTCACGCTCGCGGCTTCCTTTCTCGCGCTCGCGTATTATATAAGGGTATTTGAAACTCTCTTCGCCGCGGGTGAACACGAGGTTGTAGTTGCCCGGAGATTTGACGGCCATATCGATGAAAATGAAGTTGGGACTGTCGGCCTTGTGGACGGCCTTTACGCTGAGGCCCTTGCCTTCAACGGCAACGTCATACTCGGAAATCGCAGGCCCCTGCACCATAAGCTGGAGGTCTGTCGTCATGCCTGCCCACCAACTGAGGGGCTCGACCCTCTGAACCTGGTCGTAAGAGGCCTCAGGCACTCCTGAATAATCAACCTGGCTGCAGGAAACCAGCAGGGCTGCTATGCCCGCAAGAAGAAAGAATCTTTTCATTATTTAGTACAATTGAAATACAACAGATGAATTGGGTCCGAGTGTGAGAGTATTGCCTTTTGTAGAGGCAGTTCCAAGCAGAGCTACAGGCTTGTCCATGGAAACGGTAACGGTTACCGATTTTTCCGATCCGGCGCAGTTGTGGATGACAAGCATATTTTCATTATCAAACGCCATTGTCCATGCGGCAATTGAATTGCCTCCGCCGGTGACTGCATTGGTTGCAAGCATACTTCCGGCTCCGATGGCCCTGTATGTGTTTCTGAGACGGCTCCAAGTCTTGTAAACGCTCAACAGGCTCTCTGCGTCGGCATCCTGGGCTTCGACTGATATGGCTGCCGTAAGCATGCTGTTGTCTACTTTGTTGTTCACGCCCTTCTTTGCACAGTCCTTGCCGGCCTTGTCCCACATCATAGGGGTGCGGACATATTCGTCGCCGTTAGCTTTCGTTCCCCAGTAGCCGAGTTCCTCGCCCTGATATATGAAAGGCTTTCCGCCGGAGGTTAGCAGCATGGCTGCGGCCTGCTTTTCCTTTGCCAGATTCTTGCCCAGGTCGCTGGCTGCGCGGTCCTGGTCATGGTTGGTCAGATGCAGGGAAGTGATGGCACTGCCCGGGCGCTGTCCAAGATGGTCCTCGATGAATCCTGTGACGGTAGAGACATAGTTGCTTGCGCTGCCGTTCAAGGCGCTCTTCAGAGTGCCCCAATAATCGAATTCGAAGCATGAATTAAGCCCCTTGTAGTAGAATTTCTCTTTGCTGTGGCTGTCCCATGCTTCTGCTACCATGAATATGTCTCCCTGGTGGCCGGCTGCCTGGTAGGTGGCGTTGCAGTGGTCATACCATTGCTTGAGGAAACGCACGTTGGCGTCGGTCTGGTTCTGGTAGATCCATATCACTGCGTCAAGCCTGAAGCCGTCCACTCCGAAGTCTTTGATCCATCGGTCAGCCGTTGCAGCGATGGCCTTGAATGCAGGAGAGTTCTCGCAGTCGGTGTATTTGCCGTAGTTGAGGTCAGGCATGCTGCTTGAGAAACTTGCAAAATAGTATGTAGTCTCGCCAAAGACTATGTCTGCAGCAGTAGAATTGTCCAGTGCGAAAGGTACACCGAATTTTATGACGTTCTGCCCTTCCTTGCCTCCGTATTTGGTGCCGGCCGGCCAGCTGTCGTCATTGGAAGTGCGTACGAGGAAGCCCCAGTCGGTGTCAACATCCAGCGTCAGCTCAAAAATGTTTGCAGAGGTTTCATGCATTCCGAGACTACCCTTGCTTCCGATATGTATCCAGCGCTTGGCCCCGCTTGTGAGCGGGGCAGTAACAGGGTCTTTAGTCTCAGTGACGGTGACATACTTTGTGTTGCCGGTCCAATCCACCTTAAAATGAAGGCGTCCCTTGTAACCGATATTACCATCTCCCAGAGAATGCCATGATCCCATGCCTGGCTGCTTGGCTCCGGCATAGTTGTCGATGGCTCCGGAGGCCACATCAGCCGTCGGATTCTTGCTAAGGACGTAATAGTCCCTGTATGGACTGTTGACAGGGTCTGCTTTTACGCTCTTGAACCATTCGTTGCCGCTGCCGCTGTGGTTCAGGACATAATCCATGTATATCGAGATTCCCTTTGCGTGAGCGGCGTCAACGAGAGCCTTGAAGTCATCCTCAGTGCCGTAGAGAGGATTCACGGTAGAGTAATCATTTACGTCGTAGGCGTGATAGCTGCCCGTGGGATGTGCCGGAGACAGCCAGAGAGCCGTCACTCCGAGAGCGTCGAGGTAATCCAGTTTGTTCTGGATGCCCTTGAAGTCGCCCACTCCGTTCCCGTCGCTGTCAGCAAAGCTGTATATCAGCAGCTGATAGGTCGTCGAAGCGCGCTTCGTCCCGTCAAAAGCAGCAGGCTGGGGAGTAATCCAGTTGATGCCGGAACTCTCTTGGGTTATCGATACAGTCTTGTTGCTTTTGCTGTCGGCAATTGTGATGGATCCGGACCTCTCGGACCCGGTGTTTTCAGCTACACTGACAGTAACTGAACCCTTACCGTTGCCGCTTGCAGGGGATACATATATCCAGTCTGCGGATGCCTTGGCAGTCCATGCCCCGTCTGCAGTGACAGAGACTATCTTGTTGGCTTTATCAGCCGAATCGAATGACAGGGTCTCAGGGCTGACAGAGAGTTGAACTTCCTGTTGTTTTTCAGGCTCGTTCTTCTCTCCACAGGAGAAAATGCATAAACATATCAGGGCCGCAAGGGCGAAGTGGAGATACCTTTTCATGTGTCCCGTTAGTTAATAATTATTAGTAACCGGGAGTCCGGTCAGGGGCTCCCGGTCAAAATATCCGAATATTACTTCACAGTAATGGTTTCGTTTTCCGGATCATAGATTACATCGAAGCCGGCGAGTTCACCGACATTGATGTTGTCACCACCGGGAACTGCCTCAAATGCAGTACCCTGCTCGGCGAATGTACCGCCGCGGTTGATATCCCAGCCTGCACCCTGACGAATCTTCCAACCTCCGGCAAGGGTCAGGTTGTAAGCTTCCCAGGTGCTGCCGGTGTACATCATGAAGACGTCTGCACCCCAGCTGTTGAAGTCACCGATCAGACCCCAGAATGCGGTGCTGAGGGTGATGGTTTCAGCTTCAGGGTCGTAGACGAGCATGTATGTGCCGTCCTCGGGAGCCTTGATGTTGTTGCCGCCATTGGTCACTGCGAAAGGTTCATTTGCGCTCACGCAGTCACCGCCGCGGTTGTTGTCCCAACCTGCATATTGACGGATCTTGATTTCGTCTGTAGTGGTGAGCTTCACGGGGATGCTGTACCACTTGCCGTCAGAAGCAAGGTTCATGGGGATATCATTGTTCCAGCTGAAACCAGTGATTGAAGCTACGCTGCCGACAACACCCCAGACAAGTGTGCCTATGGTTTCGTTGTTGGCATTGTAGACAACCTTGAAGGTTCCGGTCTGGCCAATGTTGTTGCCGCCGGCCACAGCCTTCACGAATACACCCTCTGCAGAAGGAGTTTCACCACCGCGGTTGATATCCCAACCATGGTCGTAACGGATCTTCCAATCAGTATCGGTGGTGATTGTAGAGCTCATCCAGATGCCGGGCATGACTTCTGTCATGTCGATATCTGTGCCCCAGTCACCATTGACACCGATAACGCTCCAACCGTAAGAAGTAGTATTGACGGTGATGGTTTCGTTGGCAGGGTCGTAGATAACGTTGAACAAACCGGTACCGCAGTCAATATCGGCACCGCCTGCGATGGCTTCGAAGGGTTCACCGAAGCTTACAAATGTACCGCCGCGGTTCTCTGTCCAGTCGTGATTCTTGCGGATCTTCCAGCCGGGAGTGAGGTCGACGGATTCTGCAACCCAGACGCCATCTTTTTCAACCATATCCAAGTCGCCGCCCCATTCGTTGAAATTGCCGATAAGGCTCCAGACAGTGCCTTCGTTGATAGTGATGGCCTCCTGTTCAGGATCGTAGATAACGGTGAACTTGCCGGTGCCGCAGTCAATGTTGTCACCACCTGCTACAGCTGCGAAAGGTTCGCCGAAGTTGACAAATGTACCGCCACGGTTTTCATCCCAGCCGTGGTTCTTGCGGATCTTCCAGCCGGGAGTCAGTTCAACGTCCTCAACTATCCAGAGTCCGTCGACGAGGGTCATATCCACGTCGCCGCCCCAGCCGTTGAAGTCGCCGATAAGGCTCCAGACTTCAAAGTCGTCATAAACAGTGATGGTAGGATTAGTTTCGTCAGTGAGGTCGAGAACTACTTTGTAGAAGCCTGCAGCAATGGCGATATTGTCACCGCCTGCAACAGCTGCGAAAGGTTCGCCGAAGTTGACGAGCGTACCGCCGAAGTTCTCATCCCAGCCGCCATCCTTGCGCCACTTGAATTCAGTAGCATCGTTGGCGGTAATATAAGCGGTCCATACGCCTGCGTTCTCAGTAGCGAGAATATCGTTCTCCCAGTCACCGTTGAGACCGATGATATTCCAGCCTTTAACAACTACGGGTTCCGGTTCCGGTTCGGGTTCGTCACCGCCTACAACCGAGCTGACCTTGGCACCGCTTGCAGTTGCAACTCTGGCAGTACCTGCGTCAGGATTGACGAACAGGTCGAATACACCTTCCGCACCAACCTTGATGTTCGGACCATCCTGAGAAACAGCGAAGTCTGCATCAATTCCACCGAAGTCTCCACCGAGATTGACAGCCCAGCCCTTGTCCTGACGGAACTTGAATTCGTCAGCAGCGGCGAGGGATACTCCAAGAGCGACATGGTTTGAACCGTCGGAAATCATAGGGATGTCACCGTCCCAGTTGATACCAAGATTTGCAAGAGCACCAATGACACTCCAGTTGCTTTCCTGGGTGTACTCAGGATAAGGATCGTATGCTTCAGCTACGAGTGCGGTCTGAGAGCCTTCATAGAGGAAGAGATCGTAAACACCGTCGACTGCGATCTTGATGTTAGGACCATCCTGGCTTACGCTGAATTCGCTGTCGACAGAGCCGAAATCACCGCCATAGTTTTCGGTCCAGCCGAGATTCTTGCGGAATTTCACCTCATCACCAGCCTTGAGGGTGACGTGTGCTGCAACGTGGTTGCCGTTACCGTCGGTCCACATATTCAGATCGCCGTCCCAGTTGATTTCGTAGGCAGCCATAGCACCGATAAGGGTCCAATCGCTGTCATCGTCATATCCTTCGTACGGACTGCCTTGCTGATCTTCGGGAACGGTCCAGGTGATGGCTATTTTCTCATTGGAATCAACAAATCCATTGGTGATGCCACGAGAGGGATCCTGGATTGAACCACGGACAACAAGTTCAACGGCCACTTCGTCGAAGGGCTGATAGCCACGATTCTTAAGAAGGTTGGACAAAGATTTGCCGGAAAGAGTCAGTTTGGAACCGTCATCCTTGGCGGTCAAGCTAACATCGACAGCGTTTCCTCCTATTGAAACTATGGCGAAAGTGTGATAGGTCTTCATCTTCTGATTGAAACTCATTTGGAAGACCGCAGGGTTATACTGGGCAACGATATCTTTACCCACTTCATAACTTACGAGGGTAGGGGCTTTGGCGTTGGAAAAGTCAACAACCGCCATATCCTCTTGCTTGACACAGGAAATGGCTGTAAGGGCTATTAATCCTGTAGCTATGATTGATAGAATTTTCTTCATGGTCGGTCATTATTTGTTGTATCCGTCATTCTGCACCAGATTGGGGTTGACCATCATGTCTGAAACAGGAATAGGATAGAGGTTCTTGTAATCTTCAACAGCCTGGCCGTCATGTACGCCACCCTTCCACTGCCATACATAGTCGGCGGTAGTGAAGCGATTGTAGCGGATGAGGTCCTGGCGACGCCACAACTCAAGGTAAAGTTCGCGTGCGCGCTCGTCAAGTATAAGGTCTGCGTTGAGAGTGGTTGCAGGTAACAGACCGGCACGTTCCCTGACCTCATTGAGGTAGCCGAGGCCTTCGGTTTGAGAAATCGAAGAAGCTCCGTTCATAGCGCATTCTGCAGCCATGAGGAGGACGTCAGCGTAGCGGAACATAGGGAAGTCTGTATCGGGACATCCGTCAGCCTTGCCGCGTTCTTTGGTAGATGTGAGGTTTTTGTACTTCTGGAAAGCGATACCGTTTGAGAAATCACCCATGTCAGCAACATCTACAGTCTGACCGTCTGTCCAGAAGATGGCGCGGTCATCGTTTGATGAGAACTTGGCATAGAACTCAGGGGTCATACGACAGCCAGACCAACCTGAAGAAGTTCCAAGGTCTGTGGCTGTGTCCATGGTTCCGCCTGCGAAAGCGAAGATGAGGTAATCGGTTACACCGTAAGACATGGTCTCGATGCCGTCCTGCTCGATAGCAAAGATGATTTCATCGGTACGCTTGTCGTTGTCGGCGAGGAAAAGTTCCTGATAAGGGCTGTATACGCCACCCACAGAGGTGGTATGGAGGCTGTAGCCGTCATCCATAATGTCCTTGAGGATGTTGGCGCACTTGTCCCACTGTGCAGTGCCGGTATAAACCTGGGCATTGAGGTAGAGCTTGGCAAGAATCATCTTGGCACCGGTCTTGTTGATTCGGCCGTACTCTGTTGCAGAGCGGTCGGCAAGGGCGCTGTTGTTGATGATGTCGAGAAGTTCTGTCTCAAGCCATGCATAGAGGTCGGCGCGGGTGATGCGCTTGGGAACCTGGCCAACCACAGAAGTCTCGTCTGAGAACGGGACATTGCCGAAGTTGTCGATAGCGTGGTAGTAGCTCAGAGCGCGCAGAGCGCGGGCTTCGGCAATCCACTCGTCCTTGTTGGGCATGGCGAGATTGGATCCGCTGGCCTGGCGAATGAACTCGTTGCACTGGGCAATCTGGAAGAACATACGTGAGTAGATGGAGTAGATAAGACCTGTAGAGGCATCCCACTGCATCTTGCAGACATCGGGAACACCTTCGTCGTTCCATCCGCAGACATACACGTCGGTAGAAAGCTCACAAAGGTGGAAGAGTCCACGTATATACTGGCTCATACCGCCGTCAAGACCTGAGATTGAAGGATCATCGTCACGGCCTTTGTAACCTGAAGTAGCATAGCCCGTATAGATACCTGCAAGGAAGGCGTTGAAATCCTCAGCGGTATTGAAAGCCTTGTCCGCAGTATTCATGTTCGGGTCAATCGGCGTTACATTGAGGTCGTTTACGCAAGAAGCGAGGGATGCAACGACGATGAGGGAAGCAAGGATATATTTAAATGATTTCATATTCGTTTCCTCCTTGTTTTAGAAGTTGAACTTGAGACCAAGGACGTAGGTACGAGGGCGCGGATATACCGTACCGTCGATGCCGGGAGCTCCGGGATTGTTGACTTCCGGGTCAATGCCTGAGTACTTGGTAAGAGTGCAGATATTCTGAACGGTTCCGAAAATGTTGAGCGTAGCGTTACGTCCGGGCACCATTTCGAAAAGCCTCGGGAATGTATATCCAAGGGTGAAGTTGTCCAGCTTGAGGAAAGATCCGTTCTCAATATAGTAGTCAGAGATGTACATTGCATCGTCGAAATTCGAATAGAGCGCCGAAACGTTTCGGTTAGAGACGAAGTTGTTGACCCAGAGGTCTTTGTACATTTCGTTGTTTGAGGCAACGTTGTTGTATACGTAGTTGCCTACAGAAGCGTGGCCGCTGAGGGCGGCTGTCCAGTTCTTGTACATGAAGCTGGTGTTGAAACCAAACGTGAAGTCAGGAGCGGGCTTGTGGAAGAAGTGACGGTCGCTCTCGTTGATGACTCCGTCATTGTTCTGGTCTACATACTGTCCGAAAACGGGTTTACCATTCTGGTCATAAACCTGCTGATATACATAGAATGCGTTCATCGGATGGCCGATGTCGTGCTTCTGTATCCAGTTGTCTGTACCACCTGAGATGCTGCCGGTGCGGACACCTTCCTTATTCTCTGATGAAGCGTTGAGCTTGGTGATTTTGTTGTAGTTGTAAGCCATGTTGAAGCCTGCTGTCCAGCTCATGTCCCTGGTGTCAATGAGTATGCCTCTCAAATCCAGTTCGACACCCTTGTTGGTAAGGGAAGCGATGTTGGTGTTGAGGTAGTTGGTCAGGTTGGACAGGGCGGCTACCTGGACCCATGACAGAAGGTCCTTGGTGTCGCGCTGGTATACAT
>Ga0310690_10009953_pt1 | contig 11882 bp, 7 predicted proteins | sample AusTroGonzalo_MG_2_FD_207661 | JGI IMG/M metagenome (GOLD analysis project Ga0310690, IMG submission 207661) | Bovine rumen microbial communities from tropical cattle in Woodstock, Queensland, Australia - Gonzalo_04 (v2) (version 2) | ecosystem: Host-associated > Mammals > Digestive system >...
GTCATTGAGGATACTCCTCTTGGTACAGGAGGCGGTATCAGACTGGCACTTTCAAAAGTTACCGCTCCGCAATGTGTGATTCTTAACGGTGATACTTTCTTTGATGTTGACCTGAATGCTTTATGTTTGCAACGTGAGCGCAGTGCGGCTCCTCTTGCCGTGGCTCTCAAGCCTATGGAGCGTTTTGAACGCTACGGTTCTGTCACTGTTGATGCTGATAACCGTATCAGTTCATTCAATGAAAAGCGTTACTGTGAGAAAGGTCTTATAAACGGTGGTATCTACTGTATAGACTGCAGGGCCGGTCTGCTTGATGGAAAACCTGACAAGTTCTCTTTTGAAAAAGATGTTCTGGAGCCTGAATCTGCATCCGGACATCTGTCAGGATTCATTTCTGACGGCAGTTTCATTGATATAGGCATCCCTGAGGATTACGCTCTGGCACAGACATTCCTCCCTGCAAACATAAAATTATGATCATCCGTGAATCCTTGCTCCAAAAGTATGACACCCTGTTCCTTGACCGTGACGGGGTTATAAACGTGTGGCTTCCGGGAGATTATGTCAAGAACTGGCAGGAGTTCCGTTTCAACCAGGGATTTCTCGATTTCATCGGCAGATATTCGGCTTCATTCAGGCATATCTTTATTGTCACTAACCAGCGTGGTGTAGGCAAAGGACTGATGACTATGGAGCAGCTTGAGGATATCCATTCACGTATGCTTAAGGCAATTGCAGATGCAGGCGGCAGAATAGACCGCATCTATCTCTGTACGTCTGTAGAAGACAGTGATCCTATGCGCAAGCCCAATACGGGAATGGCTCAGCAGGCCATGAAAGAGTATCCGGATATAAGTATGGAGCGCTCACTTATGATAGGCGACCAGCCTTCAGACCGCCAGTTTGCCGAAAACTGCGGGATGGATTTCCTGCTCTGGGAGTGATTTATTCAGCCGCTTTTTTTACAGACCTTGTCATATTTGACCAGGCGTACTGTTTTTTCTCGGAGAGTATTCCCTCAGTAAACTGGTCCTGACGGCTGTTCTCAAAGAAATCCACCAGCGCATCGGCTATTTGGGCAGAGTCAGGCTCAACCACATAGCCCACCTTGCCGTCAGGGACAATCTCTGCCAAACCGCCCACATTTGTCACCAGCATAGGCTTTTCAAAGTGATATGCTATCTGTGTCACGCCGCTCTGTGTGGCTGATTTATAGGGTTGCACTATAATATCGGCAGCACCGAAACAGTAACGTACCTCACTGTCTGGTACAAAATCACTCTTCCAGACCACCATACCTTCAAGCCCTAGTTCCTTCTCCATCTCATAGTATTTCTCCGAGCCGCTGTAGAACTCACCCGCCACAATCAGTTTCACGTTCATCTTGCGGAAACGGCTGTCAGCATATGCCTTGAGCATCAGGTCCAGGCCCTTGTAGTCACGAATCAATCCAAAGAAGAGCATATATCGCTGGTCCGGGTCCAGCCCAAGGAACTTGAGAGCCTCCTCACGTGAGGCTTTTGCTCCAAAGTTGTCATACAGCGGATGACGGCAGAACACTCTGGACTTAACGGTATCAAACTGATTGAGATCCTCCAGGACAGAATCAGACATAGCTACAAAACCATCTACCGAACGTGTGAAATAACGGCCGAAGAGACGATCGCCCGGGCGGTGCTCATGCGGGATTATATTGTCAAGGATTGAAACCACTTTAGTCTTGCCGCCACGCTTTACTATGCGTGCCACACGTCCCAGGCAGGGAGCCATGAACGGCAGCCAGAACTTTATAACAAGAATATCGGGATGCAATGCCCTGATGGCACGACCGGTCTTGCCCCAGCTTAACGGATTTATGGAGTTCAGACTGCGCACAATCTTAAGTTTAGAGGGCGCAGGTTCAGTTGAGTATTGTGTCTTGCCCGGAAACAGGAATGAGGGATACTGCAGAGTGAATGTATATATGGTTACTTCATCACCTTCTGTAGCAAATTCATGCGCCAGACGCTCATTATAGACTGCCAGTCCGCCACGGTATGGCCATGCTGTGCCAAGTATTACTATCTTCATTTTTTGTTCTTTTGGTGCAAACGTAACAAAAAAAGTAACAAAAAGTTCATCGGGTTATGTGAATGGGGATAAAAATAGTACTTTCGCGATACAGAAACACAGTTGTTCTATGGATAAGAAAAAAATAATCAAATATCTGCCTTATTTGGTAGCTTTGATAGTATTTGCGATTTTAGCATGCGTTTATTGTGCTCCGGTCTTTGAGGGAAAGGAACTGTATGCCGGTGATAATATCCATTTTAAGGAGGCAGTAAGGGAATCTATAAAGTATCATGAGGATACCGGCAATTACACATGGTGGACAGGTTCAATGTTTTCCGGTATGCCGAATTATCAGATTGGCGGTGGTAATTTCAAGTCGAGCAATCTGATGACGCCTTTATTCAGGATTCTGCATCCTTCTCATAATACAAGACTTCCTCTTGTACTTATGCTTTATTTCTGCTGTTTCTTCATCTTATTGCGTTCTTTTAATATTGACCGATGGCTTTCTATTGTAGGCGGTCTTGCCATAGGATTCTCCTCATATTTCTTTATAATTGAACCGGCAGGACATCATACTAAAGCATGGTCTATAGCGTTGATGTCGGTGGTTGTAGCAGGATTCATTTTTATATTCCATCAGAAAAAGTATGGCCTTGGAGCATCACTCACTATGATTTTCTTGACTATGGGGTTCTATCCTCATCCGCAGATGGCCTATTATATTTTTATGTTCATTGGAGTTCTGTATCTGTCAGAACTATATATGCATATAAAGGAGAAACGGTATAAAGACCTGATATTAGGTTCTGTCATATTTCTGTTTTCTATACTTATCGGAATGGGAACGGGCTGTTCCAGAGTATTTGTCAACAATGAATATGTAAAAGAGACCATGCGTGGCGGACATTCTGATCTGGTATCTGACAATAACGTTGATGACCCTAAAGGTTTGAGTCTGGAATATGCCACAGCCTGGAGTTACGGTATTGATGAGTCTCTCACATTTATGATTCCCGGATATATGGGAAATGCATCAGGATATGACGTGGGAACAGACTCTGAGTTATACCGCCAGCTTTCCGCAAATGGTTTATCCGCTTCAGGTGCCAGACAGTTTTGTAAGTCAGCTCCTACTTATTGGGGAGAGCAGCCTTTTACCTCAGGTCCTGTATATGCAGGTGCCGCCGTATGCTTCCTGTTCATTCTGGGATTATTGCTTGTAAAGGGTCCGTATAAATGGGCATTGCTTATTTGTACGGTCTTATCATTTATGTTGTCATGGGGTAAAAACATGATGTGGTTTACAGAACTATTTTACAATTGGTTCCCCATGTACAGCAAGTTCCGAACGGTTTCATCCATTCTGATTGTTGCTGAGATAACGGTTCCACTACTTGGTTTTATGGCTATAAAACAGATAATGGATGGAGAGATTCAGCGCAGGGAACTAAACCGCAGTATTTATATTTCGGCAGGAGTTACTGGCGGTATATGTCTGTTCCTGGCTTTGTTTGGTGGGGCTTTGTTATCATTTACATCTTCATATGACTCCTCTTTGCTGACACAATTCCATGATGCGGGAGCTGATTGGATTTATCCTTTAATTATAGATGAGCGTGCATCAATTTTGCGGAGTGACTCTTTCCGTTCGTTGTTGTTTATCGTTTTGACTGCAGGTACAATATGGCTGTTTGCCAATAAAAGGATCAAAAAAGTGTGGCTGATAGCCATACTAGGAGTAATAGTAGTTACTGATATGTGGCCTATTGACAAGCGCTTCTTCAATGAGGACAATTTTGTATCACCCAAGCAGTTCCAGAATAGCTTTGCTATGCAACCTTATGAGAAAGCGATATTGGCTGATGATGATCCGCATTTCAGAGTATTCAATCTGACAACCAACACATTCAATGATTCACGTACATCATATTATCTGAAATCGATTGGTGGTTATAGCGCGGCTAAACTTCGTCGTTATCAGGATATAATTGATGTTTATCTTTCAAAAGTTAATCTTGATATCGTGAGCATGCTTAACGGCAAATACATCATTACAACTGATAAAGACGGAAAAGCAACTCCAATGCGTAATCCGGGTGCCATGGGTAATGCGTGGTTTGTATCTTCTGTTTCTCTTGCTGCCACTCCTCAAGATGAGTGTTCTGCTTTGGGTGATGTTGATCTTTCCAATACGATAGTTGTAGGTGATGATTACAAACAGTTTGTTGAAGGATTTAAATCTGCAGCCCCAGGCAGTTCCATAAAACTCACCAGTTATGCTCCTGATGTGCTCACATATAAGTCACAATCATCAGCTGATGGCACTGTTGTATTTTCAGAGATATTCTATCCTTACGGTTGGAAGGCATATATTGATGGAAAACCTGCAGATATCTTCCGTGCCAATTACCTGTTGCGTGCCATGAACATTCCGGCAGGAAACCATGAGATACGTATGGAGTTCAGACCAGACAGTGTAGCCAAGGGAGATGCAATATCAATTGCGTGTGTCCTGATAATGTATGCTATCATTCTTGGGTTGATAGCAGGAACTCTAATAAAGAGAGGTCGTCAGCGTAAGTCAGCTTGATATTCCTTTCGCTTCCGTGTACAATGCCTACCTTCTCTTCAGGGAGGTAGCGCAGTACCGTGCCGCAGTCATCAGTGGCTGTAAATTGCGGGTCCTTGAGTGCAATCTCATAGGCTTGTTCTATCGTCTTCTGGCGGAATCCCTGTGGAGTCTGCATGCGCCACAGAAGACTACGGTCCTGGATTGAGGTCATGTATGTGCCTTGTTTATCGCATTGTACGATAGTATCCACGGCAGGAATGGCCACATCAACGGCATTATATGTCTTCATGGCCTTGAGGGCATCAGTAATGATACGTTCCGATACAAGCGGGCGGGCTGCATCATGGAAAAGCATGACCATATCCGGGTTGTTGCTGAAATGATGCACGGCTACCAGGCTTGAATCAAAACGCTCTTTTCCACCGGCCAATACGGCAGTAACCTTGGTCCAGTTGTTTGCTTTGACAAGGCCCTGAACCTTATCAATGAATTCTGTTGCGGTAACGATTACCACCTGGTCTATTCCAGGGTGGTTATGGAAAGTCTGTACAGAGTGTTCCAAAACAGTCTTTCCACCCAAAGGCAGGAACTGCTTAGGGGTGGAAAGGCCGGTTCTTGAACCGGAGCCTGCTGCCAGTATTACAGCTACGGTCTCCATTGTCGTATTTCTTAGCAAACTTCGCTACCCGGTTTTACGAGGCGCTGTACTGTTGTTACAGCCAGTGTACCGTCTGCATCCAGAGCGCTCAGTATCATGCCCTGGCTCTCGCGGCCCAGTATCTTACGCGGTGCAAGGTTGGCTATGAAGCATACCTGCTTGCCTACCAGATCCTCAGGGTTGTAGTAGTTTGCAATACCTGACAATATGGTGCGGCCGCCCAGACCGTCATCAATCCTGAATTGGAGCAACTTGTCAGACTTGGGCACCTTGATGCACTCAAGCACTGTTCCTACACGTATGTCCAGCTTCTCAAACTCAGGGAACTGTATGTTTTCCTTGATGGGCTTGGCGGGCTGAGCGGCTGCGGTAGCCTTCTCATTCTCTTCCTTGCGCTTGAGCAGTTTCTGGATCTGTGCCTCGATGACATCATCCTCAATCTTTTCAAACAATAGTTCGGGCTTGTTCAGCTTGTGGCCGGCGGGCAGCAGGTCAATTGCACCCAGGCGGTCCCACTGGGCACCTTCCAGTGCAATCATGCCGCGCAGTTTCTCGCTTGAGAACGGCAGGAACGGCTCAAAGGCTATAGCCAGGTTGGCAACCAGCTGGAGAGATATGTTGAGGATGGTCTCAACACGCTTCATATCGGTCTTGGCAAGCTTCCAGGGTTCAGTATCAGCCAGGTACTTGTTTCCGATGCGGGCCAGGTTCATGGCCTCCTTCTGTGCCTCGCGGAACTTAAAGTTGTCAAGCAGTGACTCAAGCTGCTGCTTTACATCGGCAAACTCCTTCAGGGTGTCGCGGTCATAGTCATTAAGCTCTCCGCACGGGGGAACCACACCGTCAAAGTACTTCTGTGTCAGTACCAGGGCACGGTTTACAAAGTTTCCGTAGATGGCTACAAGCTCGTTGTTATTGCGGGCCTGGAAATCTTTCCAGGTAAAGTTGTTGTCCTTGGTCTCAGGGGCATTGGCTGTAAGCACGTAACGCATTACGTCTGCCTTGCCGGGGAAATCCTCCAGATACTCATGTACCCATACGGCCCAGTTGCGTGATGTGGAGATCTTGTCATCCTCCAGGTTCAGGAACTCGTTGCTGGGTACGTTGTCGGGCAGAATGAATGAGCCCTCGGCCTTAAGCATGGCTGGGAAGACTATGCAGTGGAACACAATGTTATCCTTACCTATAAAGTGAACCAGACGGGTTTCAGGGTCTTTCCACCATGTCTCCCAGCTGCCGCGTTCAGGATGGGCGTCACAGAACTCCTTGGTGTTGCTTATGTAGCCTATGGGAGCGTCAAACCAAACGTAAAGGACCTTGCCCTCGGCACCCTCTACGGGAACGGGAATACCCCAGTCCAGGTCACGGCTCACGGCACGTGGCTGCAGGCCCATGTCAAGCCAGCTCTTGCACTGGCCATATACGTTGGGGCGCCACTCCTTGTGCTCCTCCAGAATCCACTTTTCAAGCCACTCCTGATACTGCTCCAGGGGCAGATACCAGTGGGTGGTCTCCTTCATTACAGGCTTGCTGCCGCTCACTGTACTTACCGGATTGATAAGTTCAGTGGGTGAGAGTGATGTACCGCACTTCTCACACTGGTCACCGTATGCATGGTCATAGTGGCAGTGGGGGCACTCACCTGTGATGTAGCGGTCAGCCAGGAACATCTTGGCCTCCTCATCGTAGTACTGCTCACTGGTCTTCTGGATGAACTTGCCGGTATCGTAGAGTTTACGGAAGAAATCCGATGCCACCTTATGGTGTACAGGAGAACTGGTGCGTCCGTAGATATCGTATGATATGCCCATACCCTTGAAGGTATCCTTCATCTGATAGTGGTAGCGGTCAATGATCTCCTTGGGGGTTACGCCCTCTTTCTTGGCGCGGATGGTGATGGGCACGCCGTGCTCATCGCTGCCTCCTATGAACATCACGTCCACCTTCTTGAGACGTTGGTAACGGACATAAATATCGGCCGGAACGTATGCGCCTGCCAGGTGGCCTATGTGCAGCGGGCCGTTGGCGTAGGGCAGTGCCGATGTAACCAGAATCCTCTTGTAATCTTTCATATAATTGTATATCACTTATTTTTCAGTCCGCAAAGGTAGTAAAAAGTTCCGGGTTTGGTTAATTGAGAATTGAGAATTGAAAATTGAGAATTAATAGATTCACACTTGCGTAACCCGTGACATAAAACGCTTGCGTTTTTCAATTTTCAATTCTCAATTCTCAATTTTCAATTTTTATTTTCCCCAGGAGGCTCGGTCCAGGCTGCGGTATCCGATGGCTTCGGCAATATGCTGGGGAGTTATAGTTCGGGAGTCTTCCATGTCGGCTATGGTTCGGGATACTTTTAGGATTCGGTCATATGCTCGGGCGGATAGGTTCAGGCGGTTCATGGCTTCTCCTAGGATATGTATTGCGGCAGGTTCTGCTTGAGCGTACCGTCTTAGCAGGCGCGAGTCCATCTGCGCATTGCAATAAATGCCCTTTTCACCGCTGAAACGGGCTGCCTGGACGGCTCGGGCCCTTATTACTCTTTCCCTTATGACTGCGCTGGATTCAGTCTGTTGTTTTGAAGACATATCATCAAACCCTACGGGTAGAATCTCACACTGCAGGTCAAACCTATCCATTAACGGACCTGATACGCGCCCCAGATAACGCTCTATGGTAGCGGGGGTGCAGTGACACTCCTTGGTGGGATGGTTGTAATATCCGCACGGACAGGGATTCATGGATGCCACCAGCATGAATGATGCGGGGTATTCCACCCTGTACTTAGCTCTGGATATGACCACTGTGCGGTCTTCAAGTGGTTGACGCAGCACCTCAAGTGCGCTTCTAGTGAATTCCGGGAGTTCATCCAGGTACAGGATTCCGTTATGGGCAAGGCTTATCTCTCCTGGCTGCCCGTTGCTTCCTCCACCTGTTAGTGCCACATTGGTAATAGTGTGGTGCGGGTGCCTAAATGGTCTTTCACTTATAAGTGCTGTGCCATGACCGGTGAATCCGGCAACGGAATGGATGCGTGTTGTCTCAATGCTCTCTTCTTCAGTGAGCGGGGGCAGGATGGAGGGGAGGGCACGGGCCATCATTGATTTGCCGCTTCCGGGCGGACCTATCATTATCAGGTTATGACCGCCGCTGGCTGCCACCTCAAGGGCACGCTTTACTGCTGTCTGGCCTTTGACATCGGCAAAATCAGAATAGATGTGTGTCGTAGCGGGCTCAAAAGAAGCGCTTGAACGCCCCATAACGCTAATGTGCCCGGGAACTTGGTTCAGAAGGTCCACCACTTCACGTATGTTACGGGCACCATACACCTCTATGCCGTCTATGACAGCAGCCTCAGGGGCATTCTGTACAGGCAGGATTATGCCTTTGAATCCCTCTTTACGGGCACTGATGGCCATTGAAAGGGCACCTTTAACCGGTTGCAGCGTGCCATCCAGGCTAAGTTCACCCATAATTACGTAATCATTCAGTTTGTCAGCGTTAAGTTCGTCTGACGCTGCCATTATCCCTATGGCCAGCGGCAGGTCGTATGCCGCCCCCTCCTTGCGTATATCGGCAGGAGCCATGTTGATGATGATCTGGCAGGAAGGGAACTTGTAGCCGTTTACATGGAAAGCCGAAATAATCCGTTCGTGGCTCTCCTTGACTGCACTGTCAGGCAATCCCACAAGAAAGAATTTGATACCGCGCGATGTACTCGCTTCAATTGTCACGATGTATGCGTCTATCCCTTGGACAGCCGCACCGAAAACTTTGATAAGCATGGTTAAGAATTGGTATTAATAGAGTTAAGATATTGCAATACAAGGTTTATTATGTTATTTCATTTCTTTTTATTATTTGTCTTGTTTTTTGTTTTTGGATTTTCTTTTTTCACAGGTAATTTTTTATCAATCTCCCCATCCATTTCTTGGAGCGAGGTAGAAATGTAAGCAACTTTTCTTGATTCTGAAAATAGGATGTAAACAGGTAGCTTTGTGAGCTTGCAGATTTTGATTATCTTACTGTCCCAACCATTGTTATCTATATATGAGAACCAGTCAAGGGAATCCTTTTCAATTGTTTTTTTCCATCTTTCCACATTCACATCAGTAGATATGTCTGTAACAAAGAGTTTCCTTTCAGAATATTTGATTCTAAGTGAATCCATATCTTTTCTAGCCTTAAGACCTTCGTCTCCTGTCCATGTAGCCCAAACACATACTAGAATGTGATTGGAGGAGCCTCCTATGTCGGTAATTTGGAAAGTTTCTCCTAAAGAGTCTTTTACAGAAAAAGAAGTCAGATAGGTGTTGTTGTCGATAACACCTTTGAACTCTGATTTAAGAGCAACAATGTAGGGAGCATCCTGCATGTTGCCACTAATTTTGTTTAAAACGTTTTGTATGGTTTTCTCATCGGCATGGTATTTCTGAACCAGTTGTTCATAAATAAGATATGGAGTAACTTCTGAGAAAGGATCTTTGGTTATGAACGAGTCAACATGTGCTATAATCTGCTCAATAGTAGTATCATTCAGTGAACTCAGGTAAAATGACTGATAGGAATCGTTGCAGTAGCCACCGGATACGCTGATCATACCGGTGTCTGCAGGTATTACTATAGTGGAGTGTACATTCTTTTCAGCAAAAACCGGATGACGGCGTCCATCAGGCAAAACAAGTATCAATGTTGTGACGGTATCGGGACGGATTGACCATTTAAATTGACCTTCATTACAAAAAATGGTATCAACATTCTCAAAACGGTTGTCAATTCCTACTAGAAGGATTGTGTCAATTCCCTCCTGAACAGTTCCACGCAACACGAACTCCCCTTTGTGCCTGCCACATGATGCTGACAGGAACAGAACAAAGAGAGTCAATATTGCGTAAAACCTTGATTTCATGGGCCGAAAGGTTTACTTGGCGGCACGTTTGCGCTCCAGCTCACTCAGTATGATCTTGCGCATACGCATGCTCTTGGGAGTAACCTCAACGTACTCGTCGTTCTTGATGTACTCCAGAGCCTCTTCAAGTGAGAATATCACTGGAGGTGCAATATGAGCCTTTTCATCAGCACCGCTGGCACGCATGTTGGTAAGTTGCTTGCTCTTGGTTACGTTGATTACCAGGTCTTTCTCATGGACGTGCTCACCAACCACCTGGCCTGCATAAACCTGATCCTGCGGGTTCACAAAGAACTTACCGCGGTCCTGCAGCTTGTCAAGTGCGTATGCGAACACGGTACCGGTCTCCATGGCAACCATAGAACCGTTGGTACGGCGCTCAATATCACCCTTGTAAGGCTGGTACTCCTTGAAACGGTGTGCCATCACGGCTTCACCCTGTGATGCGGTAAGAACATTGGTTCTGAGGCCGATAATACCGCGTGAAGGGATATCGAACACAATGACCACGCGGTCACCCTGGGTATCCATTGATGTCATCTCACCCTTGCGCTTGGTAGCCAGGTCAATCATCTTGCTGGCAAACTCCTCCGGCACGCTGATGGTAAGTTCCTCGATAGGCTCACAGTTCTTACCGTCTATCTCCTTCATGATAACCTGGGGCTGGCCAACCTGGAGCTCATAGCCCTCACGGCGCATGGTCTCAATAAGGATTGAAAGATGCAGCACACCACGGCCAGAAACTATCCACTTACCATCCTCCTCTGTACGGCGTACGCGCAGGGCCAGGTTCTTGTCAAGCTCCAGGTTCAAGCGGTCCTGGATGTGGCGTGATGTAACATATTTTCCTTCCTTGCCAAAGAAAGGTGAGTCATTTATTGAGAATAACATACTCATGGTAGGCTCGTCAATTGCGATAGGTGGCAGTGGATCCGGATTCTCCGCATCGCAGATGGTATCACCTATCTCAAACTTGTCAAGTCCTACGATGGCGCATATATCACCGGCCTCTACAGTGGGAACACGCTTGCGGCCCATTCCCTCAAAGGTATGCAGTTCCTTGATCTTGACCTTCTCCTTGCTGCCGTCACGGTGTGACAGTGTGCAGGTCATGCCCTCGTTCAGGGTACCGCGGTTTACACGGCCTACTGCTATACGACCGGTGTATGATGAGTAGTCAAGTGATGTGATAAGCATCTGGAGTGTGCCCTCTTCCTGCTTGGGAGCAGGGATATGCTCAATTATTGCATCGAGCAGGGGCAGAATGTTATCAGTGGGCTGTTTCCAGTCAGTACTCATCCAGTTCTGCTTGGCAGAGCCGTAGAGTACGGGGAAATCAAGCTGTTCCTCAGTGGCATCGAGAGCGAACATAAGGTCAAATACCATCTCATAGACCTCATCGGGGCGGCAGTTGGGCTTATCTACCTTATTAACTACTACTATAGGTTTAAGGCCAATCTGAAGTGCCTTCTGCAGCACGAAACGGGTCTGGGGCATGGGGCCTTCAAATGCATCCACCAGAAGGATGCAGCCATCGGCCATATTGAGAACACGCTCCACCTCACCGCCAAAGTCGGAGTGTCCCGGAGTGTCAATGATGTTAATCTTGGTATCCTTATAGGTAATGGAGACGTTCTTGGAGAGAATGGTTATACCACGCTCGCGCTCCAGATCGTTGTTGTCAAGCA
>Ga0310690_10009954_pt1 | contig 11881 bp, 9 predicted proteins | sample AusTroGonzalo_MG_2_FD_207661 | JGI IMG/M metagenome (GOLD analysis project Ga0310690, IMG submission 207661) | Bovine rumen microbial communities from tropical cattle in Woodstock, Queensland, Australia - Gonzalo_04 (v2) (version 2) | ecosystem: Host-associated > Mammals > Digestive system >...
CATCGAGAGCGGCTCCCCGAAGTTGGGAACACCCGAAGATGATTCGAAGGAGTTCATGGACATCTACAACGTGAACTATTGGCAGATCTATGGACTTAGATTCTTCTCGTGCGTGGGCAACCATGATTTCTACGGAATGTTTGAGAGTCGAAACGGCGACACCATCCGTCCTGACAGGTTTACCAACTACAACTCCATCGACGGCCACAATGTGTCTGTCCGCGACCGCATCGCCCAGATTAACGTGAGCGGAAATGGTATTAACTGTTATGTTGCCAATGGGCGCAACCGCATCTCGTTTGACCTCGAGCCGGGCAAATCGACGCTCACAGGTCAGGCTGACATGCATTTCCTTGCCTACAACGCCTACGTCTGCGACTATGCGACGGCAGCTGGCTATACGGGAAAGCTGGTACCGTCCGAGAACCGTCTTTCCGATGATGCCATGCGTATGACAAAGAAATATGTCAACGACAACTGGGGAAAGTGCAAGAACTACCTTACGGGCTGGGATACTGGCAATGGCATGAGAAATGCCTATTCCAAGCTCAACTACTTCCTGAAAAAGGATAACAACATCTTCATCCACCTCTCCGTGGACTACGGAGATGACGTGTGGCCGCTGAACGACAAGTGGCATGACAGAATGATAAGGGCGCGGAAAATTATCGATATCAACTCCGACGACCCATACATCCGTGCAATGGTTGAGTTTGTGGCAGACACTGGCTATAGCGAGAAAGACAGGCCGTACGATTATCAGTATTATAGCCCCAATAGCCTGATATGGCTGAAGGAGATTATCGAGAATAACCAAGACAAGAAGATTTTTCCCTTTATCCATCATTATATGGCGAACAAGGTCGGCAATGGTGTCGGTCTTCCGAAGGACGGGAACTGGTCGTATGCGGCCATACATCCCGCAGACGAGCTTGACGCAAACGGCATCCCTGTCGGCTCTAACTGCCTTACCGGTATCGAGTTCTATTTCCTCAATAAACTCAACAACATGTACAAGAACTGCCTGTATAGTTTCGGCCACTCGCACATGAGCAACGGCATCGAGCAAAAATTCAAGATAGACAATCATGACTACCCCATAGTGCCCGCAGGCCAGCCCTTTGGCTATACGAAGGCGAGCCTGACGCCTATTGGCACATCGGCATGGAACCTGGCGTTACCGTCGCTCAGCAAGCCTCGCGGCATTGAGGGCAAGGAGTCGGTGCGCCTGTACGATGATGCGGAGATGACTATATTCGAGATATACGAGAACGGCGTCATTGTCAAGGGGTACAAGATCGTCAAGGACGGAAAGAAGTGCTTCGACAAGTCGAAGCCGATGTTCGAAAAATCTATACTGCTGAGATAGCAGCGCACATAATCACGGTTATTGGATTTTTTTTATTTATGGTTTTTATTGTTTTAGATTAATAGTGTGTAAAATTTTAGTTATTTTTATTTTTTAGTTGGTAATGAGACTGGGGTGCAGCGGCACCCCTTTTTAGTTAGTAAACCCCACGCGAGGAATTATCTTACTAAAGAAGCAGGTGCCTTCTTTACTAAGAAAGCGGGTGCCTTTCTTACTAAGATAGTTTTTCAAACCATTTAAAGACAACAAAATGATTCAGTACAACGTACAACTTAACCAAGGAAACGAAGCTCTCGGAAGCGGCAAAACCATCACCGCCAACGAGGTGCTTCTGACATGCGACCAGAAGGCACTCGCCCGTGAAATCCATCATCAGAACCCGCTCATCCCTGAACAGGTAGCCGAATCCGTGCTCGAAAACTTTGGCAAGGCAGCATCCGAATTGATGGCTATGGGGTTCGCTATTCAGTTCAAGAACGGCGAAGACGTGCTTATGCGTATCTATCCAGACATCCACCTGAAGGGTGGCAATATCAACCTCGAACGAGCCAAGCAGCTTGACCCCACCGTCACCGACCTCACACTCGAGAACGCTGGCGAACTCGTCAACCTCGCAGGTGGTGTCACCATCCGCGCCCGTGCCGAGGTGGAACAGAAGTTCACCGACATGTTGCTGGCCGAAGGTGCCAGCGTCGAGCGTAAGGCCGTCATCGAGAAGGCATACGTCAGCAAAGCCAACGGAGGCAATGCTGGTGGCGACGACAATGGCGGTGGCGACACCCCAGGCGGAGGTGATTTAGAGGGATAAAATACAGAACTTCGTTCAATTATAATGCAACCCAAGAGTTGCCGGAGCCGCCCACAAGGGCGACCTGCCCCTGCCACAAGGCGGGGGCTTTTTGTTTATGTCAAGTAAACCCACGACCGCGAATCGGGGGTTAATTGTATGATAGACGTAAGCAATGGCACGATAGAAATCACAGGTCTCAGCGAGTTTGAAGCCAAACTGAAGAAGCTGAAGACAGACAACCCCGACTTCGAGAGACGACTTCGGGGTGTCATTCGTAAAGTGCTCGGCGAGGCACGCGCCAATCTGCGTAAGAACGCTGCAAGCGGACTCCAGATGGAGAGCGACCCTCGCCATGCTTACAAAGCCGTGCGCTATGCCGTGTATAAGCGGTTGTTTGGCGGTCAGGTAAACATCCTGAACAGTCGCAAGGCTGGTGCGGAAACGGGCTACCGCCCAGCCCGCACACTTACACCAGGGCAGCGTGGCGGCAACCGTCGGGTACGCCAATCCCGCGACCTCAATAAATACGAAGGCGTGGATCGTGGTTTCATTCTTCGCTGGTTGAACGATGGAATGACCAAGACCAACCCGCGTGTTATCAAGTTCACCGAGAACGAAGGCCGCAAGGTGGATAAATGGAACAAACACCCGAACACAGGTAATCGTGGAGCCATTAAAGCCCGCAACTGGTTTGGTGGTGCCTCACTACAGGAATTGCAAAAGGTAGCAGGCCGTATGCAAGAACTTATCGACAGAGTAATTAACGACGAATTTGTATAAGATATGGCAGACGTAATAACCCGATTTAAACTCGAAACGACCCAATACGACTCGAAGCTGCGCGACGAAGCCAAGCGACTGAGCGACTTCGCCCGTCAAGCCTCCATCGCCGGCAGCGAGTTTGGCAAGTTTGCTCAGAAGAATGTCGAGGCCGCTCGCGCCTTCGGCAGCATAGCCACCAGTGCCACCAACGCCAAAGACAAAGTGAAGGAGTTGGTTGGTGCCTTTAACGACGTAGCCAAACAATACAATACACTGACCAAAGAACAGCAGCAGAGTGATTTCGGAAAGGCTCTCGCCCAGAGTATGCAACAACTTAAATCCCGCATAACTGAGGCAAAACAAGAGCTCTATGGACTTGGCGAGGCGATGGATAGCGTTAAAAAGTCTGGGCTGTTTGGTGAGAATGGTCTGACAGGTATGTTGGCTGTGGCTGGTGGTAATCTGTTGGCAACGGGCCTTCAGAAACTTGGATCAGAAATGGCCGATACCGTTCAGCAGAGCATAGAACTCGCCCGTCAGGGTGAGGGTGTGCGCATTGCCTTTGAGCGACTGAACCAGCCAGGACTGCTCGACAAGCTGAAAGAGGCAACCCACGGCACTGTCAGCGAGATCGAGTTGATGAAGCAGGCCATACAGTTCGAGAACTTCAAGTTGCCGCTCGAAGACCTCGCCACCTACCTTGCCTTTGCTCAGCAGAAAGCAAAAGATACAGGTCAGAGCATCGACTATCTGGTAAACTCGATCGTCACGGGTCTTGGTCGTCAGTCAAAGCAGATTCTCGACAACCTCGGTATTTCGGCAGCAGAATTGACACGCCGCATGAACGAAGGTGCCGACATGACGAAGGCCGTGGCCGACATCATCCGCGAGGAGATGGATAAGGCTGGTGGCTACTTCGAGACCGCCGCCGACCGCGCTGCCCGTGCAGCAGCCGAAGCCTCTAACAGGATGGAGGAACTTGGGCGCAAGGCTATCCCCGTAGCCGAAATGTGGACTGAAACATGGAACACCCTGAAGACGGGTGGCATGGAGTTCTTAAACTTTGTGCTTACACCTCTCGCAGAATCTCTCAGAGAAATCAACAATCTGCTGGATAACGGGGCTATCGATTGGGATAAGGTAACGAGCAATCCGAATAATGCCGTCGGCCCTAATGTTGACGAAAACGGAAACTTTATTCGTCGCCCGTCTGATGGTAATTGGGCAGGCTATGATGCATATAATGGCAGATATTACAACCAGATAGATTCTATCGGCGAGATCACCGTTACAGGCAAGAAACCAAAGAAGAAGCCAAGAAAAGGCAGTGGCACTACTGTCAAAACACCAACAGCCGCAGACTTTACAACGTTCCTTGCTAAATCAACGCTTAACGCAGACACATTCAAGGCCCCAGAAATAGAAGGCGCATCTCAGGCATGGCAGGCTTATGTCGATTCCATCAAGAGCGGATCGGCAGAAGCCGTCGATTCCGTTCAATCGCTAACCGATGCTTTCAATGCGCTGAACAAAGCCGAAGGCGTGGTGCCGACGGGCGAAATCAACAAAGAGGCAAAAGACTCGGCTAAGTCATTCCAAACCGCCGCCAGTGCCATCAGTTCTGTAGGCTCCGCGCTCTCACAGATCGAAGACCCAGGCGCAAAAGTGATGGGTATCGTGGCACAAGCCATTGCAACAGTAGCACAAGCCTATGCTGGTGCCCTGTCTTCAGATAGCACCACAAAATCAAACATTTGGGCTTTTATTGCTGCTGCTGCTGCATCTACAGCCTCGATGATCACGACAATTTCTTCAATCCATCAGGCAACAGGTTACGCCAATGGTGGTATTGTCGGAGGTAACTCTTATAGTGGTGATAACGTCGGTCCTGTGATGCTCGATGCGGGCGAACTCATCTTAAACAGAGCGCAGCAGGCAAATGTGGCGCAGGGGCTCCAAGGTAATAATATTCATGATCTCAATTTGAGTGCCACCATCAAGGGCGAGGACATCAGATTGGCTATCAATAACAATGGTCGCCGTACAGGTCGCGGCGAGTATGTAACCACAAGATTCAGATAAACTATGGCAGTACGTTGGCAGATACATTTCAAATCGTTGTCTAACGTTGACTACTACGTTGACATCTACGACAATTCCTTCAGCGGTACGGCTACCCAGCTGACGGGTGCCGCAAGCCCGTTTACCACCTCTGAAGATATTGACGAGGATATGTATGTACCCATCCGTAGTCAGAGCGGATATATCAGATTTATCGTCGAAAACTCTACCATCGTCAATCAGATCAGGCCCGTTCAGACCACGGATCGCCCCGTAGTGTTCCGTGATAACCACGAAACGTTGTGGATGGGATTCCTGCGACCCGAACAATACAGCCAGCAATGGGGGCCAACTCCATACGAGATAGAGATACCTATAATGTCGGTGATGGAGGCTATGCAGGGAGTAATGTTTACCCAAAACGAAGGATATACAAGCCTGTTTACATTAGTGCGGACCATCAATACATACTTCCCTAAAAACATTTATATCACTGCCCCGCAGGAAACGCCGGTGAAGGATGTGTACGTGCAGAACAATAACTTCCGCGAGTATCTGACCATCCCAGAGCGTAATGAGCGCAGCACGGCCAACAAATACGAGTGTATATCTCTCTATGAGTGCGTTGAGCAGTTCTGTCAGTACTTCGGCATTAGTCTGCACGAATACAAGGATACATTCTATTTCGTGGTATATCCTGACACCAACGTGACCTACTACAACATAGATACTGCTGGCAGCACTCAGCCCACCCAATACAGCAGCCACACCCTGGCTTCGCTTACGATCTGTGGTGCTAACAATAAGCAGAGTTATTCAAAGGTGTACCGTCGTATTAAAGGTGAGTTCGATACCAACTCGGCCAAGGTAGAAAGTATCTATGCCGTGTCGGAGTTTTTCAAGATGTTTTCTGTCTATGGCACCGAGCCGTTAGGCCATCCCCAGGAACTGCTGTTCAATGGCAACGCCGAGATACTACCCTACAAAAACGGCTCTCAGACTGTTGGTTGGATCAACTTTCTGAATGATTACGGCGGACAGATATTGAGAGTAGGGCAGAGTGACCAAGTGGCACGCGACGGATTCTCATGGGATGACTCCTTCTTTGTGCAGTCGCAGAAGACAATGGCGAACACTCCCAGCTCGGCCATCAAGTTCAATATACCTACCTATGTCTATCTCAACGCCAACGAATATGCTGCGCTGAACATCAATTTCCGACTGAGAGAATACTTCAGGGGTGAGGACGAGACCGTGAAGCGGGTGTACTTCAAATTCCGTATAGGCACCTACTGGCTAAAAGCCGAAAAGGTGACGGCATCGCCCGCCACCCGATATACGTGGTCAACAACCGAGAGCGTCTGTTGGATCAATGTCGATAATGGTAACATCACCATGAAGGATGACATCTACACGATTGACTTGTGGGCCGAGCAGTCGCTCGACTCCATAAGCGGATTTGCTATCGACATGCCGAATGGCCTTGCCGCAGGTTACTATACGACATACTTTGAACTGCTGTGCAACGCAGACAGTACAGAAGACTTTGGCGACTATTCGGTGATCGGCTACCTGATCAACAATCTGTCAATCGGTGTATTGAGAGGCACAAACGACATATCGCAGCCCACGCCAGACTTTGATCACAACAATATCATTCGTCTGCTGTCAGGACTATATAACGATGACTACATGATTGGTTGCACCATCACCACTCGTCGCGGCACTCAGTACGGAGCAGGTACAGCACTCACAGCGGCACACGGATATGTATCTACGAAATACGATGAGCTTGGTGTGGTTCGTCGCGCTGCTATCATGAATAAGTCGCGCGAGCTGCTGACAGTCATGGTGAAGGGAAATGCACTACCAATCGAGTCGGTGACAAACGACGGACGCACTTATGGCATCCTATCGCAGAGCATCGACTGGCGAAACGAAGAAAATGAATTGCAACTGATAAACTTAGATTAATACGGCTATGGCAATCAACGGAAACAATATTATCATCAAGAAGGGTGGCACCGCCATTGCTGCTACCAAGTCAAACGAGATCACGGTGGATAGCGAGGTGATAGAAATATCTTCGCCAACGACAGGACAATGGAAGTCGTTTATATCAGGCCGCAAAGAGTGGAGTATTACTACCAATTTTCTGATTCGCTCTGAAGCCGACATAAAGAACCGTCTTTATGAGAATAATCAGCTAACCGTCGGACAAACCTATTCGCTCACCATCTGTACTAATACACAGGGGGGCGCAACCCATCTGACTGGCAATGCCATACTAAAGACCTATAAGGTGACAGCGACGCGAGGAAACCTTTGCACGGGAAGTTTTGTATTTGTAGGAGTAGGTGCTTTGGCATAAATTCGAATCGGCATGAAACTGACTGAAGATCAAATCAGACGAATAGCCCGCCAGGAGGCTTCAAAATCCACACGTAGCGGTGGTGGAGTAGGTGGCGGTATATCTGCATCGTGGGTCGAGGAAAACTATATCAGCAAGGCTTTCTTCAATCGCATCTTCGAGATTTACGGCCCTGGCGAGCACTCTGGCGACCCCGACGTGCAGGTAGAGCCAAACGATACAGACACCACCATCTCGAACATCAAAGCCCTTGTAGGCTTCTGGGCTGAGGAATATCTGTCGGCACTCGGTCAGAACTCTGAGCAGGGCGGTGGCGGCATTTCCCTAAACGAACCTCTCGCAAGCATCAATAACGCCAGTCTCGGTATCCCGTCGAATGGCCAAACGCTGGTGTATCGGAATAACCAATGGACATACGGCACGAGTGGCGGCAGCGGCAGCGTGACAAGCATCACGGCAGGCACAGGTCTCAGTGGTGGCACCATCACCACCAGCGGCACTATCGCCATCGACTCTACCTATCAGACGTATATCAGTCACGGCGAATCGGCCTATAACGCGCTAAGCAACTATCTGCTGAAGTCGGAAGGTGTGACCGCCATCGTGGTAGGCACTGGTACGAATGCCGACAAGATAGGCGTGACTATCAACGGCTCAAATACTGGTTTTATAACCGTGCCCTATTCATCGAAAGCCGCTCAGCTCTCTACGGCGCGAACCATCTGGGGGCAGTCGTTCGACGGCTCTGCTGCGGTGAAGGGCGACATCACGCAGGCCACCTGCCTGGAGTTCTCGGAGATAGGCGGCAGTGCCGGTCATGGTGGTTATATTGATTTTCATTATAACGGATCGACAAGCGACTACACCTCGCGTATCATCGAGGACGCAAGCGGGGTGTTGAAAATCAACAATGCTATCTTTGCCAAATTATCGGGAAATGTAAGTATCGGCACATCTACCATCTCGCAAACCTATAAACTTGACGTGAACGGTTACACCAAGACATCGCGGCTCTACCTGACCGATTCAGTATATTTTGAATACGACTCAAGTAATAGCGGCGTTCGCCTGATTAATGCCGGCTTCTATGCAGACACCTACGTCAGTGCCCTCGGATCGAACTCCGGCGGCGGTGGAGGTAGCGGCGATTATATCCCTCTGAGCGGTTCGACAGCCATCACCGGCAACCTCACACCGTCAAGCAATAATTCTTGCAGCCTCGGTTCTTCATCGAAACAATGGGCCAACGTGTATTGTACCAGCCTGAAAGCCTACGGCGCATCGAGCATCGCAGGAAGCCTGACGCTGGCAGGCAGCATCACGCCGACTTCTGATCAGCAGTATAGTCTCGGAACCGAGAGTTTGAGATTTTCCGGTCTGTTCGTTCACGGGCGCATCTATCTTAGCGGCATGAATATTCAGTACCTGAGTGGCGGTAGTGGCGTGCTGAGTGGCTACCACTTCCAGGCCGGCAGCTCTGACATCGTCCTCGAAACATCGGGCTATGTATGGCAGCGTACTACCTCGCAGTATTATTCAGACATGCGAAAAAAGAATGTTCTGTCATACATCGACGTGACGGTTGAAAGTATCGCCAAGGCTCCCGTGTTTAATTTTATATGGAATGATATTGTAGGCGGCAATATTCAGCAAGGATCGTCGGCTCAGTATTGGCGCGACATATTGCCAAACGGTGTAGCAGAAGCCAGCAATGGAACGCTCGGCATGGACTATGCAACCACGGCTCTCATTTCGGCTGTGATAACAGCCCGTAGGGTGGTGAAACATGAGGCACGCATTCGTCTGCTGGAGGTTGAAAATCAGGCTCTAAGAAATGAGATTAACATATTAAAGAAAATGGTATAGAGTATGAGTTACATCGACGGAGTAATCAAAGCACCGGTGAGCATATTCGACGTTCAGCGTGCGCTCGCTACAACCGACAACGACCTCGGTACGCTGTGCCAGAAGGCGACCATCAATCCGATGGCGAAGTTCAAGCCCATCAGAAACTCGAAGATCGTGATGCTGGCACCACAGCAAGGTGGCACACCGTCTGACAGATATAGTGCGCGATTCGGTTTTGCAGCCATAACACCATCTATTACGTTCGATGGCATCAACCTCGATCCGCATAGCAAGTGGCAATACTTGAAACCGAGAGGTGGCAGTCAGAACGAGCCGTTCAGACTGACCGACTTCATCAACGAGGCCAACCCGACAGGTCCAGGCTATGACATCCATGCCGTAGCCCCGTTTGCCTTCGGAGTGGAGGGAATGGAACTAACCTACAACACTACCGACGGCAATGGAGGCGTGGGTCTGCCTCTGTATGTGAATAGCGGAGTGAACTCGTACTATCTTAATGGAGGTTGGAATCCTGATACATGTATCACCATGTCTGAGTTTCTAAACTTCTACAGCGGTGGTTCCTATATCGGTTTCGCCATTCGTGACATCGACCAGCCTTCGGGCGGTTTCGTGGCCGTGGTGACACGCCACAAACTGAATAGCGTGAGCTCTTCGGTGCCTACGGTGATACTGCGCTCTGCAAACGTTATACAGTCGGGTATGCTTTCGCCCGAGGTGGCACTCCTTCACGATGGAGCCCGTGCAGGCCATACATTCCGCTTTATTGCATTTCTGTATAGCACATTCCCGTCGTTCGTCTACGACGGAACCACCTACACGGACATTAATGCTGAATACTCCGTGCTGACAACCACACCGAACTTCAGCGCAAACTCGCTGGAGATCGACGACAATATAGACCGTCACGACATCGTGGCCTACCTCGTTCAGGGTGGTATCACCGGACTGACTGGCTTCATACAAGGCCCTGGCGTGACGCTGACGCTGACAAGCAACACGCCGGTCATCAATCCAAACGACGGAAGAGAATATTACAAGTATCAGATAGGCGGTACGGTGTACGGCAGCTTCACCACTCCATCGGGCCATTGGAACCCAGACGGCGACGTGCGCATACATTTGAAGATTGCGAGCGACGGGCGACCGAGCTACGTCAACCCAGATACAGGCAACTTTGAATATTCGGTGAACGTGTCGATGCCAAATGCCGGTACAACATACAACAATGTCGCGCTGCTGAATTTCTCGTCTCTGAGCAATCCTGCCTATATCTATGTAGAGCCGGCAGTGGCCAAGAACGAAGACCCCTATATCAAGATCACAGCGTATGCCACGCCAAGTTATGCACCAGAGACCGTGCAGATCAATGGTGCCGTCAGCGCATCGTCGCCAAGAATCACGACATAAATAATTCACATTAATATTAACTCTTTAAACGTTTAAATTATGAGTACATTCAACATTATTGCCTCGGCACTGAACAATCAGTATGCTTACGAGAACGAGAATGTGATGGTGCAGGGTGCTTACGTGCTCGATGCCACAAAAAACAGCTTGCAAAGCGTGAGCGGTTCGGTGTATAAGAACAACGAGGGTCAGCAGGGTGACTTCATCGGCAACTTTAACGGCAACGTGCGCGACGGTGAGGTGCGTTACAGCCTGTCGGAGATGAGTCGCCGCGACGCTAACTTGACATGGGGTGCCATCGACGAGATCGAAGCCAATATCACTGGCGCGAACGAGGAGTAAAGACAGGGCGCGATTATATATGGTCGCGCCCGTAGTAACATTTACATTATCAAACATCAAAGGAACTATGACAAAGAAAAGAATTGCTGAGCTTTATCGCTTCCTCAGCGTAGCATCAATGAAGCGAATGAACGATGACGAAAAGATTGCATTCATCCGTCTGCTTAGACAGATGAAACCAGTCTTCACCGAAATGAACGACGCGGTGAACGACGCTATCGAGAAGGCCAAGGCCGAAATGGAGGATGAGAGTCACATCGCCGAGTTCGTGAACAAAGCCGTCGAGGACCTGTCGAACGAGGATGCAGGTATCAATATCCAGACCATGAAGCCAGACGTGTTTAATCGTCTGTGCCTGTCGAACGACTGGAACTTCGCCCAGGTAGATGAGCTTGAAGAGGCACTGGTAAAGCCGTGATTTAGTAAACCAAAAGCAACGATTCTGCCGTAATAAAAAGCATCTTTTATTATGGCAGAATTATCTATTATTCAAGCAGGAGAGAAGGCGAAATACATTGTCACTTCTCAGAACCCAAACTTCAACATGGAAGAGTGCGATTTCTATGTTGAACTTTTATATGGTCGCATGGGTAAGAAACTCACGTTGCAGAAATCGGATTTCCTATACGGCACAGGCAGCGAGTGGGTGATGATGTTCGACACCACGGGCATGGTGGGTAAGGTGACGGCCCGCATGGTGTGGCAGGCGCACGACACCGACTCGAACCCGAACAACCAGCGTCAGGAGGTGGATGAGCAGATCATCGCCTTTGTGGTGACGACACCGAACCCGCAACTGATTTGTTGTCCGAACACATCGAGCGAGGGCCACGATGTGCGCTACGAGCGCACCGAGGAGTCGGACATTGCAGCTCTGTACGTCAGACTGTGCGCCACCGAGGTGGTC
>Ga0310690_10009956_pt1 | contig 11881 bp, 9 predicted proteins | sample AusTroGonzalo_MG_2_FD_207661 | JGI IMG/M metagenome (GOLD analysis project Ga0310690, IMG submission 207661) | Bovine rumen microbial communities from tropical cattle in Woodstock, Queensland, Australia - Gonzalo_04 (v2) (version 2) | ecosystem: Host-associated > Mammals > Digestive system >...
ATTGAACGACTACGACCAAGAGACTAACGACTTCTATCGCTGGACGGTAGAATATACGGTGGATGAGATTTCCGATCTCATCCGCGAAAAACTGAAAGATGACTTCGGTACCATTACCGACCTTATTCCCATGGAGCGTGGTAAGAGTGGACGTATCTGGAAACTGAAGATTGTAGGTACGAAGAAAACTTTCACCATCGGTAAGGAACTGGAGATTCGTCGTGCACTCAGTGAGAGCCATCTTTATAGTTCTGCCTTCGAAGTGGAGAAGACACCAAACGGTTTCCGTCTGCAAGGAAAAGGCTGGGGACATGGTGTCGGTCTCTGTCAGATTGGTGCTGCCGTGATGGGACAGAAAGGTTATAAATATGATGAAATCTTGTTGCATTACTATCGTGGTGCGGAAATCAAAAGGATTTATTAAGAATTGAAAAATTGAAGAATTGAAGATGAATAAACGAACCCCGTGGGCTTGGGTACCCACTCTTTACTTCGCCGAGGGTGTTCCCTATGTGGCTGTGATGACTATCTCGCTCATCATGTACAAGCGTCTCGGACTCTCGAATACGGACATCACCTTGTATACCTCATGGCTCTATCTGCCATGGGTTATCAAACCGCTGTGGAGCCCGTTTGTTGATATGCTACGCTCCAAACGTTGGTGGATTATCAGTATGCAGATACTCATTGCTGCGGCTTTGGCTGGTGTCGCCTTTACGATTCCCGGACCTTGGTGGTTACAAGGTTCGTTGGCGTTCTTCTGGTTGATGGCATTCAGTAGTGCGACGCATGATATTGCTGCCGACGGCTTCTATATGTTAGGACTCGACCAGCATGAACAGGCGTATTTCGTTGGTATCCGTAGCACGTTCTATCGTATCGCCACCATCTTCTCATCAGGTCTGTTGGTAGGACTGGCAGGTGCCTTGCAGGTCATCACCCGTAATATCCGCTATTCATGGAGTCTGGTGTTCTACCTAATGGCAGGACTCTTCATCGGCTTGTGGCTTTATCATCATTGGGCATTGCCGAAACCTGCAGAGGACGGAGAGAAGGAGCGTAAGACGGCTCGTGATATTATCACGGAGTTTTGGCAGACGCTCGTAACCTTCTTCCAAAAGCCACAGGTATGGGCAGGCATTTGTTTCATGCTGTTCTATCGCATGCCAGAGGGTTTGTTGGCAAAGGTATCGGCACTCTTCCTCGTAGATGCCTCTCATAATGGTGGTTTGGGACTCTCTGACGGTGAGTACGGACTGGTACAGGGAACGGTAGGTGTCATCGGATTGACTTTAGGTGGTATCTTAGGTGGTATGGCTGCTGCCCGTGATGGATTGAAACGCTGGTTGTGGCCGATGGTACTTGCCATCACACTGCCCGACCTTGTCTATGTCTATCTCTCTTATGTCATGCCATCCGATTTGTTGGTCATCAACGTCTGTGTGTTCATCGAACAGTTTGGCTATGGCTTCGGCTTCTCTGCCTATATGCTCTACCTTATATATTATAGTCAAGGGGAACACAAGACCAGTCATTATGCGCTCTGTACAGCATTTATGGCACTCTCGATGATGATACCGGGCTTGTTTGCTGGTGCTTTACAGGAGGCGGTAGGTTATCAGGCATTCTTCCTTATCGTGATTAGTGCTTGTACACTGACCTATATCGTGACGGCATTCCTGAAGATTGACCCAGAGTTTGGAAAGAAAAAAGAGGAGATAGAAGGAGTGGAAGAGACAATAGAAGTGGAGGAAACAGAAGAATAGGAATTTCCCTACTCGATAATAGGTGTTTCATCTTGGAAGGATGGAATATTATCCATACTTTTGCAGTAGAAATTTTAAATATTTACGATATGAAAAAGATTTATTCTTACACAATGATGGCGCTAATTGCAACAATAATCATCGCATTCACTTCTTGTGAAGATGAGAAGATTGCTAGGACTCTTGAAGGTACATGGAGAGGCAATATGTATATATCAACCTACTATGGAGACCGTTCCTATGATGCCACCTATACGGAGATTACGTTCTTAAAGGACCCCACTACTTTTTCCAGTGGAAATGGTTATTGGGTAGATTATTACAGCGATGCCCCTTGGGGCTATGTGGCTAACCATATTGACTGGACGGTCAATTCTGGTGTTATCAAGGTTCACTTCTTTGAAGAGGATACTTGGATTAGAATCTCCGACTACTACTTGTCAGACGATCGCTTCTATGGAGTGCTCGATGATAATGGAAGGAGAGTAGACTTTGAACTATACCACACCTCATCACCTAATTGGGGCAATTATCATTGGGGCTATAACTATTGGTATGACTCTTATGCACCAAGTCGCAGAACTGTTGCGTCAGATTCAACTGCAATGGAGAAGCCTGTACGCTACGTGAAGGGTAAATGATAAGCTATAAATCCGAGTCCGTCAATAGTGTTCGATTGATGAATTCTTGAACTTTCAAGAACAAGAAAGAGACTTCCAGGAAGTCTCTTTCTTTTATGTATTCTTTTTTGCTTTTCTTTTTATATTCCCAGTCCTCCGTCGAAAGAACCTTCGACGGCTTTCGACTGTTGGATGCGAGAGTAGGGTGGTACGTCGTGCGTCACCCAGATGTTACCACCGATGACACTATGATGTCCGATGGTAATACGTCCAAGAATCGACGCATTAGAATATACCGTCACGTTATCCTCGATAATGGGGTGACGAGGTACGTTAAGTACATTACCGTTTTCATCGTATTTGAAACTCTTGGCACCTAAGGTCACACCCTGATAAAGTGTCACGTGGTTGCCGATGATACAGGTCTCACCAATCACTACACCTGTTCCGTGGTCGATAGCGAAATACTCACCGATGGTAGCCCCTGGATGAATGTCGATACCTGTCTTCGAATGTGCCAACTCCGTGATGATACGAGGGATAACGGGTACCTTCAACTCATGCAGTTTATGGGCGATACGATAGTGCGTCATCGCATTCATCACTGGATAGCAGAAGATGACCTCACCATAGTTGGGAGCCGCAGGGTCGTTGTCATACATTGCCTGTACATCGGTATACAGCAGACGTTTGATTTCTGGTAGTTCGTTGATGAACTCCAGAGCAAGCCGTTCTGCCTCCTCGTATACTTGTTGTTTCGTGGAGATATGTTCGCGATCCTCGCAGAACTGGAGTCCGTGGGCAATCTGTTTCACCAACAGTCTTTGCAGTTCCTCCATGTGCACACCGATATTATACGATCGGATGGTCTCGTCTGGTTGACGCTTGTTGAAATAGTCGGGGAAGATAATCATCTTCACCAATGCCACGATTTGCTTCACCTGTTCTACGGAAGGCAGCGGAGCCTCTACGGCAGGCATCATATTCACCTCCTGCTGTGTCAGTTTCGACAGCAGTTCCACGTTCTTCAGCAGTATTTTGTTTGTCTTTTTCTCCATCTTTTTTCTTGTTTAGTTTCGCAAAGTTTGTGCAAAGTTAAGAAATAATTATGAATATGTTGCAATCATTCTGAAAATTTTGTGTAACTTTGTCACGACTAACAACGCAAGACTATGACTAAAGTAAGACTAATCGTGACAGCAATGCTGTTGATGATGCTACTAACGGCTACGGCGCAGTCGGTAGTTAGTGGCGTGGTGATAGACCGCCAGACAGGGCGGCCCTTGAACCATGTGAGTGTAACGGCAGAGGGAGGAAAAGCACATACCGTCACCAACGAGGAAGGTCGTTTCGTGCTGAAGACTTCCCAAACGCCGAAATATGTGCAAGTGAGCCATATTAGTTATAAGACCCGCCGACAGAACCTGACGGAAGGACAGACGGAGAATCTGCGCATCCTCATGACGAGTAGTACCGTGGAACTGAGTGAGATTGTCATATCGCCTACTGAGCCCCAGTTGATTGTGGAGGCTGCGATGGCACGCATCCAAGATAATTATCCGAAGAATCCCGAGTTGGTGAGATGTTTCTATCGTGAGACAGCACGTCGTGGTTCCCGTTTTATCTCTATCGCCGAGGCTGTGACGGAAATGTATAAGACAGACTATAGCCGTAATCCGAATTACGATGCTGTTTCCATCCTCAAAGGGCGTCGTTTGATGAGTATGAAGGCAAAGGACACGCTGGGTGTCAAGATACAAGGTGGTCCTGTACTGCCGTTGATGGTGGATATCGCCAAGAATCCCGAGTATCTGTTGGATAAGGAAAAGTTCTACTTTTATAATTTCCATTTTGGAGTGCCTGCGAAGATTGACGACCGTCTGCAATATGTGATAACGATGGAACCCAAGACCATGACATCTTTTCCGTTGATGTATGGCAAACTCTACATCGATCAAGAGACATTGGCATTTACTCGTGCGGAATTGCAACTCGACGTGAGAGACTGGCGTGGTGCTTCTGACTATATGTTGGTGAAGAAACCGTTGAGCTTGCGTTTCCGTCCGAAGGAGTTGACGGTGACGATTGTCTATGAGACGGATTTGCAGGGTGTGACGCGAATGAGTTATGTCCGTAACGAGATGCGGTTCAACTGTGACTGGAAGCGTCGTCTGTTTGCCAGCACGTTTACAACGGTAAGCGAGATGGTGGTGACTGATCGTCAGGTAGATGGACCTGTGAAGCGTCCCACAGGGCGTTCGTCCTTCGGACTGAAAGACCGCTTCTATGATAGGGTAGAGTATTTCGACGATCCTGACTTTTGGGCAGACTATAACATCATCGAGCCGACGGAGAGTCTGGAGACCGCCATTGGTAAACTGAAAAAGAGTGTGAGAAAAGAGAAACAATAAAATATAAATAATGAGAAGAATACTATCGTTAACCGTCCTGCTGTGCATGACGCTGGGAGTCATGGCGCAGAACCAAAAATCTGAGCAGAATACTGCTACATGGGAGATTGGGAACAACTGTCTGCAAGTGCAGTTCTATACCCCTTCCATCGTCCGCATCGTGAAATATCCGAAAGGCAGTGCACAGCCAAGCAAGAGTCTGGTGGTGATTGCCAATCCCGAAGCAGTGCCTGTGACGCGACAGGGTAATAGTGTGTCTTCTCAACAACTGACTGTGAAGGTGAACCCTACGACGGGTGCTGTGAGTTTCCATACTGCTAAGGGTAAGACCCTGCTTCAAGAGAAGAAGTATGGACTGACACCCATCACAACGGGAAATGATGCAGGACAGTATCAGGTACAGCAGATTTTCACGCTCGACAAGGATGAGGCTGTCTATGGATTAGGTACGGTGCAGGATGGAAAACTGAACCGTCGTGGTTTGCATAAACTGATGGAGCAGTCGAACCTCGAGGACTTCCAGAATGTGTTGCAGAGCATCAAGGGCTGGGGACTCTATTGGGATAACTATTCACCCACACAGTTTGACGATGACTCAGAAGGTATGTCCTTTGCTTCTATGGTGGGCAAGGGAGTCGATTATTATTTCATGTATGGTGGTAGTGCCGATGGTGTGATAGCCGAGATGCGCCACCTCTCTGGTGATGTGCCGATGTTCCCACTCTGGACTTATGGCTTCTGGCAGTCGAAAGAGCGTTATAAGACAGCAGCAGAGACAGAGAGTGTCGTTGACCAGTATCGTGCCTTGCAGGTACCGCTCGATGGTATCATTCAGGATTGGCAGTATTGGGGCAGCAACTATTTGTGGAATGCGATGGACTTCCTGTCGGAAGACTTTGCCAACGGTAAGCAGTTGATACAGAACGTACATAAGAAGCATGCGCATTTCATGATTTCCATCTGGGCGAGTTTCGGACCGATGACACAGCAGTTCCGCGAACTCAACGAGAAAGGACTGTTGATGCCTTTCGAGACGTGGCCGCAGAGTGGTATCTCACACGTCTGGCCACCGATGAAGGACTATCCTTCGGGTGTGAAGGTCTATGATGCCTTCAGTCCTGTGGCTCGCGATATCTATTGGAAATATCTCCGTAAACTCTACGACTATGGTACGGATGCGTGGTGGATGGACTCTACCGATCCCGACTGCTTCTATCCTACGGAAGCCGACTACCAGCATCAGGTCTATGGAGGTACTTGGCGCTCACAGCGTAATGCCTTCCCCTTGGAGACGGTACGCGGTATCTACCAGTCGCAACGAAAAGATTATCCTAACAGCCCCAAACGCGTGTTTATTATGACGCGTTCGTCGTTTGCAGGTCAACAGCATTATGGTTCTAATATGTGGAGTGGCGACGTGAACTCGTCGTGGGATATGCTACGTAAGCAGGTGCCCGCAGGACTGAACTTCTCGCTGACGGGTAATCCGAATTTCAATACCGATATCGGTGGTTTCTTCTGTAACGCCTATAATACGCAAGGACCTGGTTCTGCTCCTCATAATCCGCAGTATCAGGAACTCTATGTGCGTTGGATGCAGTATGGGCTGTTCTGTCCTGTATTCCGCAGTCATGGTGCCGATGCTCCTCGTGAGATATGGCAGTTTGGCAAGAAGGGTGAGCCCGTCTACGATGCCATCGAGAAACAGATCCGTCTGCGCTATCGTTTGATACCATATTTATATAGTACCGCCTGGCAGGTTACCAACGACAATGGCAGTTACCTGCGTCCGCTGTTCAGCGACTTCGCTGCCGACAAGCGTGTGTGGGATATCGCCGATGAGTTTATGTTTGGTCGCAGCATCCTTGCGGCTCCCATCGTTGATCCGCAATATACGGAAGAGAAGATTATCCGTACGGATGCCATGACAGGCTGGGACAGAAAGACAGTGTCCGAAGGTTCAGCCGTCGGAACTGTCGATTGGACAGCCACCAAGACGGCCACGAAGTATCTGCCAAAGGGAACCGACTGGTATGACTTCTGGACGGGAGAGCGCAAGAAGGGTGGACAGGATGTCACCTTGCAGACCTCTTTCGACCGTGTACCGATGTTCGTACGTGCTGGCAGCATCCTACCATTAGGTCCTGAGATGCAGTATGTCGGTGAGAAGACATGGGACAACCTTGAACTGCGCATCTATCCGGGTGCCGATGGTACCTTCACACTCTATGAGGACGAGGGTGACAACTACAACTACGAGCGTGGTCAGTATGCCACCATCACGCTCCAATGGAACGACCGTAGTCGCACGCTGACTATCGGACAGCGTAAGGGCAACTATCCGGGTATGTTGACGTCGCGTCAGTTTACCGTTGTCCTGCCAGACGGTACCCAGAAGGTGGTAGACTATCAAGGTGAGTCCGTTAGTGTTACGTTCTAATCAGAAACCCATGATGAGAAGGATATTATTATCATTGATCATTTGTCTGTTGTCCTTTAGCGTAGCGCAGGCTCAGCCCGCTGGTGTGGTACTTGACACCATCCAAGTCCGTCATATCGACGGTCAGGGTGTGACGCACGAGGGCGTTATTGTCTGCAACAAGAAGATATCGCAGGACTTGACAGAGATTTTTGCGGAACTCTATAAGGCGAAATATCCCATTGAACGCATCCGTCCTATCTCCGAATATGGCAATGACGACGAGACATCGATGCGTGCCAACAATACGTCGTGCTACTGTTATAGGGTAGTGGAGGGCAGTACGAAACTCTCGAACCATGCCCGTGGACTGGCTATCGACATCAATCCGCTCTATAACCCTTGCGTCCGTCGCAAGAAAGACGGTACCTTGCTCATCCAGCCTGCTACTGGTAAGCCTTATGTGAACCGCAGCAAGGATTTCGCCTATAAGATTACGAAGAACGATCTCTGCTATCGCCTCTTCATCCAACATGGTTTCCGTTGGGGTGGCAACTGGCGAACCGTCAAGGACTATCAGCATTTCGAGAAACCATGAGAGAGTTGATAGTTAAGAGTTAATAGATAATAGTTGAAAGTTAATCAATCAAACAAAAGATATGAAAAGTAATTTGTGGATTTTAGCGTTGTTATTTGTTCTGTTGGGGTATGCAGATGATGCATACAGCCAATGTCATAAACATCGGAACATCGTCATCCTTTTCGAGAACGATGTTCACTGTGCGATGGATGGTTATGCCAAACTGGCTGGCTTGCGCGATGCCATTGCCGACACCGCCGATGTCTTTCTGGTGTCGAATGGTGATTATGTACAAGGTCAGACGGTAGGTGCCATTTCCAAGGGACAGTATGTGGTGGATGTGATGAGGACACTGAATTATGATGCCATCACGTTGGGTAACCATGAGTTTGACTACGGCATGGAGCGTATGTTCCAGTTGCTGCGTCAGGTGCCTACGCCAGTGGTATGTTGTAATCTCTATGATGTGCGTACAGGTAGGCTGGTGTTTGCTCCCTACGTGATGAAGCGAGTGGGCAACAAGCGTATTGCCTTTGTGGGTGCTGTCACACCTACCTCGATGGAGGACGAGGCGTATGCCTTCTATGATGATCGTGACAGTTTGATTTATGACTTGCAGATCAAGGATATCCCATCGCAGGTACAGGCTGCTGTCGACGAGGCTCGCAAGGCTGGTGCCGACTATGTGATACTGAACTCCCATCTGGGTGAGCAGGAAACGCAGCGCCATTCCGATTCCCATCTGGTGGTGGCGAATACTTCAGGCATCGACATCGTGTTGGATGGACATAGCCATTCTGTCATTCCTGCCGATACCGTGCTGAACAAAGACGGCAAGCCCGTCGTCGTGACACAGACGGGTACGAAGTTCGCCAATATCGGTAAGTTGCTCATCACGCCCGACGGCAAGATGACCGTTTCTTTCATCCCTGTGGCGGGCGTGACAGAGAAGAATGCCTATGTGGCTGAGGTAGTAGACAGCATCCATACCATGCTGAACGAGCAGACGAGTCGTGTGGTTTGCCATAGTGAGGTGCCCTTGCGTATTCTCGACGACGAGGGTAATGAGGCAGCCCGTATGGGCGAGACCACTGGCGGTGACATCGTGACTGATGCTTTCCGCATGGTGACGGGTTCCGATATCTCTGTGCTTAATAGTGGTAGTATCCGCAATGAGGTGATGGCGGGCGACCTGACTTATGGCGACCTGCTTTCTATGTTGCCATACGACAACTATATCGTGGTGGCTGAAGTGAAGGGTAGCACCCTTCTGTCGATGTTGACGAAACTGGTTAGTTTCCTGCCCAAGCCCGACGGTCAGTTCCCACAGGTATCGGGTATGAAGTTCGTTATCCATGAGAAAGAGCACCGTGTCAGCGACGTGAAGATTCTCAATGGTGCAACGCAGCACTATGAACCTCTGAATCCTGACCGTGTCTATACCGTCGCCACCACGAAGTATTGCGTGACGGACGGTGGTCTCTATAGCACCTTGAAGGGCAGCAAGATTACGTGGGAGACGAAGAGGACCTATAACGATATCTTTATTGAGTTCGTCACCAAGAACCTCAATGGCTATATTGGTCAACAGTATGCCAAGCCGCAAGGACGTATCATTAAGAAATAAAATCAATTATAAACAATGAAAACGATGAAAAAGACATTTTTGATGGCACTTATGGTGCTTGCTGCCACGACTGTTAACGCACAGGCTGTTGGCAATCTGATTAGTCCTAAAGCCATGGACTATCTGAAGACAGTTCCGTTTAATGTCAACCGCACCGCACTTTACAGTGCAGACGAACTCTATGCTGGTTACAATCCTCAGAATGAGGCGACTTTCGAGACTTGCTACGATACGAAGGTGTATCGTCACTTCATCGCTACGGGCAAACAGGCTCAGACAGCGGAAGAGTCATTGGCTCGTGCCCTGCACGACAACGGCATCCATGTAGCATTGAACGAATTCTTCAAGAAGTACAATTCACGTCTTTGCTTGGGTATCATGGGTGGACACGCCTTACTGCGTACCGACCCGATGTATAAGAAAGTGGTGCTTCTGAGCAAGCGCCTCACGGAACAGGGCTTCATCATGCTGAGTGGTGGTGGTCCTGGTGCGATGGAGGCTACCCATCTGGGTGCATGGCTGGCAGGACGTACGGAGCAGGATGTGGATGCTGCTGTTGAGATTCTTAAGGCGGCACCGTCGTTCAATGACAAGGGCTGGCTTGCTACCTCGTTTGAGGTGATGAAGCGTTTCCCTCGTAAGGGCGACTACGTGAGCCTTGGCATTCCTACCTATCTCTATGGTCATGAGCCCTCAGCACCTTTCGCTACCCATATCGCTAAGTTCTTCGAGAACAGCATCCGCGAGGACCTCATCCTCACCGTTGCCTTCGGTGGTATCATCTACACGCCGGGTAGTGCAGGCACCATGCAGGAAATCTTCCAGGATGCCGTACAGAACCACTACCTGTCCTTCGGCTATGCCAGTCCGATGATCTTCCTCGGCACTGAGTTCTGGACCAAGGAGTTGCCCGTCTATCCTTTCTTAGAGGAACTGGTAGCGTTAGGTAAATACAAGAACCTGCAGTTGACCCTCACCGACGATTTCGATGTCATCGTCGAGAAGTTATTGGAATTCAAGAACAGCGAACCTGCGAAATAACATCGAAGAGCCTCACAATCGTGAGGCTCTTTCATTTGGGTTAAACCCTGTTAATCTGTTGCTTGGAAAAGAATTCTTGTGTATATTTGCAGCCAATTATGAAACAGAAATATTTCGTTTTAGTGCTCTTTGGGCTGATTGTAGCATCAGGGGCAACGAGTTTCCGAAGTTATCGGGCTACAGAACGGTTGGTAGAAGATGACATGAGTCAGGCTCTGTCATTGGCATTAGCCGAGCAAAAGAGTGATGTCATCAGTGCTGACACCATTCGGGAGTTTAATAGTTATCTGCAATTAGAAGCATTACGCGGTCAAGCCATGTTGGCTGTAAATACCCAGCAGAAGGACTTTAAGTGTATGGCAAAGTGTTCGGCTGCCACCATCTTCGCGATGTCTGACCAGCGTCCTGCCTCTATCCTTTGGACGATAACGCTACTATGGGCTGCTTTCTGTTTCTATCGTCGTAGACAACATCTGGTGCTATTGTCTGGTATTACCCAATATGGTGGATTGAGTTATACTGAATCCGAAGGTCGCTTTATGGATGCCAAAGGTCATCCCGTAAAACTCACCCCCATGCAGAATCAATTGATGGAGATGTTCTTCCAGTCACCTACACACTCGCTGACTAAGACGGAAATCTGTGATGCCCTGTGGCCCAAGAAGCCCGATGCCAGTGAGACACTCTATACCCTTATCCGCAGATTAAAGCCTGTCATTGAGCAACATTCGGACTTAGTCATTGAGTCTGACCGTAGTAAAGCCTATCGTCTGATTTCCAAATAAATAGATTCTCCGATGTTTGTCTGACAGTCAAATGTCAGACAAATGTCAGGATGTTTTTTCGTTGTATTTGTGTGTTTGTTGTTAGCTTTGCCGAAAAAATAAGCAAAGCATGATGCAACAAACAACATTTTCAAAACTCAACACGGGATTAGCGTGGCTTTCCTTTGCCATCGCTGCTTTGGTTTATGGGTTAACCGTAGAACCTACAGCCAGTTTGTGGGACTGTCCGGAATTCATTGCATGCGGTTATAAATTAGAAATAGGACATCCGCCGGGGGCACCTTTCTTTATGTTGGCAGCTAATCTCTTCTCTCAGTTCGCCAGCGAACCCTCACAAGTAGCACTGATGGTCAACCTATTGTCAGCACTTTTAAGTGCCGGCTGCATCTTCTTTCTATTTCTTACCATCACGCACCTTGCCAAGAAACTGATAGATACCACAGGTGAAGCCATGCCCATTCCAAAGGTAATCAGTATTGAAGCATGCGGCATGGTGGGCGCATTGGCATACACCTTCAGCGACACTTTTTGGTTTTCGGCTGTCGAGGCAGAAGTCTATGCCTTTTCCTCGTTCCTGACAGCGTTGATGTTCTGGCTGATACTGAAATGGGAAAGTCAACCACACGACCGAT
>Ga0310690_10009957_pt1 | contig 11880 bp, 7 predicted proteins | sample AusTroGonzalo_MG_2_FD_207661 | JGI IMG/M metagenome (GOLD analysis project Ga0310690, IMG submission 207661) | Bovine rumen microbial communities from tropical cattle in Woodstock, Queensland, Australia - Gonzalo_04 (v2) (version 2) | ecosystem: Host-associated > Mammals > Digestive system >...
AATCACCAGCGTTGAGGAAGCAGACATAGTCGCCATCGAGGGAGCGCAGGCCCTTGTTCATCGCATCGTAGATGCCATTGTCGGGCTCAGACATCAGCAATACCTTATGTCCGTTCTTGGCGGCGTTGGAGCGCTCGATATAGTCGTTGACCATTTCCTGTGTCCCATCCGTCGAGGCACCGTCGATAATCAGATGCGTAATCTCAGGATAGTCCTGCTGCAACACACTGTCGAGGGTGCGCTGCAACACCTTCGCTGCCTGATAGGTGATGGTGACGTACGTAATCTTGATCATAGTCCGTAGTGCTTAAAGGCCATCGCCTGCTGATAGATATCGAGGTATTTGAGGGCGACACTCTGTTGGGAATAGGTCTGCGTCACCTTCTGGACAGCATGCTGGCTGAGTGACTCATAGTCGGCCTCCGTGAGTATCCAACGGATACCCCGTGCCAAATCCTCCGCACTGCGGTAATCGGCAACATAGCCGTTCTGTTTGTGGTCAATCTCCTCAGGGATGCCCCCTACCCTGAAACCGACACACGGTACACCACAGGCCATCGCCTCCATAATGGTGTTAGGCAGATTCTCTGAAAGCGAAGGCAGCACAAATACATCGGCAGCATTATACACATCAACGATACGCTGCTCGTCGTTGACGTAGCCTAATGGGAAAGATGAGAATTGAGAATTGAAAGTTGAGAGCTCCTCTGCATGGCCTCCAAGGATGACTACACCCAAGTTGGGGATATCGCTGAGCTGCTGACAGGCCTCAATGAGATAGCTCATGCCTTTGTTCTCGTTGGTGACCCGCTGCGAGGCAAAGAGTATCAGCTTCTTATCCAAGGGCAGTCCCAGTCGTTGACGAGCTTCCTGCTTGTTGCACCTATGATAGATGTGTGTATCAATGGGGTTAGGCACACTGGTAATCTTCTGTCCTTTCAGCAGGGCACTCTTCTTGGCCTCTGACTCCAGCCATCGGCTACAGGCCACATAATAGATGTTTTCATCCTCTACCATTCTATACTTCTTCTGCCAGATGCTGGTAGAGAGATCATGGGCAGAGCCGCCGCCAGGCAACAGTCGGCAGTTGCTGCATTGGGTGGTGAAGCGTCGACAACCCAGTGTGACATGACAGATGGCAGTGGCAGGCCAGATGTCGTGCATGGTCCATACCACAGGCTTACCACTACGTAGAATCTTGCGGATGCCACTGAGCGAGAGCATACCCTGATTAATCCAATGCAGGTGGATGATGTCTGACTCTTGAAACTCGCGCAGCTTCGTGATGTCGGCTCCTGTATTGGCAATGTCAACCTCGAAGAGATGACGACGCTGGAAGTGGAGTCGGCAGAACACCACCAGTCTCTCCCAAAGGAAACGCCAGCGATGCATGGGCGACTTGGGAAGGTCAATCACTGTCAGCGTATCGGTATCCTTATCGCGTACCAGCATCTTCGCCTTCACGCCGTTGTTGTTCAGCGCCTTCATCAGACGGTTGGCTGCTACAGCAGCCCCACCTGTTCTCTCACTTGTGTTGACTATTAGTATTCTCATTTTTATTCTGTTGCAAAGGTACGAATAAGTGCGTAAAGTACCAAAGAAAAAGCATGATTTCTTTTCATAAAAAAGTCAGGCAGCTCTGGGAACAGGGCTGCCTGACTTTGGTTATTGGTAGTTTCTGAAAGGATTTACTTTACTGTGCAGTAAATCTTGTCAGCGTTCTTACGTGTGGGATAGAGCTTGATGGTGGTTCCCTCAACGGTGATGTTGTCGCCATTGGCTACGAGATTGTCGATGGCAGTGCCACCTCCGTTGCCTCCCAGGTTGATGTCCCAAGAGTTGTTGGCGGTGAACTTCCATCCGTTGCTGGTTACGCCAGCACCAGAGATCTCGAAGCAGTAGTCTGTGGCGTTCCATGTCATCTGCTGGGCATCATCGGCTGCATTCCATCCATTGAAGTCGCCCACGAGATTCATGTTGCTAATGTGAACAGCGTTCAGGGTGTTCTCTGCCAGGTTCAGCGTTACGTAGTAAACACCCTCGCCAGCAGTAGCCTTGATGTTACCACCGCCGTCTGCAAAGTCGCCAGTGATGCCACTTGTAAAGGTGCCGCTGTTAATCTCGTCGTCCCATGAACCAGCCACGCGCTGGAACTTGAACTCATTACCCCAGCCGTTAGGATCGGCACAGTACACATAACCTGTGTAAACACCGTCGAAGTTGGCCGATTCTAGCTTCTGCTCTGCATTTGCCCAACCATCGGTAGCACCGATGAAATATACGAACTGGGCAAAGTCAAGCGACTGAATCTGATAGGTATAGTCCATCATGTTGATGACTACGCGAATCTTCTTGTGTCCACCAGGCACGCAGAACGAACCATCGTCTGAGAGCTTTGTACGACGATCGAGCGAGCCCTCTGTGCCATTCTTACCATTACCCAACTTGGTGCCGAAGAGCAGGCTCCAGTTGTTGTCGTTGGTAATGGCATCGCAGGCCTTGTCGTCGCCGATGGCAAACCAGGTGTCGCCATCAGCAGCGTCCATCACGATTGAGAATACAGGATCGTCGTAAACGTCCTTATCGCTATGACTGAACTTCAGGGCCTTAGAGGCTGCTGTTCCTGCCCAGTCGCCACTGGCACCACCTACGATGTAGTAAGCATCTGCAATCTCAGGTGAGTCAGGAGTGGCTGTAAAGGTGGTACTTGCCGTAGCGGCAATAACCATCTTGTTCATCTCAATCAGTCCTACCACGTTTACAGGGATGGTACGGGCAATGGGGCGACGACCCCAGAGAGTGTAGATAGCACTCTCCAGTTCGTCTCTGTCGGCCATGAAGTTCTCATCCACCTCAATGGCGATGGACTTACTGCCGTCCTCATTGGTAATCTCAGCACCATACTCTGCCTTACCTCCATCGAGACCAGTAACAGATGCGGTAAACAACTGTACCTTCTCGGCAGTATAAGTGGCAAAGTCGACAGCTGCGGCTGGGCTGGCGGTAATGCCTACGCCCAGGGGCTCCTCAGCACCATTAGTGATCGGGTCAGCCCAGTCTGTATAATCATCGGTACAGCTTGCCATCAGCAAGGCAATACCTAACATTGACAATAACTTTTTCATACTTCAAAGATGTTTTAGTTTTCAATAAACATGTACTGACCTGTCAAATCGTTTAGGAATACGGTGTAAGAACCAGCCACGTAAGGAATGTTCGCGCCGTTCTGCTTGCCCTCACCCCATGGGAAGGTGTCGTTACCCCAGTTGAAGTCCCAACCGCCATCGGCAGCAAACTTCATCTCGCCATCCTCACCAGCATTGAACGTAGTTGTCCAAGCGTGGTTCTCGCAACCTGCATAGGTATCGAAGGCGTTCATCAGGTTGGCATTTACATCCCAGCCGTTGTAACCACCAGGCATACCCATTGAAGAGAATACGCGTCCAGAAGCACCAACGAATGGTTCAATAGTCAGAACATCGTTCTTAGTGTCGAGACTGACGGTGTAGTAGCCGTCGGCAGCAACGGTGATATTGCCAGAGCCGCCATCGTTCTTCACGTAGCCAGCATCGCCGGCACCCCACTGCTCGTTCCAGTCGCCAGGAGTCTTGATGAGTTTGAAGCCCTTGCCTCCGGGGAAGAAGCCGGTGTAAGAGATGACACCCTGACCAGTTACCTTGTCGTAGCTCTCGCTAGTCAGTGTCATCAGCGGGAAGATAGCTGTGCCGATGCCACCAACGGAGTTGTTCCAAGAACCGTCACCGATACACTCACCAACGAGGTACCACAGTTCAGGAGCAGCATCCTTCAGGGCAATGTAGTAAGGAGCTACGTTAACGGTAATCATATTAGAGATAATAGGTTCAGCACCAGGTGTGGTGGCAACGGCACGCAGATATACGGTCTGGGTAACAGGGATGTTGTCCTGTGTCCACTGACCTATCTGTACGAGGTTACGATCGAGCACGGAAGGGTCGATAGTTCCTGTACCACCAGTTATACCGGCAGATACAACGGCGTAGTCGGGAATCAGACTACCACTCTCGTCAGCATTAGCCTCGTCGGTAGAGATGGTGAAATTGCCACTCAGCGAAGCCTGGATGTCATAGCTTACCTCAGCGGGGAAGCCGTATTCAGGCTGCGACCATGTAAGTCTCATCTCATCGGAATTTTCCAGATTAACAATCTGTGCTGCGTATGCAGGCTCATTCAATGGGAATGACACGGGCTGCTGCAACGTCGGGTTCGAATCGTTGTCATCGGAACAGGCTATGAAGAGGCCCATACCGCATAACAGCAGCAATGATGATTTCAATATATTTTTCATTTTCGTATTCATTTTATGATGCATTATTCATTATTCATTATGCATTATCTATAGCCTTCGTTCTGAACCAGATTGGGGTTAGCTGTCAGGTCGGTAGTCGGGATGGCGAATACATTTCTGTAAGCCTCGAAGCTACGGCCAGCATAAGCGGAACCCTTCCACTGCCAATTGTAGCTGGTGCTACCACCAAAGTTACCAAAGCGTACCAGATCCATGCGGCGGCGACCTTCGAAGTAGAACTCACGGCACCATTCGTCACAAATCTCATCGAGCGTATAGCTGTCCTTTGTAGAGGCGTTAGCACGGCTACGGAGCGTGTTGATGGCATTGGCAGCCTCACCAGTGGCTGTGCCACCGTTCTGACGGGCCAGAGCCTCAGCGTAGGTCAGGTAAGCCTCAGCCACACGCATCAGGAAGAAGTCGGTATCAGGGAACTGGCCACTGCTGGTGGCAGCACCCGTTGTGGTGAAGTTGTTCCACTTAGCCACAGCATAACCGCTCTTGAAGGTGCTCACGTCGTCGTTGTTGAGTGTACGACCACGAGAGTCGATGATGGCGCGATCGTCCTTGGCAGCCTTGGCGAAATCCTTCGGACTGGCCTCGGGGGCATTGTTGTTGGGGAACCACTTCTGAATCAACTGCGGACGAGCACGGTTACCACCCCAGGTCTCTGTTGTACCGTTAGAGTCAACCATGTCGGCATCGTGGGTAGAAGCAATCATGAAGAGGCTGGTACCCCAAGAAGTGGTGCGTACACCATCCTGCAGAATGGGGAAGATGGCCTCATAGGCAGCATCGGTCTCGCCGTTGTCAGCCATGAACAGCATCTGGTAAGCGCTCCATGAGCCAACGCCGTTGGTGTTCAGCTTGTAGCTGGAGTTTATCACTTGCTGTGCATACTGGGCAGCCTTGCTCCACTGGGCAGAGCCAGTGTAAACCTCGGCGTTCAGATAGAGACGGGCCAGGAGCAGCCAGGCAGCAGCCTTGTCTACACGACCATAGCTAGAATCTGTTGATTTCTTGGCGCTGGCAGCATTCAGCTGTGGCTCAATCTCGAGCAGCTCGCTCTCAATCCAGTTGAACATCTCACTACGAGAGTACTGCTGGGGCTTCTCAGAGGTGATAGAGGTAACGAAGGGAACATTTCCCCAACCGTCCATCAGGAAGAAGTAGTTCAGGGCACGGATGAAGCGGACCTCAGCCGTCATGGCCTGATTGTAGCCCTCGAATACCTGCAGGTACTGGTTGCAGAAAGAGATACCTGTATAGAGGCGATAGTAGTAACCACGGAGCATCGGGTGTGATGCGTCGTAGGTGTTGTAGACGAAGTTAGCGATACCCTCGTCACCCCATCCGCAGATAGCCTCGTCGGTGGTGAGCTCGTTGGCATTCCACATCTGGCGAACATAGCCTGATGTACCGCCGTCGATACCGTCAACGTCGCAGTCGCCGTTGGCGCCACCGTTACCGGCTACGGCAATATTGGCATAGCACTTGTTGAAGAGCTGCTCCGGCTGAATGTCTGTGTTCAGGTTCGGGTCGATGGGCGTAACGTCCAGATCCTTCGTACAAGAACCAAGTCCTACTGCCAATAAGAGGGCAGCTGCCGGAATGATATTTTTGATATAAGTTTTCATATTACCTTATTATTATATAGATTAGAAGTTCAGATTCACACCGAGGATGAACGAGATAGGACGAGGATAGAGATTGTTGTCAATACCGCCGAACACTTCAGGATCAATACCCTTGTACTTGGTGATGCAGAATACGTTGGATGCGGTGGCGTAGATACGTCCGCCGATGCCTTTGTAGTTGCCACACTTGAAGAGACTGTCGAAGCTGTAACCCAAAGTGATGTTATCGCACTTCAGGAACGAACCGTTCTGTACCCAGTGGTCAGAAAGCTTAGCTTCCAGATCATAGGTCTGCCAGTTGTAGTCGAGAGCAGCTACGGGGCGGTTTCCGAAGAAGTTGTTACCGCTTGAGTAGAGTTCACCAGCGCTCAGGTTTACATTACCCGACATCAGGTTGTTGAATACATAGTTGCCGATGCTGGCACGGAGTGAGAAGCCGAGGTCCCAGTTCTTGTACTCCAAGCGAGAGCTCAGACCCATGGTAACAGGAGCCATTGGACTCTTATAGTAGTACTTGTCCGACTCGGTGATAACACCGTCGCCATTGCGATCTACTACCTGACCCTCGATAGGCTTGCCGGCCTTGTCGTAAACCTGCTGGTATACATAGTATGAGTAAGCGGGATGACCTACAGCGTGTGCCTGGGCATTTACACCAGTACCACCGCCGATACCACCTGTGGGAACGAAGTAGTTGGGATCGTCACCAATCAGCTCGGTAATCTCGTTGCGGTTATAGGTGAAGTTGTAGTCGATGGTCCAGTACCAGTCGTCGGTCTGGATGGGTTTCAGGCCTAAAGTTACCTCGACACCCTTGTTCTCCATCGATCCGATGTTGGTCATCACTGTGTTCTTGAAGTTGGTACCAGCAGCCACGTCTGCCTTGTTCAGCAGGTCGGTGGTCTTACGGTAGTAAACATCCACGCCTACGGTGAAGCGCTGGTTCCATGCGCCGAAGTCGACACCAACGTTATAAGTATCGGTAGTTTCCCACTTCAGGTTAGGATCGTATGCGTCAGGACGAGCCAGTGTGCCATCGCCGCTGATGTCGTAGTAACTACCCACACCAGTGTTCATGGCGTAAACAGCGAAGTAGTTGTAGTCGCCGATACCATCCTGCTGACCAGTCTTACCATAGCTCAGACGGAGTTTCAGGTCAGAGAGCCAGTCGATGTTCTTGAACACCTTCTCCTCGCTCATCTTATAAGCCAGAGCTGCAGAGGGGTAGAGCTGCCAGTGATTCTTGAATCGTGAAGAACCGTCATCACGCAGGGTAGCGGTGATGTAGTAGCGGTCCATCAGGATGTAGTTCAAACGGCCGAAGAATGATACCAGATAGTTCTCGGTCTTGTAGCGATACAGTGACCAGTCGTGGTATTCGCCGGGCTTCTCAGCGTTGGTGCTGGGATATGTGCCCCAGTAGTTGTTCTTCTGTGAGCGCCAGAAGTGCTGCCACTCGTAACCACCCATGATATCGAAGTGGTGAACCTTTGCGAAGTCCTTATAATACTGAGCGTAAGCCGAGAGAGTCAGGTTGCGCTTAGTGATTTGATCCCATCCGTGATTACCGTAGTAGATAGCAGCTGGTGAAGAGTTCTCAACGTCGGTCCACTGCTTACCCTCAGAGATATCGGCACCCAGAGTCAGGTGGAGGCGCAGATCCTCGAAACCGTGAATCTTATAGTCCACGTCGGCATTACCGATGAACGAACGGCTGATGGCGCGATCGTCATTCAGGTTCAGCAGAGCCACGGGGTTGCTGGTGGCATTACGGTTGGTAGTTGTTGCCCATGCGGGGTCGTTCAACGACTCGCCAGGAACTTCCCATTCCCAATAGCCACCAAAGTTTGTATTATCTCCATGGATAGGCTTGGTGGGGTCGAAGGCAATAGCAGCACCGATGGCACCGGTGTTGGCATACTGCGACTTAGCCCACATGCCCTTGGCGTTCAGGTTCAGTACCAGGTGATCCTTCAGCAGTGAAGGGTTCAGGTTCAGGGCAGCGGTATAACGCTTGAAGTCTGAAGTCTTCAGGATACCCTGCTGGCCGGTATAGCCGAGAGACAGGCGGTAAGGTACGTTACCTGCTGCACCAGCCAGTGTCACGTTGTGGTCGTGGCTCCATGCGGTGCGGTAGATTTCCTTCTGCCAGTCGGTATTGGCATCGCCCAGCTCAGAGAGAATCTTCTCCTCGCTCATGTGGCCGGCATAAACCTTCTTTACCAGGGCACGATACTCATCGCCATCCAGCACGTCGATGGTCTTCTTCTTCATACTCACGGTTACGCTTCCAGAATAAGATACCTGAGGAGCAGAACCCTTACGACCCTTCTTCGTGGTGATGATGATAACACCGTTAGAACCGCGGCTACCATAAATAGCGGTAGCTGAAGCGTCCTTCAGCACGTTGAATGATTCGATATCCTGTGGGTTAACCATTGAGAGGGGGTTAGCCAGACCCTTTACACCGTTGTTGTCCATAGGCACACCGTCGATCACGATCAGCGGGTCGTTCGATGCGTTCAGTGACGAACCACCACGGATACGGATGCTGGCACCTGAGCCAGGAGCACCACCTGCGGTTGTTACGTTCACACCGGCAATCTTACCCTGCATCATGTCCTGGGCGTTAACTACCAGACCCTTGTTCTTGGTGTCGGGCTTCAGAGCGGTTACCGATCCGGTCAAGTCGCTCTTCTTTACTGCACCATAACCGATTACCACCACTTCGTTCAGTACGGCGGCATCGTCCTGCAGTATAATCTCAACAGTAGGGGCGGCCTTTACCGTCTGTGGCTGGTAGCCGATGTAGGAGACGGTAATGTTCTCACCCTGGTTAGCTTGCAATGCGAAGTTACCGTCGAAATCAGTAATGGTAGCGGTCTGTGTACCGTCTACGCGTACTGTTGCGCCGATAATGGGTTCGCCTGTAGCATCTTTCACATGGCCTTTGACCTCAATCTGAGCAAAGGCGCCTACCGATAGGAACAGCCCTAAAATAAGGCCGAGCATCCTAAGCGGAACTTGAATGTTTACCTGCTTCATCATTACTTTTTAATTAGAGTTAATTTTGTATTGTTATATTCGTCTTAAGCTTGTTATGCTTGGTTTTATGGTGCAAAGATAGATTTATTTTCAGTTCGTTGTACTTTTTTTGCTTAAAAATTCACAAAAGGGCCATGCAAACGTTTGCATACGTGTGTACATATTTAAATATAGTATAATATTTGGAGTTTTGCATGATTTGCACTATCTTTGCAAAAAATATCAATCAATGGAAGAAAAGGTTCCCATGACAATGAAGGACATCGCTAAGGAGTTTGGTATCTCCGTGGCTACTGTGTCGCGTGCCCTGAAGGATTCGCCTCGTATCAGCGAACAGCGTCGTCGCGAGATCCAGCAGTTTGCCCGCGAGCATAATTTCTATCCCAATGCCATTGGTGAGGCGTTGCGCCATAGTCGTGTTATGCCCCAGCGGGTGATAGGTGTCATTGTTCCTGAGTTCACGCATTATTACTTCTCTTCCATTCTCACAGGTATCGAGGAGGCCGCCGCCGCCCGTGGCTATCGTATCATGGTGGCTCTCAGTGGCGAGCAGTATGAGCGCGAGGCCCGCATCTGTGAGAACTTCCTTCGTTACAAGGTGTGTGGCATCATCGTGTCGCAAGCCAAGGATACAAAGAACTACGATCATTACCAGAAGCTCCTCGATGCAGGCATCCCCATCGTGTTTTATGATAGAATATGTACGGGAGTAAACGCCAGTCGTGTGGTGGTCGATGACTATATGGGTGCCTATAACGCCGTGACCCATCTCATCGAGACCGGTTGCAAGCGCATCGCCTTCTACGGCGGTCCCCTTCAGCTCGAGATCTCAAAGAACCGTTTCAATGGCTATAAGGATGCACTCCTGAAGCACGGTCTGCCCTTGGATGAGGCCATCATCGGTACTTGCGACAATCGTGCCGATGCCGAACAGCTTACGCCTAAGCTCATGGCACTCGAGACACCTCCCGACGGATTCTTTGCCGTTAACGACGATACGGCCATCGGCATTCTCTACACCGTGAAGCATTCCGGCTATCGTGTGCCCGAGGATATCAGTATCTGTGGCTTTACCAATGGTCAGCGGGCTGTGGCCTGCGATCCCATGCTGACTACTGTAGAGCAACGTGGTCACAGGGTAGGTGAGGAGGCTGCTGAGATCCTGATGGATAAGGTAGAGGGCCTCTCCCCCTTGGAAAAGGTAGAGAAGCGTGTCGTCCGCACCCGACTCGTCATCCGAGGAACAACAAAATAACAATGATATGAAACAAAAACCCGATCTTTCCTTTTGGAAACTATGGAATCTGAGTTTCGGATTCTTCGGCGTGCAGATCGCATACGCGCTGCAGAGTGCCAACATCTCCCGTATCTTCGCCACCCTTGGTGCCGATCCCCACAACCTGAGTTACTTCTGGATTTTGCCCCCGTTGATGGGCATCCTGGTGCAACCTATCGTTGGAACCCTGAGCGATAAGACTTGGACACGCTTCGGTCGTCGTATCCCTTATCTGTTTATCGGCGCCGCCGTTGCCGTGCTCGTCATGTGCTTGTTGCCCAACTCCGGTTCGCTGGGTCTTACCATCAGTGCCGCCATGATGTTCGGCCTCATCGCCCTCATGTTCCTCGATACGAGTATCAACATGGCCATGCAGCCGTTTAAGATGCTGGTGGGCGATATGGTGAACGAGAAGCAGAAGGCCAAGGCCTATAGCATCCAGTCGTTCCTCTGCAATGCCGGCTCGGTGATGGGTTATGTATTCCCCTTCGTATTTACGTTTATCGGTATCAGTAATGTGGCCGAGAAGGGTGTGGTGCCCGATAGCGTTATCTGGTCGTTCTATATTGGCGCCGCCATCCTTATCCTCTGCGTTATCTATACCACTTCGAAGGTAAAAGAGTGGAATCCGCAAGACTATGCCGAATACAATCCCGTTTCTGAAGAGAAAGAGGAGAGCGCCAACTGGATTACTCTGTTGAAGAATGCTCCTTCTACCTTTTGGAAAGTGGGTCTCGTTCAGTTCTTCTCTTGGGCCGCTATGCTATATATGTGGAACTACACCACGGGTTCTATTGCCGAGGTAGTTTGGAATACTACCGATGCCTCGAGCGAGGCTTTCCAGGAAGCAGGTAACTGGACTGGTATTCTCTTTGCCGTTCAGGCCGTGGGTTCTGTGGTTTGGGCTGCCTTACTGCCTCAGTTCAAGAACACCAAACTGGCTTATTCCGTGAGTCTCGTTATCGGTGCCGTGGGCTTCTGTCTTGTGCCTTACCTCCACGATCAGTATCTCCAGTTCATCCCCTTCCTCATGATTGGTTGCGCCTGGGCCGCTATGCTCGCCATGCCGTTTACCTTCGTGACAAATGCTCTTCAGGGCTATGGTCACATGGGAGCCTACCTGGGATTGTTTAATGGCACCATCTGCATCCCGCAGATTGTGGCCGCCCTCCTCGGAGGCCTTATCCTCTCGCTTGTGGGCCATCATCAATCATCTATGATGATCGTCGCTGGCATCAGCTTCCTCATCGGCTCCGCTTGCGTGTTTGTCATCAAGGATAAGAAGTGAAGGCGTTTCGTCTACTCATATTGATGCTGGTGGTGGCCTCTTGCAGTTCGGAAGAGGATGCCACCAATCGTCAAGATGCGTCGGACCTTGATGGACCGAAGATTATTGAAACCGTCCGTCATGAGTCGGACAAGTTGACGGCCTACAACTTCGAATACCCTTCAACCGATCCCTTTGGGAAGCCAGTGAGACTCACAGGTACCATCGTGGTGGGCGATGAGGTGACGGCTTCCAAGCCGGCTCGCGGACTGATGCTCTATAACCATTTCACTGTTTATCGGGCCGACCAGTGCCCTTCGCGTGGCTA
>Ga0310690_10009958_pt1 | contig 11879 bp, 7 predicted proteins | sample AusTroGonzalo_MG_2_FD_207661 | JGI IMG/M metagenome (GOLD analysis project Ga0310690, IMG submission 207661) | Bovine rumen microbial communities from tropical cattle in Woodstock, Queensland, Australia - Gonzalo_04 (v2) (version 2) | ecosystem: Host-associated > Mammals > Digestive system >...
GTGCAAGAAACTGGCAGGCATCACCCTGCCCAACGAAGCCGCGCCCCAGGTCATCGTGGAGTATGACTACATTTACGATGGTTTTTCGGTTTTTGATGACCATAAGAAAATAGAGCATGCGAAGGAGGCGACGGTCTCCATTCCTATTGACAAGGACTACATCAAGGAAGTGCGGGTCAAATGTACCTATCTTTCACCCCACAACAAGATGGTGTGCTACTCCGTATGGACTGTCGGAAAGAAGGAGAACCCGACGACACCCGGCAGACCGGAAGAGAGCACTGTCAGTTCCGGAAAGACGTACAAGGACCAGGCCACCTGCGAAGGACACACCATGAAGTACAGCATCTCCGGCGGTACCATCCTGAAAAAGGAGAAGGCAAACGTCACACACGACCAATGGGGGCATGACGACTACCACCAGAACCTGAAAGGCATTGTGAAGCCGGGGGCTACCGTCAGCGTCGATCTGTCGAAGGTGAAGGGAGAAGGCACTCCCCGGCTCGGCATCGTGTACGACTACCTGAAGAAAGGACAGATGCCCAACATGGCGGGTATCTTATACCATACGGAGCAGACCACCTCTACCTCGAAATCCTTCAGGGTGCCCAATGATGCAGAATACATAGAGATATTCATCCACTACCAGGTGCCTCATCAGGGAGCAGATTCCGATATAAACATCAATGTCAAACTGTATGTGGGCGACCGGATGGCGGACTATGAGTATTCGTCGTCAACGCCCTCGACACCTGTCAACACGAATACGCCCGGCAACTTCAAGTGGAACGAGGCGTATGAAGACAAGTGCGAGATATGCAACGGCAAGTTCAGCGGCTACTTCGTCAGTGCGGTGAAGAAAGGCTGCGTCATCAACTGTGGCACGCTGTCCGCCCAGGAGAGTTTAGCCAGCAATGTCCTACCGAGGGTCGGGGAACTCTACAGTCCTATCTTTACCAAGGACTGCCTAAGCACGTACGACGGTGACGTCATCAAGGTGCAATGGGGAGAGGACGAGGGAAGTTCCATCACCATCGGTCCGAACTCTGAGGTGGTGCTACAGGGGTTCGTCAACGGCAAGCCCCGCTGGAAAGTACTAAAGGGAACCATCGTCGGACAGCGTCTGAAGAAAATAGAGCAGAAGAAACCGTCGTTCAGCCTCAGCAACTGCCTGGTGGAACTGCTGGGCACCTCGTACGTCATCCAGGACAACGGGAAGACCTCGGCGGTCTATCTGCTGGACGGCTCCATCAAGGTGACCAACAACAACAAGAAGTCGTACACGCTGAAGCCGGGCCAGTCATCGACCATAGGTAAGGACGGTAAAATCGTCGTCAAGAAGTTCGACGTCAACGCAATGGCGAAGAAGTACGGCATCACCCTGAACGGAACAGGCAACACGGGCCTTGTCTTCACTGCTGACAAACTGCATTACAAGATTCTCTCCGAGAAGACCGTGGAACTGACGGGTGACCTGCGTGGCAACTACAAGGGACATGTGGAGATTCCTAGTCAGGTAAAGCACAATGGCAAGACCTATCAGGTAGTGGGTATCGGGCAGAATACCTTTGCCGACCAGACACAGATGACGAGCGTGACCATTCCGAAGAGCATACGCGGCATTGCAGAAGACGCGTTCCGTAACACAGGACTCACGGAGGTGGTCATTCCTGGCGACGAGGTAAACATCAACCAGCGGGCCTTCCATGACTGTAAAAAACTTACCGTCGCCACCGCCAACGGCAAGAAACCGAACTGCTCAGCATCTGCTTTCGAGGGCTGTACCAACATGAAGGAGCTCCGCATCCGCGGCATCAGCGAGAGCAATAACGGCAAGCAACTGAATGGTACCCCTGCCGTCATCAAAGTAATCAAGTAACAAAAAAACAAAGTATAACATGAAACAGTCAATAAGCCATCTTTTAGCAGCCTTAGTACTGCTGCTATGGACAACGAGCGCCGGGGCAGAGAGTTATACCGGCACCCTGGAACGCCACGGGGCGAAGATAGAGTATTCCTTCTCCGGCGAGTGTAAGGTAACGGACAAGACCAAGGCCGAGTATGGAGGCTTGTACCCTACAACCGTAGGCACCTCCATCGATGGAGAGGTTAAGGTGGGCTCCACGCTGAACCTTTCATGCAAGAAACTCAAGGGGTCAGAGAAATGGAAGACTGTGACACTCTCTATTGTGGTGGGAACCGACAACGGCAACTTTATCAATTATGATAATATAAAGAGCGACAATGTTGTTTCCAAATCGATTACCGTGCCAGAAGAGGTTGTAACCAACGATGGCAATAAAGAAAAGGTTAAATCAATACATATTTCTTACTACTACAGGACCTTAGTCAGTGGTACATCGTGCAACGTTGATTTAAAAGCGGTCAGGGATGTCGGCTCAACAGAAACGTACCGCGGGAAAAGCGAGGTGGTCATAGCTTTCGAAGAGCCGGAAGGCTACTGCAATTACACCATTACAGGCAGAAATGTCAGAAGAACCAGCGACAACTCTACAGAGCTGGAAGCCGACTATTACGTCGGTGAAACGGTAACCGTCACCTGCGACGGAGATGCCGATGGAGCGCCCTACGAGTCGTATATCAGCTATGGTACTGATGAAGTAAAAAAGCTGAATGGCGGGGTGGAAAAGACATTCACCATCCGTAAGCCAAACGAAGACCAGGCGGACTACATCAGCATTGGCTGTTGCATGGCAGGCCTATCAAACATGGACGGAACGATGTCCTTCCAAGTCTGCGGTGGTGCCCAAGTCCGCATCAACATCATCGACCCCAACACGGAGCAGCCTGTAGCTGCCGGCAACTGGGAATGGAACGAAGTATCACCCGACGAAAGATGTAGTGGTTGTCACGGACAATGGGCCAACTACTACATCCACACTGAGACTGCCTTCGACAGCAACAACGAGCCTTATTATGGCGACCCCGCAATGGTATGCATGTCGAGAACAAGGCAGAATGTACCCGATCAGAACATATTTGAATACTATCTCCGTTACTTTAGCGAAGACTTTGGCAGCCATCCAGGTTCCAGTTGGGAAAAATTGGAATTCTACTATCATTACGATTTATTCTACAACAACGTCATATCGACCAGAAATGGTGGAAGGGTGGTTCTCGACGATGGCGACGAAGAGGGTTCCATCATCATTGAACCCCAATCCGCGGCACACCTAGTGAAGCGCAATGCCGACGGCAGCGACCGCTGGAACGTGTACATGGGCAGGATTATCGGCAAGCACCTCAAGCACGTGGACAAGGAGCCGGTATTCGAGACGGCTAACATCCAGGCACGACCGACGGGCACCGTCTTCGTACTGGAAGCTGACGCCAAGATGTCACGCGTCTATCTGCTCAGCGGCTCCATGGACGTGGCCAGCAAGAAGACCAAGAAAAAGGTGACACTGAAACCAGGACAGGCCTCGACAACCGACGCCAACGGCCAGATGAAGGTGCAGAAGTTCGACATCAAGAAGGCTGCCCGAAAGTTCGGCATTACGGATGACGAGCTGCAAGGTACGGCAAGCACCTCTACCAAACGCTACGAGGTGGAGCGCGGACTGGTGAAGTACAAGTTAACGAAGGGCAGCGAAGAGGGCGTGATGGCGAAACTGTTTGATTCGTACGGACGGATGGAGCGCCGCGAACTGAAGATGCCCAGTCAGCAGACCGTACAGATAACCCACGGCAACACGTCCTACCGACTCAATACCCAACAAAAGACGGCTCAAGGCGTGAAGGATGCAGAACTGAACTTCCTGGACTTCTCGATACCCATCATGAAGAAGCTCAACCTTAAGAAAACGGGCACGGGCAAGGTGCTTGACCGTCAGTGCGACATCTACACAAACGCCACCATGGAATACTACGTATGGAAGGGTATTGTGCTGAAGAAGGTGGAGCACACGGGCAACACCGCCACCGTCACCGAGGCAACGAGCTTAGAACAGCCCGCCACCGTGGATGGCTCACTGTTCAAGATTCCCAATGGATATACGTTGAAAAAATAACAGATAACAGATAACCGATAACTGATAACCGATAACTGATAACTGATAACTGATAACTGAAAATGATAAACAGAGAACTACTTGACCCACAGAGCATCGTCATTGTCGGCGGGTCAAACAATCAGCACAAGCCCGGTGGTGCCATCGTGCGCAACCTGTTGCAGGGCGGTTACAAAGGAACATTACGCATTGTAAACCCTAAGGAGAACGAGGTACAGGGCATCAAGGTGTTTCACGACGTGAAGGAACTGCCACCCACGGAGCTGGCCGTTCTCGTCATCCCTGCCAAGCTGTGTCCTGACACGGCGGAGGTGCTGGCACGCGACAAGGGCGTACGGGCATTCATCATCATCTCGGCAGGCTTCGGCGAGGAGACGAAGGCCGGTGCCGTACTGGAGCAACGCATCCTCGACACCTGCAAGGAATACGGCGCCGCACTCATCGGCCCCAACTGCATCGGTCTGCTGAACCGCAACCACCACAGCGTCTTCACGCAGCCCATTCCGAAACTCAACCCCAAGGGCGTTGACTTCGTCTCGGGCTCCGGTGCCACGGCGGTGTTCATCCTGGAGAGTGCGGTCATCAAGGGCCTACAGTTCAACAGCGTATGGAGCATTGGCAACGGCAAACAGATCGGCATCGAGGACGTGCTGCAATACATGGACGACCACTTCGACCCCGAGAAGGACTCGCTGGTGAAGCTGCTGTATATCGAGAACATTTCCGACCCCGACAAACTGCTGTACCATGCTTCCAACCTCATCAAGAAGGGCTGTCGCATCGCTGCCATCAAGGCAGGCTCGTCAGAGAGCGGCAGCCGTGCCGCCAGCAGCCATACGGGAGCCATTGCCTCGTCGGACGGGGCGGTAGAGGCACTCTTCCGCAAGGCAGGCATCGTACGCTGCTTCTCCCGTGAGGAACTGACGACCGTGGGTTGTATCTTCACCCTGCCTCCCCTGAAAGGGCGCAACTTCGCCATCGTCACCCATGCCGGCGGTCCCGGTGTTATGCTCACCGACGCCCTCAGCAAGGGCGGACTGAACGTACCGAAGATTGAAGGTCCTCTGGCGGACGAGCTCAAGGAACAGCTCTTCCCCGGATCAGCCGTTGCTAACCCCATCGACATCCTGGCAACGGGTACGGCAAAGGAGTTAGGACTGGCCATTGACTACTGCGAGGAGAAGTTCGAGCAGATTGATGCCATTGCCGTCATCTATGGCACGCCGGGCCTCACCACGCTGTACGAAGCCTACGAGACGCTACACAAGAAAATCCAGGAATGCAAGAAGCCCATCTTCCCCATCCTACCCAGCCTGCACACCGCAGGTCCCGAGGTAGCGGAGTTCCTGGCCAAGGGGCATGTGAACTTCAGCGATGAGGTGACGCTGGCCACTGCACTTTCACAGATCATGCGGACACCCATGCCCGCTCCGCCCGAAGTGCAGCTCTACGGCATCGACATACCCCAACTCCATAAGATTATCATGAATATCAAGGAGAATGGCTACGTACCGCCTCAGACCGTCCGGGACATTCTCTCCTGTGCCGGAATCCCCATAGTTCCCGAGATGGTGAGTGAGCAGAAGGATGAGCTTATCGCCTTCGCCCAGAAGGCGGGCTACCCCGTTGTGGCGAAGGTCGTTGGCCCAGTGCATAAGAGCGACGTGGGTGGCGTGACGCTCAACATCCGCACCCCTGAGCACTTGGCAATGGAGTTCGAACGTATGATGAAAATCAAGGACGCAAAGGGTGTGATGGTACAGAAGATGCTACGTGGCACCGAGCTCTTCATCGGAGCCAAATATGAGGAGCGCTTCGGCCACGTCGTGCTCTGCGGCCTTGGCGGAATCTTCGTCGAGGTGCTGAAGGACGTACAGTCTGGCCTGGCGCCGCTGAGCTATGCCGAGGCCTACTCCATGATTCACTCCCTGCGTGGCTACAAGATTCTGAAGGGCACGCGCGGACAGGCAGGCATCAACGAGAAGAAGTACGCCGAGATCATCGTACGTCTTTCCACCCTGCTGCGCTTTGCTACCGAAATCAAGGAAATGGACATCAATCCGCTACTGGCCGACGGTGACGACATCGTGGCAGTGGATGCCCGCATCCTCATTGAAAAATAAAAAAGGTTAAGCGGCAGCAAAAAACTCTAAACTCTGAACATTAAACTCTAAACTTTATCGTACCTTTGCATCAAAATCCTGAAACGATGAACGATGACGAACGAAAAGAACTCGAGAAACTAAGGGTTGAAGTAAGGCTGTTAAGGCAGCAGAACAAGAAACTGGAAGAGGCGTGTGAAACAATTCTGACACGCAACCTCATGCTCTCCGACCACATGGATGCCTACTATGAGGTACACCGACACGTGGAATGGCTAAAGGAGTTGGTTCGCAAACACCGTGAACTGATGCAACAAGCCGACTTACGTGACGACAATGAGCTGCTGGCCATCATCGAGACACGTCTGGAAACCGAGGACATCCCACTTCCACCGGAGTTCGGACTGAAGGATGTGGCAGAACTGGTGGGTACCACCCAGACCCGTATTGTAGAACTCTACAAGAAGAATACCATTTATCACTCCGTAGATAACTACTTGAACTTCCTGCGTCTAACACGTGCTTTGAAGTTGTTACATGAACAACAAGATTATAGCATCGAGGCTATTGCCCATGAGGCAGGTTTCAATACGGTGCGGACACTTAACCGAAAGATTCAGGAGGTGTTAGGCATGACACCCCGACAATTCCGCGACCTGGCCCATCCGGACGAATAAGGTCATAAGAAGACTACATGAGACGACTACTACTGACACTAACTATAATCCTTTGTACGCTATACAACAGCAGCGCACAGCAACGTGAGCGTTACGAGTTCCGTCGTAACCTGCCCGTCTATGCCGACTCTCTGCTGAAGGACCTCACCTACCCTATGGCGTGGGGCAATAGCCCCATCAAGGATTTCAAGGAGTGGAAGCAGGCCGCCCGTCAGAAAGTCTTTGACTGCATGCTCACTCCCCCTCCCCCTTCTCCAATGGAGAATGGAGAATTGAAAATGGAGAATTACGATTACTCCAAAGGCGGAAACACTGCTGAGCAAGGTAATCATAATTCTCAATTCTCCATTTTCCATTCTCAATTAATTGCTGAGGAGCAGCGCAACGGCTACAAGGCCCGTAAGCTGGACATACGCCTGTCCCGTTACTACAGTGTACCGGCCTACGTGCTCATCCCCGACGGCAAGGGACCGTTCCCTGCCGTCAACCTGCTGCACGACCACGGGGCACACCTCTTCATCGGCAAGGAGAAGATGATACGTCCGCTGGCTTGCGAAGACACTACGGTCATCCTCGATGCCGAGGAGTGGGCTGCCAACTACGGAGGCCAGTTCTTCGGCGACTACTTGGCCCAGCATGGCTACGTGGTATTCTCAGCCGACGCCCCGATGTGGGGTGAGCGCGGCCAACAGGAAGGTCCCCGGCGCGACAAGTTCGACATGATAGCCGGCAACATGATGATGTACGGCATCAACCTCTCAGCCTATATCATCTACGACGACCTGAGCGGCACGGCGTTTCTGGCCTCCATGCCCGAGGTTGACAGTTCCCGCATCGGCTGTGCCGGATGGTCCATGGGAGCCTACCGCACCTGGATGCTGGCAGCACTCTCCGACCACATCAAGGCAGGAGTGGCTATCTGCTGGCTCACCACCACCGACGACCAGCTGTCGTTCAACTACAGCAGGACGGAGAATGGCGGCTTTGCCAACTGTCTGCCCGGCCTGCGCCGCTGGCTCGACTACCCGCACATCGCCTCGCTAGCCTGTCCCAACGCCATGCTATTCATCAACGGCAGTCAGGACAAACTGTTCCATGTGGCCGGCGTGGAGAAGGCTTTCCGCATCCTGCACGACGTATGGCAGAGCCAGGGAGCCGACGACCGTCTGGAGACGGAGCTGTGGGACATGCCCCACGCCTGTCCCGTCACGGCACAGGAGCGTGCCCTGCGGTTTCTCGACAAGCACTTGAAAGATTGAAGATTAGTTTAAGCCCCCTAAGTTAGGGGGTTGGGGGTCTGAACAAGCTCCCCGTTTAGAATTGAAATTATTAACAGTAACATTAATCAAGGGCGGTCGTTCAGACCCCCATCCCCCTAACTTAGGGGGCTAAAAATAAATAAACAACAAAAAAATGGAAAACAAACGTTACGGTCACTTCGACGACCAACAGCGCGAATACGTCATTACCGACCCGCGCACCCCATGGCCCTGGATCAACTACCTGGGTAACGAAGACTTTTTCTCACTCATCTCAAACACTGCTGGCGGCTACTCCTTCTACAAGGATGCCAAGTTCCGCCGCATCACCCGCTACCGCTACAACAACGTCCCCATGGACAACGGCGGACGCTACTTCTACATCAATGACGGTCAGGCCGTATGGAGCCCCGGCTGGAAACCCATGAAGACGCCGCTCGACTTTTACGAGTGCCGTCACGGCATGGGTTACACACGTATCACTGGCCGCAAAAACGGCGTGGAGGCCTCGGTGCTGTTCTTCGTACCCCTGAAGACATGGGCCGAGGTGCAGAAGCTGACGCTGACCAACCAGTCGCAGGAGGTGAAGACACTCAAGCTCTTCTCCTTCGAGGAGTGGTGCCTGTGGAATGCCGCTACGGACATGGAGAATTTCCAGCGTAACTTCTCTACTGGCGAAGTAGAGATTGAGGGCTCTACCATCTATCACAAGACGGAGTATCGCGAGCGCCGCAACCACTATGCCTACTATCATGTCAACGCCGAGATACAGGGCTTCGACACCGACCGCGAGACCTTCGTGGGTCTCTACAACGAGTTCAGCAATCCCGACGCCGTCATGGAAGGCCGTCCCCGCAACAGCCACGCCCACGGCTGGAGCCCCATTGCCTCCCACTACATCGAGGTGACGCTGCAGCCCGGCGAGTCGAAAGACCTCATCTTCCTGCTCGGCTACGTGGAAAATGAACAGGACAAGAAGTTCTCCGCCCCGCAGGTCATTAACAAGGATAAGGCACACGCCACCATCGAGAAGCTCAACACCACCGAGAAGGTCGATATGGCCTTCGCACAACTCTGTGACTACTGGGACCGTCTGCTCGACATCTACCACGTCAGCACGGGCAACCCGAAGCTCGACCGCATGGTCAACATCTGGAACCAGTACCAGTGCATGGTGACGTTCAACTTCTCACGCTCCGCCTCGTTCTTCGAGAGCGGCGTAGGCCGTGGCATGGGCTTCCGCGACAGCAACCAGGACCTCGTGGGCTTCGTCCACCAGATACCGCCCCGTGCCCGTGAACGCATCATCGACATCGCCTCTACGCAGTTCCCCGACGGCGGCTGCTACCACCAGTACCAGCCCCTCACCAAGCGCGGCAACAACGACATCGGCGGCGGCTTCAACGACGACCCCTGCTGGCTCATCTTCGGCACCGTGGCCTATATCAAGGAGACGGGCGACTTCTCCATCCTCGACGAGATGGTGCCTTTCGACAACCAGCCGGGCTCCGAGGTGACGCTATTCGAACACCTGAAGGTCTCGATGGATCACGTCATCAACAACCTCGGTCCTCACCTGCTGCCGCTCATCGGCCGTGCCGACTGGAACGACTGCCTCAACCTCAACTGCTTCTCGTGGGACCCCAACGAGTCGTTCCAGACAACCGAGAACAAGAGCGAGGGAAGCAAGGCCGAGTCGCTGATGATTGCAGGCCTCTTCGTCGTCACGGGCAAGCAATATGTGGAATTATGTCGCAAGCTCGGCAAGGATGCTGAAGCTGACCGTATGCAGCAGGCCGTCGATGCCATGATAGCCGCTGTTAAGAAAGACGGCTGGGACGGCGAGTGGTACCTGCGTGCCTACGACTACTTCGGCCGTAAGATCGGCTCCAACGAGTGCGAGGAGGCCAAGATCTTCATTGAGTCGCAGGGCTGGTGCACGATGGCTGAGATAGGTGCCGAGGACGGCATGGTCGGCAAGGCACTCGACTCCTGCAAGAAGTATCTGGAGTGCGAACACGGTATGGTGCTCAACAACCCCGCCTTCACCAAGTACATCTACGAGTACGGCGAGATATCCAGCTACCCCGAGGGCTACAAGGAGAACGCCGGTATCTTCTGCCACAACAACCCGTGGGTCATCATCGGCGAGACGCTGGCCGGACGCGGCAATGACGCCTGGAGCCACTACGCCAAGATACTGCCCTCATACGTTGAGGAGAAGTACCAGACGCTACATAAGGTAGAGCCCTACGTCAACTGCCAGATGGTAGCCGGCAAGGACGCCTTCCGTCCCGGCGAGGGAAAGAACTCCTGGCTGACGGGTACCGCCGCCTGGATGTGGCTGACCGTCAGCCAGTACATCCTCGGCATCAAGCCGCAGTACGACGGCTTGCAGATTGACCCGTGCTTGCCCGAGACGGCCAAGGATTACACCATTCAGCGCCGTTTCCGCGATGCCGAATATACTATCACCATCCACCCCAACGGCTCCCAGAAGGGCGTCAAGCAGGTAGTGGTCGATGGTAAAGCCATTGAGGGCAACACCATCCCCTACGCTGCTGGTAAGCACATCGTGGAGGTGACCATGTAATCCTAGACAAGCCGACCAAAAAGAAGCCCTGCATTGTTTTTTGCAGGGCTTCTTTTGTTGGGTACTTACTTGGCTCTTGCCGTCAGTGAGCGACGGTAGGACATAGAGAACCAGAGGCAAAGGGCCAAAGCAAACAACACGACGCCAATGGCGACAAAGAGCATGGTCATGTCATCGCCACCCGATGCTGCACCTGCCACAAAGTCCTGACCAGCATTAGCGGTATCAGCGGCATCCTGTAACGTGGCAGTGTCGGGCTGCGTCTGTCCGGGAATAGTACCCCTGACAGTATCATAACGTATGAACCGTTCACGCGGACGAGGCGCAATGTCTAATAATAAATTGAGTAACATCATAAGATAACTATTTAAAGGGTTAATAATAAAACTCCACAAACGAATAAAGTAGCTGAACGAGCAGTCCCGTCAGGAAACTAATAGCATTACATAGCAGACTATAGATGAAAGCCTGTCGCCAACTACGCACAAAGCAGAAATACCACACAGCCTCAACCAGCACAATAAACGCCTCCGCCAACAGCAGAGCGGGCATATCCTCGATAACACCCCACTGGAGAATGAGTAGGTTCAGTGGCACATTGGTCAACACATTGATGACGACCGAAGACCATAACACTTTTTGACGGCGTTCACGCAAGAACCACAACACACCGAGTTCTATCAGGATGGTGCCAACAAGGGCGATGAGTAGTAAATAGTGAGTGGTGAGTGGTGAGTAGTGAGTGGTGAGTGAATCCGTTGCCATCAGGTATCCAGGAATAAGCGCAGCGGCTAAGAGTCCGAACGACAATCCCTCGTGTCCCTTCAGCAACACATTGGCCAGATAAAGCGTCACAGGCATGGTGCAATTAATCAGGAACAAGCCCAGCAGCAAGGTGTAGCGGGTGGTGAGTGGTGCTAGGAAATACGCTCCTGCCGTACCCACGAGCATCAGCGCTACAGCCCACCACATGCCGAACCAACGGCAGAGGAATCCGCCCGCCGCCTTTCCTGACATCGCCAGAAATCCTAATAACAGCACCATCATATCGGTTTGTCCGAAACCCACCGTAAACGAGGTACTGAACATGGAACGGAAAACAACGAAGAGGAGGATGATACTAAATAATAGGAGTATAGGAGTAAAGGAGTAAAGGAGCAAAGACGACACTCCTGCTGTTGAATGATTGGACTCTGAACTATTGTCTGCAATCCTGC
>Ga0310690_10009959_pt1 | contig 11876 bp, 7 predicted proteins | sample AusTroGonzalo_MG_2_FD_207661 | JGI IMG/M metagenome (GOLD analysis project Ga0310690, IMG submission 207661) | Bovine rumen microbial communities from tropical cattle in Woodstock, Queensland, Australia - Gonzalo_04 (v2) (version 2) | ecosystem: Host-associated > Mammals > Digestive system >...
AAACTGTCCGGTGGACAGTTTTCAGCAAAGAACGGGCGGCAGCCCCGGAAGATCGGAAAGCCCCCTTTCTTACTTTTCTGACACGCAGGAGATAATCTCCTGCAAGAGAATCTCCCCATCCTTCCCATCCGAGATCGCCTCAAAATTGAGCGCGATCCGGTGCCTCAGGCAAGCCGGCACGGTCACCCGGATATCCTCAAACGCCACGTTGAACCGTCCCTTCGCCAGCGCGCGCACCCTCGATACCGACAGCAGCGCCTGCGCCGCCCGGGGGCTCGCCCCGAACCGCAGATACTTCTTCGTTACCTCCGGCGCATCCGCGTTTTCCGGATGGGTCGCCAGCACCAGCCGCAGCGCGTATTCCTGCACCCCGGAAGCCACCGGTACGCTCCGCGCGGCCGCCCGCATGCCCAGCAGTTCCTCCGCGCCGATGACCTGCTGCGCCTCCGCCCCGCCGTCCTTTACGGTCAGGTCCACGATGGCGCCCAGTTCCTCCAGCGTCGGGAACGGCACCAGTACCTTGAACAGGAAACGGTCCAGCTGCGCCTCCGGCAGGGGATAGGTTCCCTCCTGTTCCACCGGGTTCTGCGTTGCCAGCACAAAGTACGGTTCCGGCAGTTTCCGGGTTTCCCCGGCCACGGTCACCGCGTGCTCCTGCATCGCTTCCAGCAGCGCCGCCTGCGTCTTGGGCGTCGCGCGGTTGATCTCATCCGCCAGCACGATGGAGGAGAACAGCGGTCCCTCCTGAAAGCGGAAAGCATTCCCTTCCTCCGTCCGCACCAGGATATTCGTCCCGGTAATATCCGCCGGCATCAGGTCTGGCGTAAACTGGATCCGGGAAAACGGTAGGTTCAGCACCTTCCCCAGCACCCGCACCAGATGGGTTTTCCCCAGCCCGGGCACGCCCTCCAGCAGCACATTGCCCCCGGCGATAACCGCCATCAGCAGGTGTTCCACCACTTCCTGTTGGCCGATCATTTCCTTGGCGATCTCCGCCCTGATCCGTTCATACTGCTCCGCGAATCTCTCCGCTCCGCCTCTGTTCTGTTCGCTCATACGTTTCTCTCCTCATTTGCTGCTATAGTTTTTTCGGCCCGAAGGGGTTAATAGGACCCCATATCCTATATCACTTCTGTCACACACATGCGGGCCGAAGGGGGTCAGGGGGGCGATCGGAAAGCCCCCTTATTATTCACTGTTGACTCGTCAGCAGTGAATAATACTCATTCACCCACTGCCGCTCCTTCGTCGTCAGGTTCTCCCGTTCCGCCGACCTCGTTTCCGTCTCCTCATACTCCCGGAACACCTCGTTCCAGGGCACGCTGCCCCCGAGGCTTCCCTTTCCGGGTCCGGTTTCAACCTGCAGGCTTTCCTCGTTCCCAAGCCGGTTCTGGTTCGTCATCTCGTCCCGGACCGTCTTCTCAATCCGTTCGGGATCATAGATGGTTTCGTACTCCGCTTCCTTGTATTTCGGATCCCGGGTTCCCTTGGCGCTCCCGCTCTCCTTCTTTCCGCCGGCTTCCGCTTCCAGGTTGGTGCTGCCTTCGCCTGCTCCGTTCGCGGCCTTGTTTCCGCGGCCGCTCCCGGCCGCCGCCGTTCCCTGTCCGTCCTGTCCTTCTCCCTGTCCGGTGCCCTGTATACCCGTGTCCGTCGCCTGCGTGCCTTTCCGGGCCTCGGACGGATTCACGGCTGATTTCAAAGCGGTCAGGGCTTTCTGCGTCGACAGTTTCCCGGTTTTGATGCCGCTGCTGTCCGCGGATGCCTGCGCGGTTTTCCCGGCCGCGGCCGTCCCGGTTCCGTCGGCGGTTTCCCCGTCCCGGGTTCCCTCTCCCGCGGCGCTTTCGCTTCCCGCCGCGTCCGCCGCTGCCGCCGCGTCCCCGGCCGTCCGGTTCTGCATCTGTTCCAGCCGCTGTTCCGCCCGGTCCAGCGCCACCAGCGCGTCCGTCTCATCCCGGCTGTCCAGCAGTTCCCGCTTCAGTTCTTCCGTCAGCCGCCTCAGTTCGCTCCGCTTTTCCGGACTCAGCCGTTCCTCGTCTTCCTGTGCGGCCCGGGCGATCTCTTCCGTTCCTTCCTTCAGGGTCTTCCGCAGCGCCTGCCGGGCCTCCGCTTCCCGGTCCCGCGGGTTCGGGATCACCAGCAGCGCCGCCGCCAGCAGGCCGCAGCCCAGCGCCGTCAGCAGCTGTTTCTTCACGCTGCCGGGACGGATCTTATGGACGTCCAGACCCCGCAAAGCCCGGCAGGCGTCCTCCCGCTGCAGCGCGCAGATCTCTGTTTCCGATCCGGCCTGTTCCAGCGCAGTCACGGTTCTCTCCTTCAGGCCGCAGCCGTCCGCGGCCTCCGCCGCCGTCCGGTCCGTTACAGGCCGCAGCGCATTCCCGGCCGCGCCCAGCAGCGCAAACCCTGCCGCGGGCAATACCGCCCACAGCCATTTGTCCGCGACCGGCGTAAACAGCGCGATGATCCTGACGATCAGCGTTGCCCCGGCTCCCGCCGCCAGGCCCCATGCCGCGCCCCGCAAAAACCGGTTCCGCCGTATTCGCCGCATTACCGGCTGAAGACCTGCAAAGAGCTCATTTCCGCCTCTCAACTCTCCACTCTCCACTCTTCACTCTCAACTCTTGGCTGTCTGTGCTCTCCTTCGGATCAGGAGCGCCGCTCCCCCCGCCAGCGCGGCGGAAACCAAAACCAGCCCTCCCGCGCAGATCACCGCGATCATCCCGCAGTCCGCCCGGTCCATCATCAGCCACGTGCAGTAAATCCTGCCCCACCCGTGCCCGGTCATGTACCCGGTCAGCACGTGCAGCTGTCCCTGGATCAGGCTCAGCAGCCCGAATCCCGGGTTCAGGTACAGCAGCGCCGGGATCATCGCCCTCGCTCCCGCGGGCGTCAGCTCCGCGTACTGTTCCGCGTCATAGACAACGTCCGTGATCCTCTGCGGATAGCCGAAAACAAACGGCAGCGCCGTCACCACGCCGATCCCCAGCAGCACAATATAGCTCATCACGCCGCTGACCACCGTACTCCTGCACATGGAGGAGCAGAACACCCCCGCCGCGGAGCAGGCCAGCGCGACCGCCAGCAGGAACAGCGTTCCGGTCAGGATCTGCAGGATCGTGATCCCGCCCGTCATCAGACACAGGCACTCCACCGGCACCGCGCAGATGATCAGCAGCGCCAGCAGCGCGAAGCTCTCCAGGATCTTCCCCGTGATAATCCGGAAGGATCCCGTATTGGTTACCAGCAGCAGATCCAGCGTCTGCCGCTCCCGTTCCCCGGCCACCGCGCCGGAGGTCATCGCCGGGGCGATCAGGAAAATCATCACAAACTGCGCGCCCAGCAGCACCGCGTAGCACAGCGGCCCGCGTTGCATCATGCTCAGATACAGTTCGTCCTTCAGGAAGCCGCCCGAAATGGCCATCGCGAGCACCAGCAGCGCCGCCTCATAGGCGATCACAATCAGCATCGTCCGGAATGTTCTCATCCGGCGGATCGCCGAAAAGCTCAGGATCGGATTAAGCATCCTGCGTCACCTCCATAAAGACTTTTTCCAGGTTCATCGGCGCCCGGTGGAAGTCGCACACCGGCACGTTCCGGGTCACCAGTTCGCGCATCGCGGCTGTGCATACGTCTTCCCCGCCGTCCAGCCGGACCCGCAGCAGGAACGGTTCCTCCTGCAGGATCTCCGTGATATACGGCAGTTCCCGCAGGCAGCGGACCGCCTCCTCCACTGCCTCCGCGCCGGCGGTCTCCGCCAGGCGGATATCCAGCGGCGCGTTTCCGTTCATCCGGTCCGACAGTTCCTCCACGCTTCCGGAAAAAACCAGTTCCCCGTGGTCCAGGATCGTCAGGCTGTCGCACATCTCCGACAGTTCCGGCAGGATGTGGGAGGAGATCAGCACCGTCTTGCCCATCTCCCGCAGCGTTCTCAGGATGCCCTTCATCTCCGCCCGCGCCCGCGGATCCATGCCCGAGGCGGGTTCGTCCAGGATCAGCAGTTTCGGGTCATGGATCAGGCTCCGCGCCAGGCACAGCCGTTGTTTCATGCCCCGCGACAGCCCGTTCACATATTCGTTTTCCTTTTCCTGCAGCTGCACCAGTTCCAGCAGCTGGGATCCCATCCGTTTCCGCTCCTCCGCGCCGATCCGGTAGCACCGGGCATAGAAGTCCAGATATTCCCGGCACGTCAGGTTGTCGTACACGCCGAAAAAGTCCGGCATGTAACCCACCAGTTTCCGGGCCTTCTGTCCCTCCCGGACCACGTTGGTCCCGTCCACCCAGGCCGCCCCGGAGGTAGGCGCCATCAGCGTGGCCAGGATCCGCATCGTCGTTGTCTTTCCCGCGCCGTTCGGCCCCACAAATCCGTGCAGCTGCCCGTCCGGAACCTCCAGCGAAAGCTCCTTCAGCGCCGGAAACTTCCCGTAATTCTTACACAGCTTCTCAATTTTCAGCATCTGTCTCCACTCTCCACTCTTCACTCTCCACTCTTAACTCTCCGCTCTTCCCTCAATCGTGATCATCGGCGTGGGAATGTCGGCATACATCTCCTGCGTGGTCGGCCGGAACTGCAGATACAGGTTTCCCTCCTGATCGAGATAGTTTTCCGGGTTCGTGATATCTTCGTTCACCCGGATCTCGTCCCATCCGCCCGTGACCGTGTTCAGCGCGTAGGCCTTCATCTGGCTGTTGTAATACTGTTCCATCGTCAGGCGCAGCTTGTCGATCCGCACGCCCTTCAGTCCGCTCAGGTCGTAGCGGAATGTCGGCGTCTCGCTCAGCGTATGATAATAGCCCCCTCTGGCGTTCTGCTTCATATCCTTCACCGGCATGCCCGTTTCGTCCGTTTCCACCCTGACCGGCACGTCCATCCCGGCCGCGCGGAACACGATACCCGTTCGCCCGATATCCAGATAGTTCATCCCGGCCGTCAGCTGCCCGAACACCGTCATTTTCCCGACCGGCTGCCCGTCCACCTTCAGCCCTGTCTCCGGCAGTCCTTCCGGCGCCGCCGTGTAGACAAACCGCGTGGTTTCCGGCGCGACGTACCCGCTCCCGTTCTTCTCGCGGAACAGCTGGTTCGCCGCGTTGCTGATCATGTTCGCGCGCGCGTGGTTCGGGTTCTTTTCCGAGTTGACGTCCCAGGTTTCAACATAATCCAGCGCCGCGCACGTCATGTTGTAGAAGTCCGTCCCCTCGTTCATGTACAGGCCGCCGTCTTCGTACTCCGGATTCTGGGGATCCGCGAGCTTGCGGTACGTCAGTGCGACCTCCGCCTTCTCTCCCGGCGCCAGGTCCGGCACGGAAACGTATCCGTAGCCGGTGATCATTTTCCCGCCGGTCATTCGGTATTCCGTTCCGTTCACGATCTCCGCGTGGAACCCGTCCTCCTCCATCCAGATGGAGGCGTCGATCCGTCCCTGAATGCCGCTCTCCGCCTCGCAGGTCATGTTGACCGTCTCCCACGGCGTCGTACTCTCCGCGGTCAGGGCGTTTTCCCCGCCCGCGATATAGCAGGTGCGGAGGCTCGTCGGTTCCTGGATCTTTCCCTCGTCCTCTTCGTTGAAGTCAATGTAGTCGTAGTTCCGGACCTTCAGTTTGTCCCCCTGTGTGCTGTAGCTGTGCCGGCCGTATGCCGGGCTCGCCGCGCTGATCCCCCGGTAGCTCCGGATGTTCCCGTTCGCGTCCTGAACCATGTTCTCGGCGATGACGGCCATCGGCTGGTTCGCCTCGGACGTGCCGCTCAGCACCGCCAGGCAGATCACCGCGACGCCCGACAGCACCGGCAGCACCAGCCACATCCATTTCTGCCGGTTCATCTTTTTCAGCCCGGCCCAGCACAGGCCTGCCGCTGCCAGCATGCCCGCCGCGATCAGCAGGGCCGGCAGCATCTTCGTCTGTGCCTTCACCGGCACGCTGCTCCCTGCGAAAACGGCGGAATCCCACTGATCCTCGCCCCCGGAATAAAACGCTGTGTTGTACAGGTCCGGGTCGTTGCTGACCAGTGCCTGCTGCCAGTAGTAGTGCATCAGGTTTTCCGCGTTCAAAACCGGATCCCCGGCTTCAAACGCGGAAGTATAGATTCTTCCGGCTCCCGCGGCCGACTGCCATACAAGGCCGCGTCCTTCCGCGTCCTTCGCCAGCGGTTCCGCGCCCGTCATTTCGGCCAGGGAAACCTTCGGTCCGCCGGCGGTTTCCGCCCGGCCGATGGATTTCTGCAGCCCCGCGGTCACGCTGTCCGATGTCGTGAACCCCGTGGTTTCCAGCCCCGTATCGTCCCGGAAGTATTCGACCGCCCGCACGCCGGCCGCGCCGCCGCCGCAGATCAGGATGCGCCCGCGCCGCAGCCACGTGTCCAGAACCTCCCGCTGCCTTCCGCTCAGCGCGGCCGGATCAATGTCGTCCGTCACGATCATGCCGAAGCTGCTCATCAGCCGCTCGTCGTCGGGAAAGGTCTCCGGCGTCAGCGCCACCGTCTGCCACTGCTCATACCGCCCCAGCGTGTCGTTTTCCTGGTCGATGTTCAGGTTGTTCAGGTTCTGCGGCCGGGTGCTCAGCACGCCGATCAGCATGGCCGAGGGATTGGCCACCCGCCCCGGTTCCGCGTTGACTGCGCAGACGGTTTCCCCGTCTTTCGTGATCTCCGCCGTCAGGGTGCCCTGCTTCGTGTAGATGACCGGCGCCAGTGTGAACGCCCGCTCCGCCCCGGCCGGCAGGGACACGGGAATCTCGTACCGGTCGTATTGTTTGGCCGTTACGTAGGCGTTCACGCCCAGGCTTCCCTCGAAGTCCTCCCCGTTGTTCCGGATCGTAACCCGTACCGGGAAAGCCTTCCCGTAGGTGATCATCCCGTCGTATCCGGCCTTCACCGTCATCTCCAGGGCAGGATTCTCCACTTCCGTATGCATCGTCAAAGCGGAAGCCGCCCCCGCCAGAAGAAGAGCCAGCGCAGCAACCGCCGCCATCAGTCCCTTTTTGGACATAACCAATGTTTCCTCCGTGATGTCTTTTTTATCCAACTATATTGTTTCGGGCCGAAGGTCCAGGGCGATCGGAAAGCCCTGGTCGCGCCCGCAGGCGCGAAACCCCTCCTCGAAGGGGACCATAAAGGGGGCGATCGGAAAGCCCCCTTATATTTCCCTTTATTTATACGCAGAAAAGCACCCGATTGTTCCAATAAAATTCTTTACAGGACTTTCAGAAGAAGAAAGTCTTCCTCAGGTGAGCGTGAAGCCTCGGAATCAGCGTCGCGATAAACAGGAACAGCCCCAGCGCCCCGAACGCGATCACGCAGTACAGCGACCAGTCGAACATCTTCGTCCCGAACGTGATATGCGCGAAAAACTCAATCAGCATAGTGCTCGCCCCGATCACGATCAGGTACAGCCCCAGCAGCCGCAGCCGCCCCGCCCGGATATACCGGAAAATGGCGACGCCCAGCAGCGTCAGGATCGCTATGATCGCTGTCACCGGGAAAGCAAAGGAAAGGAACCAGTGCTCTCCGTTTTTCACGCATACATAGAGCAGGAAACCGGCCAGGCACGCAAAATCGATCGGCAGGAAAATCATCGGCCGGAACCGGGGAAACAGCAGCGGCAGCAGCACCCACACCCAGGCCAGCGCCAGGCTCATCATCACATAGCCCGACCAGCTCACTTCATGATACCTGTGCAGGCATAAAAACAGGCAGGCCATTGATACGCCGACCATGACCAGCGACAGCAGCCACACCAGCAGCGCCCTTCCGTGTCTTTCCTCCGCCGGCAGCCGGTTCGGATACAGCGTCTGCTGCCCGCCGTCCTTCCTGTCCGGATGCATCACCGGCGTATGGCACAGCGGGCATTCCCCTGCCCCGTCCTGCAGTTTCACCCCGCAATATACGCAATACATATCTGCATCACCTCAAACTTTAAAACTCTCCACTCTCAACTCTCAACTCTTCACTCTGAACTCTGAATTCTGCCGCGCATTGTGCGGCGCATTGCTCTCAATCTCCACCGGAATCCCCAGCTCCACCAGCCTGGAGAACACCAGCCGTTCCAGTTCCGATTCCCGGATGCTCCGGATCATGTTCATATAGGTCTTTCCCTTGAAGCTGACCACGGAACAGTTGTTCGGATAGCTCATCTGCACGCCGATGATGAACTCAAACCGCTCGATCTCTTCGGCCATCTCTTCCGGAACCTCGAGCGCCCCCATGTTGGAGAGGTTCAGGCATCCTTTCTTTTCCCCGCTCAGCGCGTAAACCGCGCTCATGACGATATTCTTGATCGGCAGCGGTACCAGCCGCAGAAACATGCTCTGCTGCGGCTCGACGTTTTTGGTCACCCGGCCGGCCATCCGCTGGGGAATCGTCTCCGCCGCCAGCTGGTGCCCGATCAGCCGGCTGATCTCCTCGTGGGTGTATTCGCCCAGCCGCGGATCGTACCCGAGGTTCACTGCCAGCGTAAAGTTCCGCATCGTCCCCATCCCGAAGGTCTTCCGCAGGTTGACCGGGATGGTGATCTTGACCGGTTTGGCCCGCTTTCCGATTCGTCCTTTTTCGGTCTGTAGTTCGCCCACGGCGCCGGCCAGCACCGCCGCCAGGTAGGCCGTCACCGTCACGCCGGTCTCATGCGCCTTTTCCAGCAGTTTCTCGGTCGGCATCACCCCGGTCACGATATGGCGGAATCCGTCCGTTTCCGGCGTCCCGCTCAGGTGGTATGCCGTGTCCTCCGCCCGGCCGATGGTTCCCGGCGCCCCGCAGTGCAGGAAGCAGTCCCGCGTTTCCTCCCGTTTCGGTTCTTCCTTAGGGTCGACCAGCCTTCCCTCCCGGGGAATCCGCTTTCCGTATTTCATCTCCAGGTACACTGCCGTCAGGTTCTGCAGCAGCGTCATGCCGCCGTTCCCGTCCGTCACGGAATGAAAAAACTCCGCCGCGATCCGGTTCCTGTAATACAGGAAGCGGACGCAGCAGGTATGCAGTTCTCTTTGGGTCATATGTGTCAGGGGATAGGCATAGTCCTCGCGGGCTTTCGGCGCCTCCCCGACCGTTTCCAGATAATACCAGAAAAAACCGGCTCTCAACCGCACAAAGCAGGTGGGAAACCTCGGCTTCAGCGCCGCGATCGCGCGGTTCAGAATCTCCGGATCCACTTCTTCCCGGAGCGTTACCGATACCCGGAAAACGTTGTTCCAGTTTTTCCGGATAATCGCCGGGAATATCAGCGCGGCGTTGTCCAGCCGGTACCATTGTCTCTTCATCTCATCCTCCCGCGCAGATTCTATCACCGATACCCATCCTCCGTCAAACGCTCGCCTCACCCCTGTTGATGCCATCTTTTCCCCTCTGCCCGAAGGCCGAAGGGGTCTAAGGGGGCGATCGGAAAGCCCCCTTATTGGTCCCCAACCTTCCCAAAATACACAATATGAAATACTTTCATTTGATGCTATAATAAAGTGATACGGTTTTGCTGTAAGCAAAGCCGCTGAAGGAGGATCGCAATGCCCAATCAGGATGCACTGTCTGTCAGCGCGAGGCTGGAGGCCGACAAAACCTTCGCCACGCTCTTTGATATTCTCCGGGATTACGGGGACACCCCCGCCTCCCTCTGGCTCAAAGGCGATCAGGAAATGATGCGCACCTACGCCGAGTGGACCCGCCGTGCGGACGATTATGCCGCCTGCATCTCCGCCCTGGCAGCCGAGCCCGGCTGGGTCGGCATCGCCGTGGATACCTGCCGCGAGTGGCCTGCCCTTTTCTGGGGCGTCCTGCGTTCCGGGCACAATGCCCTCCTCCTGGATGCTTCCGCTTCCGACACCGTCATCCAGGGTCTCCTGGATGAGGCGGCCTGCCGCCAGATCATCTCCCTTAAGCCCCGGGCCTTGGCCGGCAATATCCGGCAGATCGATTTTAAAGCCGTCAAGGAATCCCCCCGCACCATCGGGTTCGAGCCCGTCTGGGGCGAATACGTGGCCCTCTGTACCAGCGGCACCACCGGCGCCAGCCGCATCTTTGCCTATAACGGAAAGGCCGTCTGCGAGCAGGCGCTGAATTCCGTCTCCGTCTGTAAGGACAATCCCCGCATCATCGGCCCGGATAACCGGGGCCGCAAAATGCTGGCCTTCCTGCCCTTTCATCATATTCTGGGCTTCATGGCGAATGTCATCTGGTCCTGCTTCATGGGCATGACCAATATTTATCTTCAGGACCGTACCCCCAACACGATCGTTTCCACCTGCCGCCACTTCCCGCCGAACTTCCTGGTCGTGGTCCCGCTCGTGGCCAACGGCCTCGTCCGCTCCGTCAAAAAGGGCCTGAAAAAGGAATCGAAGGCGAAGCAGGCGGCTTTTGAATCCGCCGTCGGCGTCTCCCTCGCCCTCCAGTCCCTCTCCCCTGAGGCCGGTCTGCGCCGGGCGCTGAAAAAAACCTTCCTTGCGGCCAATGAGAAGCTCCTCGGCACCGAAGTCGACGTCATCATCCTCGGCGGCAGCCATACGCCCAATGAGACCCTGCGCGTCCTGAACGCCATGGGGTATTATACGATCACCGGCTACGGCATGACCGAGACCGCCATCGACGGCTTCGAGCGCGGCATGGGCATCCGGCATCGCCTGAACGGTTCCGTCGGCAAGGCCCTCGGCTCCGCCGAGTACCGGATCGTCAAGCAGAATGACGGCGACAAAACCGGCGAGCTGCAGGTCCGCGGCCCCGGCATCCATTCCGGCCGCGTCGTGCAGGGCGAGATCCTGCCGCCCGATACCCTGGAGGGCGGCTGGTTCCCCACCGGCGATATCGCCGAGCTGGATGACGAAGGCCGCCTCTATATCCGCGGCCGCCTCAAGGATGTCATCATCAACGAGTCCGGCGAGAACGTCTATCCCGATGATATCGAGGACGCTTTCAGCACCCTGAAGGGCGTGGAGCAGTTCTGCGTCGTCGGGTTCCGCCGCAACCGGCGGGACCGGAACGAGGATGTCGTCCTCGTCATGAATGTCGGCGAGAATTATACCGACAAGGCGTATCTGGATGACCTGGCCTCGAAGGTTTCCGCCGCCAACAGCAAACTGCCGCTTCATTCCCGGCTCAACCGCGCTCTCGTCACGCCGAATTCCCTTCCCCTCGTCTCCGGCATCAAGGTCAAACGCATTGAGCTCAAGCGCCTCTATAATGAGGGCGACCTCGCCTATCGCGAGCTGGACCTGAACGCGGGCAACGTCGGTTCCGAGTCGGCTTCCGTCGCGAAGGTCTCCCCGGATACCGCCCGCCATGACGAGATCCTCCGCAAGGTCCGCGCCATGTACGCCGAGGCCCTTGAAATCTCCGAAAGCGAGATCACCGATAACGCCAATTTCATCGAGGATCTTCAGGGCGACAGCCTCCAGGTGCTCTCCATCGCCCTGAAGGCGGAGGAGGAGTGGGGCATCACCATCCCCGCCGAGGATTACGGCCGCTGCGCCACCGTCGCAAACATGGCCCGCGTGGTGGAAGACCTGCTCGACGGCACTTCCGAAAGCACGAAATCAAAGCAGCGCGTTCCCGTCCGGCCCATCATCCGCTTTGAGGATTCCCCGGAGTATAAACACTTCCTCGCGCGCCAGGAGGCGCTCGTCGGCAAGGGCGACAATCCCTATTTCGTCACCCATGAGTCTCCCCTCCTGGATACCGGCATCATCGACGGGAAGGAAGTCCTCGAGTTCGGCTCCTATAACTATGTCGGCATGTCCGGCCGTAAGGAAGTGAAGGACGCCGCTAAGGCCGCCATCGACAAGTATGGCACCAGCGCCAGCGGCAGCCGCCTCCTCGCCGGTGAAAAGCAGGTCCATAAGGATCTGGAGCGGGAGATCGCGGACTGGAAGCATACCGAGGACGCGGTCGTCTGCGTCGGCGGCCATTCCACCAA
>Ga0310690_10009960_pt1 | contig 11876 bp, 12 predicted proteins | sample AusTroGonzalo_MG_2_FD_207661 | JGI IMG/M metagenome (GOLD analysis project Ga0310690, IMG submission 207661) | Bovine rumen microbial communities from tropical cattle in Woodstock, Queensland, Australia - Gonzalo_04 (v2) (version 2) | ecosystem: Host-associated > Mammals > Digestive system >...
ATGGTGTGCAAACTGCCTCTCGTGAAAAAAGAACTTATCGAGAAAGCAAATCTGAAAGTAGTGGTCGATGGCGTCAACTCGACAGGCGGTATTGCTATCCCGATGTTACTCAAGAAATTAGGTGTGAAAAACGTGATTGAACTCAACTGCGAGGTGACTGGCAAATTTGCCCATAATCCCGAGCCGTTGGCAGTCAACTTGGTCGATACCTGCGCCAAGGTGAAGGAATGCGGCGCCGACCTCGGCATCGTCGTTGACCCCGACGTTGACCGTCTCGCTTTTATTAATGAAAAAGGTGAGATGTATGGCGAGGAATACACCCTCGTGACTGTGGCATCATATATCCTTGAACATAAGAAAGGCAACACAGTTTCTAACCTCTCATCGACACGTGCTTTGCGCGACGTGACCAACAAAGCTGGCGGCAAATATTCAGCTGCAGCAGTGGGTGAGGTCAACGTGGTGGCAAAGATGAAGGAAGTGGGCGCTGTCATCGGAGGTGAAGGCAATGGCGGAGTCATCTATCCTGAGATTCACTATGGTCGCGACGCCCTCGTCGGAGTGGGCTTGTTCCTGACATATCTCGTTGAGAATAAATGCACTGTGTCGGAGATGAAGAAGAAATTCCCTCTGTATTACATGTCGAAAAACAAGATCCAGCTCACGCCTCAGACCGATGTTGACGGCATATTGGCAAAGCTCGCCGACAAGTTCAAGAACGAGCAGGTTACAACCATCGACGGCGTGAAGATTGACTTCGCCGACGGCTGGGTGCATCTCCGCAAATCCAATACAGAGCCTATCATCCGCGTTTATTCTGAAGGCAAGTCGGAGGCTGAAGCCGACAAGCTTGCACAGATGATGCTCGATGAAGCTAAGAAAATGATGTAATATGAAGAAACACCATCACAGAAGTTACAAGTATCATGCGATAACGTTCAAGTTGTCGCAGGGGCAGTACAAATCGCTCAAAAACTACTGCAAGGCGCGAAAGACCACGCCCATCAAGCTAATAAAGAAAAACATCGAGCGGTTTATCTCACACTACGAATACGGTGTGCCGCCTGAATTGTATCTCTGTGAGAACCAGTTGGATTTGTTTGAAAATCTTACCGATTAAACGGTATTCGATTAGTGATAGAGCGTCCTAAAGTGACCTCATCAGCATACTCTAAGGCATCGCCTACGGCGATGCCTTTTGCTATCACCGTAATCTGACCATCGAAATGCTTTAACATCTTGAAAATGTAATAGTTAGTGGTATCGCCTTCGATGGTGGCAGGCAACGCTAAGATGATTTCTCTGAAACTTTCGTTAATACTTCTATCAACTAACTCTTTGATTCTCAAATCGTTAGGGGAGATGCCATTGATTGGGTCGATGACACCTCCAAGCACATGATAAACACCGTTGAACGAGCCTGTGCGCTCAATGGCCATCACATCGCGCATGTCGGCGACAACACACAATAACTCATTGTCTCTCTTTGGATTAGAACATATGGAGCAATGCTCGCTGTCGCTGATGTTGTAGCATTTTTTGCATAAAACGATATTGTTTCGCATATTCAGCAACGACTGCGATAACGATTCTGTAATCACTTTCTCCTCGCCGAGAAGATGCAAAGCGAGCCTCAGAGCGGTTTTGTGGCCGATTCCGGGCAGTTTGGAAAGCTCATCGACGGCTTTTTCAAGTAATATCGAAGAATATTCCGCCATCTTATTCGTAATAATCGCAGTATTTCACGTAGTCTTCCATGTTCTGACGGCCATATTTTTCAGCCAGTTTGAAATAATAGCAGGCCATCGAATAGTCGTTTTGCCTTCTGTAATACAAACCGATGTTGAAATATGGGTCGGCATAATCAGGCTTAAGCTCAATGGCTTTGTTCCAGTCCTTCAGAGCCTTGTCTTTCTGGTAAAGACTAATGTAGGAGCATCCGCGATAGTAATATGCCTCGTAGTTGTTCTCGTCATATTTTATCGCCTTGTCGAAAAGCTCGATCGCCTGCTCATCCTGTGAAGTATATAGATAATCAATGCCTTGGTCGAGATAAATTCTCGATTTCTCAGGATTCGGTCCGCAACTGACCATCAGAAACAATGTTGCCAAACTTGCAAAAAATAAAACTCTTCTCATATTTTAATATTTTAACTTTTTATTCTTTATCGTCATTTCGAGCTAAGTCGAGAAATCTCAAATCTATTTTATGAGATTTCTCCATTCCGCTTCGCTTCAGTCGAAATGACGGCTAGAAGAATATCCAATGCCATTTCCATTCATTTCCTGTGTTATACTCGATGGTTGGGAACGGCAACTTGAATATATTCAACACTTTAAACGTATATTTTAAAAATTTATTGTTTGTCGGAATCTTAGTAAAATCAACGTCTAACGAGCAATAGAACTGTTGTTTGCGCTCAAATGGGGGGATAGGCTCGCCTTTATACTCCAGCACGTTGTCGAAGCCGCCGGTCATACCTGTGGCACCGCATCCGAATGCAATGTTGAGCCATGCTGGGAACTTGCTTTCCTTCTTGAGTAACAACGACTTAATGTTGCACGATGCCCATATCGTGATGCCGTTGTAGTCTTTGATGGTCTGTTGCAAGAGGTTCTCTCCCAAGAGGTCGGGACGATATTTGGGGAACTCGGTTGAATGATACGAATATTTCACCGTGATACGTTGTTCGTGCCAAAGGAATTGCTGTCCGATAAACAGACCTGCGCCTATGGCGTTGGCAGCCATGTCGCCCCACGAGAATCCCCAGCCTTTTGAAAAACCGTCGAAGATCTCGACAGTGGTCAGGAAGGCGAAACCGAGAGTGCCTCCGTACCAAATGGAGCGTTTTTCGTCAAGACCGGCATCTCTAAGCAATTCATAGCCAAAGCTTCCCACGATATATGATGTAGCCAGATGTCCGCCTTTGTCCATCAGCATCCATTCGCCGTTGTCGTCATAAAAATGGAAACTCGACTGAGGATATCCGGCGTACCAGGCGAAGTAAAGTCCAGTCATCGAGGCGGCATAAAGACCTAACTCGGTGCCAAGAACGATTCTCACATTCCTCCTGACTCTGGCATCATCTCTCAATGTGTCTTGTGCCGAAGCACTTAACACACTGAGTATCAATAATATCGCTAAAAACGCTTTCTTCATGTAGCTTCTCCGTCATTTCGAGCGAAGTCGAGAAATCTCAAATCTATTTCATTAGATTTCTCCATTCCGCTCCGCTCCAGTCGAAATGACGTTAATCTTTGTATTTGTTAATAATTTCTGTAACTGTTTCAATTATTTCTTTTAATTTCTTTTCATCTTTTGCTTCGCACAAAAACCTCAGATATGGCTCGGTGTTTGAAGGCCTGATATTAAGCCACCAGTCTTGATAATCAAGGCGATAGCCATCGAAATCGAGAAAACGCTCAGGCTTTTCCAGACCCATGAAATGGTCGCGCACGGCATCCATGGCTTCTTTTTTCTTTTCGATGGTGAAGTTAATCTCGCCGGAGTTGTGATAACCTGATATCTCCTTGATAATCTGCGACATACACATGCCTTTGGCCTTAAACTGAGCCATGAGTCTCAATACCAGCAGCGCTGCCATTATTCCTGAATCGGAGTAGTAGAAGTCGCGGAAGTAATAATGTCCGGCAAGTTCGCCTCCGAAACATCCATCGAGTTCGCGAAGTTTCAACGCTGCGTAGGCACGACCCACACGCCATGTCTCGACCTTAGCGCCGTAAAGCCTGCCAAGATATTCCTGAATGGCTCTCGATGACCTAATGTCTTGAAGCACAATGCCTTTCTGCTTTTTCTCGCCAAGAAAATAATTGCCCAAGAACGCTATGATCAAATCGGGCGAGATAAACTGGCCTTTTTCATCGATGAAAGTGATACGGTCGGCATCGCCATCAAATAAAAGACCGATGTCGCATTTGTTTTTTAAGACCAATTCCTTGATTTGTTCTTGATTTTCTGCTTCAAGCGGATTAGGCTCGTGTCCTGGAAAACGTCCGTCGAGAGTGTCATTAATATAATAAGGTGTATCGCCAAGAAGTTTCTTGATGAAGATATTCGACGCTCCGTTGCTGCAATCGACTGCGACCTTCAAATTGCTGATGTCGCCAAGATATTGCTTTTGATAATCAATGTATTGCAAATATACATCAATTTCTTTTGTCACACCTCTTTGTGTCGCAACAACAGGTTTGGTATCTGACTCGACGAGCTTTTCGAGCTTGTTTAAGCCTGTGTCATATCCAACAGGTTTGGCGTCTTTCGCACTGATTTTGAATCCGTTATGATTCGACGGGTTATGCGATGCTGTAATCATCACCGATGCATCGTAGCCGTATTTCGCTGTGGTCCAATAAATTAGTGGAGTAGTGGAGAGGCCGACGCTATCCACATTGACGCCTCTGTCGTTCAATCCTTTGGTAAGCTGTGCAAATGCCGTGTCTGACGACAAACGCATGTCGCGTCCGACCAAAAATGTCTTGGCAGGCAAAATGTCAGGCAGGAAATACCCGATTCTATAAGCGATTTCTTCGTTGAGGTCGCTGCCCCAAACGCCTCTGATGTCGTATGCTTTGAATGCTTTCATTTGTATATCTTGTTTTTGTTTAATGCTCTTCTGTAACGTTCCGCATTGCGGTTATGCTCGTCGATATTCTTTGCAAACACATGGTATCCCGAGAGATCTTCCTTTGCGCAGAAATAGTAGTAATTATGTTTCTCGGCGTTCAGCACCGCATCGATGGCCGCTATTGATGGGATGCATATCGCTCCAGGCGGCAGACCTGCATATTTGTAAGTGTTATAAGGCGAATCGATGTTTTTATGCACATCGAGCACTCGCCTGATGCTGTAGTCGCCCAAGGCAAAAACGAGAGTCGGGTCGGCCTGCAACGGCCAGTGTTTTTTCAGTCTGTTGATATAAACGCCAGCAATCCTTGGCATCTCCGACACTTTGGTGGTCTCCTTGTCGATGATGGAAGCCAGGATGCTCACTTCTTTGGGCGTCATGTTGAGGTTCTGTGCCTTCTGCAGCCTCGAGTCAGTCCAAAAACGATTGTGTTCGGCAACCATTTTTTCGACGAAATCGTCAGCGTCGGTGTTCCAATAAAACTCGTAAGTGTTTGGTATAAAAGTAGTTGCGTCAACGTTGTCGTTTTTGTAAATCTCTTCGATGATAGATATGGAATCGGCTTCAATCTGCTCGCTGATGCGTCCTGCAAGCTGTTCTACCGTCCTGATATTGTTGAAAACTACCTTCACCGGAGTCTGACAACCCATGCGTAACATGTTGATTAACTGCTGGTTAGTCATTCCGTCGGTAAGCACATAACGACCGGCATGAACATTTTCATCATAATTCGTTTTTTTCGCCAGCCAGTCGAAAGCACGTTTGCTTTTTAATACATTTAACGCTGTGATTTCGTTTTTAACATATTGATAATCAGCGCCTGATGGTATGTATAACGACACGGGGCGACCGTCGGTGGTTTTGATAATCGACTTTGTGATATAGGAATAATCGTTGATGAAAAACACAGCTATCACGCCAATTGTCACAATAATAATCATGACGAGAAACCTATATGACAATTTGCGCCTTTTCATTTTTTAAAATATTGATATTCAATTTGATCGATAAAACCTTCCGATGTCTTGTACCATTGTTTTTTGACACCGCAGCGTTCAAATCCCAGTGATTCGAACAATAAGACACTTTTTAGGTTTGAAGCCAATACCAAAGCGTATATCTGATTGAGTAACAATGTGTTAAAACAATAGTCAGATAATAGTTTTATAGCGTTTTTGGCATAGCCTTTGCCGCGATATTTTTTGTCGATGAGGACTCCGATACCTGCTCTGGAGTTGAACTCATCGTAGTCATAGATGTCGATGCATCCGACGGCGGTGTTGTTTTTTGCATCCTCGATTATTATTCGCAGCTGTTTTTCTGATACTAAGTCGTTGTTATTCAATAAAAAACTTTCAATTTGGCGCATGGAATAGGGTACACGTGTCTCGCTGTCGCGCCACACTTCCATGTCGTTTTCCCAGCGATAAACCAAGTCGGCATCGTTTGGCTCCGCTATTCGCAATTGTATTATATCGTTTTTTATGAACATTATTTTGCAAAAATATAAAATCCGTCGAAAACATGAGTCGCCGGACCTGATAAAACTATGTCTTTTATTGAATTTCCTGATTTTTTCAGATGCACATTCAAGGTCGCGAGGGTGGTCTTGATGTTGATGTTGTCGCCTCCATACCACAATGCCGCAGCTATTGCCGATGCTGTTACGCCAGTGCCGCAAGCCAGGGTCTCGTCTTCAACGCCGCGTTCGAATGTTCTGATATAATATTGATTATCAATTATTTCCATAAAATCAACATTGACGCCGTCGTTTGAGATGCGTTTGTCGTTTCTGATCTCAGCACCGTGTTTTCTGACATCAAAAGTTTTTAAATCTTCAACTCTTGTCACATAATGTGGCGAGCCGGTATTAATAATGAGTCGCTGGTCGGTCATATCGTAGCTTTCTATGTCGCGCATAGTTATCGAGACCATGTATTCATTGTCTGAATTTTTTGTGACAAGAGCTTTGTGTATGCCGTCAACTGCTTCATATTCAAGATGTTGTGGGCATAGACCTTCTTCCACAGCAAAAGCTGCTATGCATCTGCCGCCGTTGCCGCAGAATGTGCTTTCGTGACCGTCGCAGTTGTAATATTTCATCCTGAAAGCATATTTTTCTGACGGCAGCACCATGATCAAGCCGTCGGCACCAACGCCAGTGCGACGGTCACATACCGCCTTCACCTCATCATCAGTGAGAATGACAGGCGATTTTATGGCATTTATCATGACAAAATCATTGCCGGCTCCGTGATATTTGCTAAATTTAAAGCCTTGATAATCAGTGTTTTGCATAATTGTTTAAAAATATTTTGCCAAAATCGAAACTTTGGCAAGAAATTTGATGTAAAAATAATAAAAATTTGAATGTTTTTAGAAATAAAAATAACATTTGAAAATTTTTTACGTTAAAACATTCGGTAACTTAATTTTTGTGTTATGAAAAAGATATTATTAGCAATCGGAATTTTGTGTGTCGCTCTACAAGGCAGAGCCGACGGTGTAGATTTTACAGAGGCAGCTGAAAAAACAGTGAATACTGTCGTCCATATTCGTACTGAAATAGTGACTAAAGGCAACAGTTATTATGATTTCTTCGGGCCATTGCTCGAGCAACTTTACGGACAGCGTATCGAAGCACCTGACAATGTGTCATATGGCTTGGGTTCAGGTGTGGTGATTTCGCCTGACGGTTATATCGTGACAAACAACCACGTCGTGGAAGGCGCAAGAAAAATTGAGGTGACATTCAACGACAAACATAAGAGAGAAGCTCGGATTATTGGTACCGACCCGACGACCGACATAGCGCTCATTAAAGTCGATGCCACAGGTTTGGAGTATCTCGTTTTCGGTGATTCCGACAAGGTTCGCATTGGCGAATGGGTCCTCGCTGTGGGTAATCCTTTCAACCTGACATCAACGGTGACAGCCGGTATCGTCAGTGCTAAGGCAAGGAATATCAATATCTTAGGTGAAGGTACCATTGAGTCGTTTATCCAAACTGACGCTGCGGTGAACCCGGGCAACAGTGGCGGAGCATTGGTGAATACCAAAGGCGAACTCATTGGCATCAACGCCGCTATAGCTTCCCGTACAGGCAGTTTCGTCGGTTATTCGTTTGCAATACCTTCAAATATTGCGCAAAAAGTTGTAGAGGACTTCATGATATACGGCCGTTTGCAACGTGCTTATCTCGGTGTGACAATTAGCGAAATCACTGAGGAAGTCGCTGAAAAAGAAGGTCTTGATGAATTGTCAGGCGTGTTTGTCGCGGATGTGTTGCCAGAAGGCGCAGCTAAGAAAGCTGGCTTGAAAAAAGGTGATATCATATTGAGCATCAATGACTTGACTGTTGATACAAGATCACAGCTTATTGGCGTCGTGGCACAGTATCGTCCAGGCGACAAAGTGAACGTGAAGGTGAGACGCGATGGCACTGAGAAAGTGTTTGAGCTTGTCCTCGCCAACGATAACGGCACGCAAGATATCTCAATGAAGAACGACTCGTTTTATAATGAGACGCTCGGCCTGGTGCTAGAACCATTGTCAAGCACAATTAAAAACAAAATCAACAAAAACTACGGATTGAAAGTGGTGGAAGTGCGCAACCAGGGCTTGAAAAACAGGGGAGTGACCGATAATTTCGTTATCTTAAGCGTTAATAATCAGAAGGTTAGCAGTGAAGAAGACGTCTTGAAAGCACTTGAGATAAAGAATCACGGCAAGATTCGTATCGAAGCGACCGACACTGAAGGCGACTGGCTGACAATCTTCGAATTCTATCGTAATTGATTGAAAATCAATAAAATATAAAAACAATATGAGACAATTAAAGATTTCTAAATCGATAACTAACCGCGAGCAAGGCGCCCTCGACAAATATCTTGCCGATATAGCGAAGGAGCCTATGATATCTCCCGAAGAGGAGGTGGAGCTTGCGCAAAAGATAAAAATGGGCGACCAGATAGCGCTCGACAAGCTGGTGAGAGCTAATCTGAGATTCGTGGTATCTGTTGCAAAACAATATCAGAATCAAGGGATTGGCCTCGCCGACCTGATTAACGAAGGTAATGTGGGTCTCATCAAAGCGGCGCAACGTTTCGACGAGACAAAAGGCTTCAAATTCATCTCGTACGCCGTGTGGTGGATACGTCAGGCCATATTGCAGGCCGTGGCCGAACAGTCGCGCATGGTACGTCTGCCTCTCAACCAAGTCGGTTTCATAAGCCGAGTGAAGAAGACTGCATCATATCTCGAGCAGCTTTACCAGCGCAAGCCTACGATAAAGGAAATTGCCGATGAGCTTGAGATGCCTGAAGAAAAAGTTGAGGCGATAATGAAAATAAGCTCAAAAGAGGTCTCGATGGACGCCCCGGTAAGCTCAGATGATGAGATGACTTTCATCGACACTATGGTGCCAGAAGACAATAACGATGCTGACAAGGAAATCGTTTCGGAGACTGAGTCGGCCGAGATAAAACGTTCATTATCAGTGCTTTCTGAAAAGGAAAGACAGGTCATTATGTACTATTTCGGCCTCGATAACAATAATCATTCCTATACCCTCGAAGAGATCGGCTGCATGATGGACATGACGCGCGAACGTGTGCGCCAAGTGAAAGACAAAGCATTGAAGAAATTGAGGATGCGCTCGAAAAAAAGTTTGCTCCACGTGTTGAATGATGACTAAATTTTCGTAATTTTGCGCCTTAATTTTTTAAGAAACAAATTATTTATATGAATAAAAACTCAATTATTGGAATTATCCTTATTGTTGGAATTTTAGTCGGTTGGTCTATCTGGATGACGCCGTCGAAAGAGCAAATTGAAAAGCAAAGAGCATACCAGGACTCAATTTATCGTGTGAATAGAGCACGTTTTATTGAGGATTCAATACGTTTTGTGGAAGCTCAAAAAGCATCAGAACAACAGCTTGTCGCCCAAACTGACAACAATGAGGTATCGGATGCCGTGATGCGTGATAAATATGGTGTTTTCACAACAACAGCAACAGGTGAGGAGAAGTTCTTTACAGTTGAAAACGATGTCATGACGATGACTCTGACATCGAAAGGCGCATATGTGAAGACAGTTGAGCTGAAGGACTATAAAACCTGGGATTCGCTGCCACTTATCAGCTTTGATGAGAATACAACGAAATTCAATTTGTCGTTCTTCGCTTCAAACAGAAATATCAATACTATTGATTTATATTTTGAACCATATTTAAATAATTATCGCTATGATGGCGATGGTAACATTGTTGTAAAAGATGGTCCGGTGGTTTTGAGTTTCAGGGCGTTTGCCGATGATTTGACAAACGAACTTAATGAAAATCAATACGTTGAGTTTAAATATACCATCACAAAGGACGAATATATGGTGGATTTCGATGTGAAAACCGTAAATATGAAAAACGTGATCGCGTCGAACTCCAACTTCGTGACTCTCGACTGGTATGTTGACCTTTTGAAACAGGAAAAAGCTGTTGACCGTTACAATGGTTCCAATGTCTATTATAAATTCTTAAACGATGATGTTGAATCACTTAGTGGTAATAGAGGCGGTGAAAAAGATGGCGAACAAGACCTTCGTTCTAACCTGAAATGGTTGTCGTTCAAACAGCGTTTCTTCAGCTATTCGTTGATTGCCAAGGATTACTTCAATTCGGCTGTCGTCGGGATGAAGACCGATATCCGCCAGAACAATCCTCGTTATCTGAAGACGATGTATGCCACTGTTGATGTGCCTTTCGACGCTTTCCAGGAAAACAACACTCTGCCTATGCAGTTCTATTTCGGACCTAACAGTCTGAAAATCATGGATAAATATGATCTAGACCTTGACAAACAGATACCTCTTGGCGGTAAGCTTGTTGGCTGGATCAACAGATATATCGTTGTCAACGTGTTCGACTGGCTCGGAAGTTACGGCTGGAACTACGGTATCGTGATTTTGGTATTGACCGTCATCATCAAGCTGTGTCTGATGCCGTTTGCTTACAAATCGTACCAATCGACGGCTAAGATGCGTGTCTTGAAGCCTGAAATAGACGAGATCAATGCCCGCTATCCTGATGAGAAGGACAACATGAAGAAGCAGCAGGCTGTGATGGACTTGTACAAGAAAGCAGGAGCCAGCCCGACATCAGGATGCTTGCCGATGTTGCTGCAGCTGCCAATCTTGTGGGCTGTGTTCCGTTTCTTCCCATCGAGTATCGAGCTTCGCCAGCAGCCGTTCCTTTGGGCCGACGACCTCTCGACTTACGACAGCATCCTCGACCTCGGATTTAACATCCCATTCTACGGCGACCACGTCAGCTTGTTTACCTTGCTGATGACTGTGACGACAATTCTTTACACCTATATTAATAATAAGCAGATGGCTGCCACTCAGCAGCAGGGCATGAAGGGAATGAAGGTGATGATGTACCTGATGCCAATCATGTTCCTCGGATTGTTCAACAGCTACTCGGCTGGCTTGAGCTATTATTATATGTTGGTGAATATCATCACGTTCCTGCAGATGTACTTGTTCAGAGTGTTCACCGATGAAGACAAGCTTCGCAAGAAAATCGAGCTTGCCAAGCAGAGACCGGTGAAGAAATCGAGATTCCAGAAACGCCTGGAGGAGATGCAGAAACAGCAGCAGCAAATGCAGCGTAAGCGTTAATGCTACCAGATCGTATCTATATCATCGGTTATATGTGTTCCGGGAAGTCGTCGATTTCGCGGAAAGTGGCGGCACGACTGGGTTACGAGCCATATGACACCGATGACTTGTTCGAGGAACGGTATCATATCTGCGTGCAGGATTTCTTCGAGAAATACGGCGAGGACTATTTCCGCAAATTTGAATCAGAGATATTGAAAAAGACAGGCGAGATGCACAATGTGGTGGTTTCCACGGGCGGCGGAACGCCTTGTTTTTTTGATAACATGCAGTGGATGAAAGAGAACGGCACCACAATATTTGTGAGAGTCAGTCCGCTCACAGCTTTTCATCGAATCTTGAATGCAAAACGCAAACGCCCTTTGGTGTATGGGAAATCGGAGGATGAGCTGCGCCAATATGTTGAAAACCATTTCAACTCGCGCTTGCCGTTTTACGAACAGGCCGATTTCACTGTAAAAGGAGAAAATCTCGATATAGATGAGATAATGAACTACTTATCGCAGCTCTAAAAGCACCACGTTCTCGACATGCTGGGTGTGCGGGAACATA
>Ga0310690_10009964_pt1 | contig 11874 bp, 9 predicted proteins | sample AusTroGonzalo_MG_2_FD_207661 | JGI IMG/M metagenome (GOLD analysis project Ga0310690, IMG submission 207661) | Bovine rumen microbial communities from tropical cattle in Woodstock, Queensland, Australia - Gonzalo_04 (v2) (version 2) | ecosystem: Host-associated > Mammals > Digestive system >...
CGACGCCATCGGCGTAACGCGCCAGACCATCTATGCGATTGAAAATGACATCTTTATTCCTTCTACGGAACTGGCTCTGCGAATGTCGGCCTATTTTGGAAAGACGGTTAACGAATTATTCTCGCTCTAAAGATGAAAGTCTTACTCTCAAAGATTACCTTTTGGGCGGTCTGGGTTTTGTGCCTGTGGCTCACTTGTAGTTGTGTTTTCGCATCTTCGGATAAAGCTTCCGACGAGGCTATGTCCAAGCACTATCACAAGCACAAAGAAGATTTGCATGAACTGGTTCAGTTAGCAGAGAGTCTCTCCGATTCCGTAAGCCTTTCCTTCCCGTCAGACTCAATTCCCTCGCAAATATCCAAAGAACAATACCTCCACGTCCTCTCGCTTTTACGGAAAACCCAGTGTAAAAGCATTATGACTTATTACCATTCAGTTTGGGGAAACAATACAATGGTGGTTTTTTATAGATGGGTATTCACTTCGCACGGTTACATATTCCTTCCGGACAATACTGTAAAACTATTCCGATGGGATCCACTGGGCTCGGACTATAATGGGCTATACGACATCGAAGAAGAACAAGAGTCGAAGAGCAGCGAATGAGCCGAATACGACCAGGCGGCTTCTGCCGCCAGCCCCTCTCCCGAGGAGAGGGGGGAGGGGTGAGGGTAACGTAGGCCGACGGAGTCCCTTCACCCGCACGAGATGCCCGGTCAAGCCGGGCATGACGAAAGCGCCCCCGTTAGGGAGCGCTTCGTGAGTGCGGGCGAAGGGACTCGAACCCATACGCCGTAAGGCACCAGATCCTAAGTCTGGGTTGTCTACCAATTCCAACACGCCCGCAAAAGTGACTGCAAATATACGAAAAATCGTTTGTTTGATTTCAAATAAAATCGTAAAATTGCAAATCTAAACGTCACAAGATGCGAAAGATATTGATTGTCATTCTAGCCCTGCTGGCTGTGCTGCCCCTGGAGGCGGCCGAAAAAGGCAAGGCTCCGAAGGCCCCGCCGGAGCATCCCCATCAGGTCCGGATCGGGTGGGGAGACATGTTGTCCGAGACGATGTTGTTCCCCCAAGCAAGCCGGGATAAAGGCGGCAAGGGTTATACCGGCCATCTCTTCGCCGGGTATCAGTACTTTGTCAGATCCGCCTTCAGCGTTGGATGCCAGCTGGATTTCGAGGCCATGGGCAAGGCCGATATGACCGACTACGACCTCTCCGTCATCCCCACCATCCGTTTCCACTACCTGAATACCGACTGGGTGGAACTGCATAGTGGTCTGGGAATAGGCGTCCTTTTCGCCTTCGACAATAAAGGCGGCCTGGAGGCTGCCCCTGTGGCGGATATCAATCTTATTGGCGTTCAACTGGGGCAGGGCCCCCTGAGAATCGGCCTGGACCTGGGCATGATGGACTCTATGCTCTCCGGTTCCAAAATCTATATGCTGGGGTCGCGCCTGGTGAGCATCAGCCTTAATTACACCTTCTGAGACCATGAAAAGAGTATTGAATATAGTTGGCGTGCTTGTCGTGGCCGTTGCCTGCCAGCATCCCCAAATCCAGATAGTGGACTTTGACACTTTCCAAGTGACCGACGTCAAATCGGCCGATCTCTTTCTGGAAGACGGCTCCCTCAACCCCGATGTAAGGTTGATGGAAGACCCCAACCTGCCGGAGGAGGAAACCAAGGTGGCGCGCGTGGATGTGGCCACTGTCGCCCGCAACATGCTGGAGGTGGTTAACTGCAACAGTCTTCTGCATATTTCGGGAATCTTCCAGGGACACGACGTGGACGGCATCACGCCCCTTCGCCAGAGTGGCAAGCTGGTCCTTCCGGCCGAAGGTCCCGTCAAAAACCTGATCCTGGTGAGCCACTACACCATCGGCGCCAATTTCGAAGCCCCGTCGGAAACTTTCCCCATGGAGGCCATGCTGGCCGCCAAGGGTTATGCCGTGGCCATTGCCGATTATATCGGCTATGGCATCACCGTAGACCGTATCCATCCTTATATGCACACCCGCAGCACCTCGCAGAGCGTGGTGGACATGGCATTGGCCGTGAAACCCTACCTGGAGCACATCGGCCGGGCCCCGGAGAGCAATGAAGTCATCCTGGTGGGTTATTCCCAGGGCGGTTCCACCACGATGGCCGTGATGAAGATGCTCCAGGAACAATATCCTACCGAATTCCCCATCAAGTATGTGTATGCCGGCGGCGGCCCCTATGACCTGGCGGCCACCTATGACGTTTCCATGGAGATGGACGAGACTGGCATCCCCTGCGCCATCCCCATGATCGTGCAGGGCGTGAATGACGGAGAAAAACTGGGCCTGAACATGGAGGACTTCTTCCAGGGCCCGCTACTGGACCATTACAAGGAGTGGATCAACTCCAAGGAGTATACGGTGGGTCAGATTAACAAACTCATCGGCTCCCGTTACCTGCACGACATCATGACCTCCAAGGGCAGGGACAAGACCAGCAAGGAGGCGGCTAAGCTGTACAGGGCCCTCCTAAAGAACTCTACGCTTAATTTTTCGCCCCAGTCTCCCATCTATATGTTCCACAGCCGCCAGGACCAGACGGTCCCGTTTGTCAACGCCATCCAGGCCGAGAACTACTTTAAATTGAGCGATGTCCGCTACAATTTTGGTGACTACGGAACACATGCCATAGGCTGCATCCGTTTCATTATCCTGGTATATAACGAGTTATGAGAAAGATAGCCATTATTATAGGTATCCTTTGCCTGGCCGCCTGCCACTCCGAGGATAAGACGGTTGTCACCCCTGTCACGCTGGAGGTGAAGATAGACGCGGTAGGCGCTACCAAAGCAAGTTTTTCGGTAACCAGCAGCCATCCGGATGCAACCTATATCCAGGTGTCGGTAGGAGCCTGGGAAGACTACTGGTATCCCCTGAGCGACTTGGAGATAGCCAAGGATTATCTGAGGCAGCTGATAGAGATTGATGAGGATCCTTACATTAAGAAAAACGAATTCTCCCAGTTCCAGGACCGTTTTTGTTTCAAGGGAAGCCGGTCTTTCCGGTGCCAGTTCCTGGCCAGTGATATGGATTACCGGACCATCGTGGCCCAGGTGGATCCGTTCAAAAAGGAGGTGATAGGAACTCCCGTAAGCGCCTTTTTCCACACGGAAAAAGTCCCGGAGGTGAGCATGGACTGGGTGGTGGAAATAAACGGGGACGTGCTCACGATCACCCCGTCGGACAATAACCAGGACTATTACTGGGATTATGAGAGTGCCGATTATTTCTGGGGAAACTACGTGGCCAACGTATACTATTATCTATACCAGGTTACCGACATGTATGAGCAGTACGGCTTTATTGAACAGGAACTGTCCAGGGGACCGGAGACCTACGTTTTTTCCCAGGAAGACCAGGGTATGGTAGAAGGGGACACCATCATCCTGGCGGCCGTCGCCTATGCCAACCATGAATTGTCCGGTGATCCCGCTATCTGGGAATTCGAGTATCACAAAGATCCAGGCAAGTCCAACCTTCGCGTTGTAGATGTGCCTGCAACGAAAGCCCCTGCGCCTCTGCAGCCGCAAGGATGGGAGGGACATCGCTCTCGTAAAAACCGCTGAGGAGGATATGTCCGCCCCGGCGCAGGGATCGCCGGTAGGTGGGCAGGTCTTCCAGGATGATATTGCGGTGGATGTTGGCCAGCAGCACGTCATAAGTGCCCATCTGCAGCAAGGAGGCGTCTCCGCAGGCCGTTTCCACACGGGTTCCCACCTTGTTCCACCGGCAGTTGCTCCAGGCCGAATGGGCCGCCACGGCGTCTATATCCACGGCAAATACCTTACGGGCACCCATCTTGGCCGCCAGGATGGCCAGGATGGCCGTTCCGCAGCCCATATCCACCACCGAGTTTCCGCGAATCACGTCTTCCAGGGCCAGCATGCGCTGCATCATCATGAAAGTGGTCTGGTGGTATCCGGTGCCGAAGGCCATTTGCGGATCTATCCATATATTGAAGCGGGTGTGCTTCACATCCTTGTTGAACGGAGCCTTGATGGTAACCTTCCCGTCTACCACGATGGGCTGGAAGGAGTCTTCCCATATCTTGTTCCAGTTGCGTCCCTGGACGGGCGAGGCATTGAAACCGGCCACGAAGGGGTAACCGCTCAGGATCACCTTCACATCCGAGGCACGGTACTGTTCTGTCTGGATGTATCCCTTCAGGAAAGGCGCTTCCGTGACAAAGGAGTCAAAGGGAAGGTCGGATAATTCGGCCATCAGGATATCGGCCCCTTCCTCGGAGAAAGGGGCCAGGCGCACGGCCACTTCCAGGTAATCAAAGCTATTCATTTTTCTTGGCTGCTTCTTTTTCCAGGCGTATCACTTCCTCCTTCAGGGCCTCCCGGCGGGTGGAAGTCTGTTCCATGACCTCGGTCAGGAACGTTTCCATACTCTGCAGGGATTCCTGGGAGAACTCCTCTTCCAGGGGAGCCTCGCCCACTGCCGCCTGGCCGAAGTACTGTCCCGTACGGTTCTCTTCCAGCGCTTTCTCCACGCCGGCTTCGAAGATGTTGTGGATGGCGCCGATGAGGTTGTACTGCACGGCATTCAGCTCCTTGGTGTAGACGGGAACGTTGGCGCTGCGGTACTTGGCCTTGCCCAGTTTGTAGTAGACATGGTCGAAGTCCGGTCCCCAGGCGTTGAGGCCGAATTTGAGGATCATCGGACTCTTGATAACGGAAACGTGGTAGTCGAATTCCTGGCTCAGGTGCTGCGTGCCGGAAGCCGCCATCTGATAACGGTCTACATCCAGCACGAAGGGGAAGATTTCCAGGATATTGTTCTGGACGATGCCGGTAACCGACATGTTGTCTATATGGGCCTCCTGTGGATTCTTGAACTTGAGGAGCTTGGCCACTTTTATGAGTTCCGGGCTTGACTTGAGGCCCAGGTCCTTGCCCGATATCTTCATGATGCCGTCCACCGAAGGAAGGATGACGTTCATAAGCGTGTCCAGGTCGGATGTGGCGGCCAGTTCACAATCCAGATCCCCCTGGAACGTTGTGAGGAGCGGCATCAGGGTATCTACGGCCGGGAACAGCGTAATCACTTTTTCGGCCGTGATGTTCACCAGGTTCAGGTCGAATCCGGCCTTGATATCTTCCTGGCTGCGAGTGGTGTAGAAACCCTCGAAATAAAGGTCTCCCATGTTGGAGGCGGCCAGGGCGTTGGTAACTTGTACGGTGCGGTTGCGCAGGGCTACGTCGGCCGCGGCCCAGCTTATCAGCAGGCTGTCGTACTTGATGCCGGTGGCTTCCAGGGTGAAGTCTACCTCCAGGTTGGACGGAATCACCAGCAGCTTGCTGCCGGACTGCTCCGGAAGTTCGGCCTTGCCGACGGCTTGTTCCACGGCTTCGTCAGAGGCCTGGGTGAGCTCCCCGGCCGGGTTGTAGGTGGTATAATAGGCGTATCCGCGCATTAGTTCGTTGGCGTCGATGTAGTTGGAGGTGACATCGGCCTTGAGCTTGAGCAGGGAGCGTCCCCGGCCCAGCATGGCGCGCCGGAGGCCGGTTAGGCAGGCACGGGCCGAAATGTCGGATTCCCCGGCCGTCAGGGTGATGTTCCGAAGGTCCAGGGTGTCGTTGTCAAACGAACCCTGAACGGCCGAAACGGTGGTCTTGAGCGGGAAGGCGGGCAACAGCAGCCGTGCGCTTTCCAGCCCTATATTTCCTTCCACATCCCAGTTGCGGACGTACTCCCGGACGGCCCCGGACAGGCTGATTTTCACATCCTTGGCGGCAAAGACGTCGCGGTTTTCCTGCTTGGAACGTTCCAGGCGTGCGTGGCGGAAGAGAGAGTCCCGGGGGATGTCGGGATACACGCGCTGCAGGGAGTCCAGCATGCGACTCAAGCGTTGGGTATTGGGGGTGCGGGGCGTGTGCCGGGTGGCCGATAGATCGAAGTTGAAGTCCCTCAATGCCACCAGGTTGGCATCCATGCGGGCCCTCGCCCGACCGCTCTTGGAACGAAGTGCCAGACGGGGCGTGGGACGCAGGGAAGTGGCGGGCTCGATGCGGAAGGTTTCCACATTATCCCGGAGGCTGACGCTCATGCCGTCGGCGTCCCTCATGCGCAGGTTGCCCACTTTCAGGATGCCCATCAGCGGGGTCAGGTCCTTGCTCCCCTTGAGGATTTCGGCCGAATTCTGGGCCAGGAGCTGCACCTGGCCACCCCGCACGAACATATCCCGGAGGGTGATGTTGAGGGTGTCGGCTTCGGCCTTCAGGGCCAGTACACGTGCTCCCTGCTTGATATTCTTGTCGATGGTATTGCCCTTGGCCTCCACATCCAGCACCAGGCGCGGAAGCTGGGCGGTGAGGCTGTCCTGCGTGTCATGGATGTCCAGGTCCTGCGCCACAATCCCTGCTTTGATATTGGCGTTGCCGATGCGGGCCATGTTCAGCTGGGAGAGCCTGGCGCGGCCGTTGATGGTGGCATCCAGCGACCCGGTTCCCGTGATGCCCAGTTCCTGCGTAAAGGCGCCGGTAAGGGAATCTACACGGGCTTTGAGCTTGCCGTCCAGGGCAAACAGCGGATCCTTGCCCAGGATGTCTTTGGCGCTGCCGGTGACATCGGCCCGGGCCCCGATGATGTCCACAAACAGTTTGTTCACCACGCCGTTTACTTCCTTGAGGTCGCTGGTGGTGACGGAAGCGTCCAGGGCCAGGCGGCCGCGGCGGCCCAGACCTTCATAGTCCAGCCAGGACTGGGGAATCTGTACCCGGGCGTTGATGACGGGGACCTGCCCGTTCCCATAACTGCCCTTGGCGCTGGCGGCGAGGCTCATGCGGGCGTTGGTGGAAACCTTCTTGAGGGCGGGAATGTTCTCCTCGAATTCTTCTATCAGCTGGCCCAGGGGGGCGTCTTTGATGACAGCCGCCACATCCATGTCCATGGGCCCGTCTTTGTGAAGGAACACATTGCCCCTGCCTTCCAGGCTGATGGAGGAAAGGCCCAGGTGCAGGCTGTTGATGATAGCCTCTATCTCTCCCTCCTCATGCTCCGGAACCAGGGCGTCGGCGTCTATGTGCACAGGAAGGCGGACGCGGCCGAAGGAGCCGGTGCGCAGGCTTACCCGGGCATCGGCGTCTACGGTGAAATGCCGGTCCTTGGCGCTGCCCCGCAGCTGCTGCAGGCGCAGGGAAACGGTGTCGGCGGGCAGCCGTCCGGAAACCATCAGTGAATCAATGGCCAGCCGGGCTTCCGAATGGTACAGGCGGGCTGTCTCCAGTTTTCCGTCCAACGTGAGCCGGCGCATGGTGAAGAGGCCCATCAGGGTATCGGCCGGGTTGGTGAAAACAATGAAAGGACGGTCTGTAAGGCCGATTTTGTCCACCACGATGGGCGGCAGCGGCTGGCTCTCACCGGCGGCTTCTTTTTCTCCTCCGCCCAAGGGCAGGATGTCCCAGTTGGCGGCGGTGGAGTCATAATAATGGGCGAAGATGCGCGGACGCTGCAGTTCCAGCGTGTGCACGTGGATGGTTTTCTGGTTCAGGAAAGCCATGTAGTCTACCGACACGCTCAGCTGCCGGAAAGCGGCCAGCGTATCCACGTCTCCGTCCTTTTGCTGCCCGGCCTTCAGGAGGCTGAATCTCCTGCGGGTATTCTCGGAATAAACGCTGTCGTAGCGTGCGTACCGTTCATGCGGGTAGGTGATGGAAAAGTCACGGGCGTCCACCGTTACAAAAGGGAAGCTCTTGATGACGTGGGCCCGGACTTCCCGGAAGTTCACGTCTCCCTCTACATATTGGGCCGCCAGTCGGTTCACGATACCCGTGAGCACCGACGGCCGCAGGATGACCTGCAGGGCCACCAGCAGTACCAACACCAGGCTGATGATGCTGATGAGTACGTTCCGTATGACCTTCCAGGCCTTTTTCATCCCTTAAAAAATGACATAGTCCTTCACGTCCTGGGCCGTGACGGGATTGCCGCCCAGGATGAGGAGGCGTTCCACCACGTTGCGCAGTTCCCGGATATTGCCCGGCCAGGGACGTTCCTGCATCAGTTTCACGGCCTCGGGTTCGAAGGTAGGGACGGCCTTACCGCTTTCGGCGCAAATCTGTTCGGCAAAGTGCTGGACCAGGATGGGGATGTCTTCCTTGCGGTCGTCCAGGGCGGGCACGCGCAGCACAATGACGCTGAGGCGGTGATACAGGTCCTCGCGGAAATTGCCCTTGGCAATCTCTTCCTGCAGGTTTTTGTTGGTGGCGGCGATGACGCGCACGTCCACGGTGATTTCCTTGTCTCCGCCCACCGGAGTGAGCTTTTTCTCCTGCAGCACGCGCAGCACTTTGGCCTGGGCGGGGAGGGACATGTCTCCTATCTCGTCCAGGAAGATGGTGCCGCCGTCGGCCTGCTCGAACTTGCCCTTATGGTCCCGGATGGCCGATGTGAAGGACCCTTTTTTGTGGCCGAAGAGCTCGCTGTCAATGAGTTCTGAGGGAATGGCCGCGCAGTTCACCTCTACGAAGGGCATCATGGAGCGCTCTGAGAGTTGGTAGATGCTCTGGGCCACCAGTTCTTTTCCGGAGCCGTTGGGACCGGTGATGAGGACGCTGGCCTGTGTGGGGGCCACCTTGCCGATCATCTCCTTGAGATGTGCCACCGGCATGGATTCTCCCACCATTTCCCGGCCGTAGATTTTCTTTTTGAGGATTTTGGTCTCCTTTACCAGGTTGGCCTTGTCCGTGGCATTCTTCAGGGTGATGAGGATGCGGTTCAGGTCCAGCGGCTTCTCGATGAAATCGAAGGCGCCTTTCTTGATGCAGTCCACGGCCGTGGTGATATCGGCGTGGCCGCTTACCATGATGACGGGGGACTCGATGCCTTCCTCGATGATTCTTACCAGCATCTCGGTGCCGTCCATCTCTGGCATCTTGATGTCGCAGAAGATGGCGTCGTACTTCTCCTTCTGGGCTTTCTGCAGGCCTTCCAGCCCGTTTTCGGCCGTTTCTACCTGATAATTTTCCATCTCCAGAATCTCCTTGAGGGAGTAACGGATGGCGCGCTCATCGTCTACAATCAGAACTTTCATGTGCGTATAACTTTAATTATGCAAATATCGTAAAAATAATCTATATTTGTAATCCTAACACTACCTTTCTATGACCATTCCGGACATCATCATTGCCGTAGACGGTTATTCTTCCACCGGCAAGAGCACTTTTGCCAAGCTGGTAGCGGCAGAATTCGGTTTTCTCTATCTGGACAGCGGTGCCATGTACCGCGGCGTAACGCTGGCGGGAATGGAGGCGGGCGTCATTGCCGATGGCAAAATTGACGAGGCCGCCCTGCTGCCGGTGATGGAGCCGCTGGACTTGCACTTCCGCCGGGAGGAAGGCGCCACCAGGCTGTTCCTGGGAGAGCGCTGCATAGAAAAGGAAATCCGCAGCTGGGAAGTTTCCCAGTATGTGAGTCCGGTGAGCGCCATCCCGCAGGTTCGCGCCTGGGTGGATGATAAACTGCACGCTTTCGCCGCCGGCGGCCGAGTGATTATGGACGGCCGTGACATCGGCACCACCGTATTCCCCAATGCCCAGCTCAAGGTTTTCATGACGGCCGATCCCGCCGTACGGGCCCAGCGCCGCTATGAGGAACTGCTGGCCAAAGGTGAAAAGACCACGTTGGAAGAAGTGCAGGAGAACCTCAAGGACCGGGATTACAGGGATTCCCATCGGCCCGTATCTCCGCTCCGTCAGGCGGCCGACGCCTATGTCCTGGACAACACCCACATGACCCTGCACGAGGAATTGGTGTGGATGCTGGGCCTGCTGCAAGGGAAGTTCGGTCTTCTGGAAAGCCCCGGACTGTCATGCTGAACGTAGAGATAGATCCGGGCTCCGGCTTCTGCGGAGGAGTGATCCGTGCTATTACGCGTGCGGAGGAAGTACTGTCCCGGAGCGGTAAACTGTATTCCCTGGGTGCCATCGTGCACAATGAAGAAGAACTGTCCCGCCTCAGCCGGCGGGGTCTTGTCACCATCAACTCCATGGCCGATGTTCCGGAAGGGGAGACGGTCCTCATCCGTGCCCACGGGGAGCCGCCGTCCACTTATGAAGAGGCTGCGCGCCGCAATCTGCAAGTCATCGACTGTTCCTGTCCCGTGGTGCTGCAGCTGCAGCGAAATATCCGCGAGGCCTATGCCCGCCTGCATCAGGACGGCCGTCAGGGACAGGTCCTTATCTTCGGCCGGGTGGGTCATGCCGAGGTCCTGGGTCTGCTGGGCCAGGTGGGCGGTGATGCCGTTGTGGTGGAAAACGCCGCCATGCTGGAGGAAGTTTTGGCCGATGGGGAAATCGACCTCTCCCAACCCCTGGAAATCTTCTCCCAGACCACCAAGAGTCCCCGCGAGTACGCACAGATTTGCGACATCCTCATGGCCCGCGGCGCCTCGCTGACGGTGCACAATACCATTTGCGCCCAGGTGGCTTCCCGCCACGAAAAACTGATGGACTTTGCCGCCACCCACGACGTCATCCTCTTCGTCTCCGGGAAACAGTCCTCCAACGGCAAGGTGCTCAGTGACCTTTGCCGCCGGGCCAACCTCCACACCTACGTCATTGGAGGCGCCGGAGAACTGGACGTCTCCTGGTTCCAGGACGGTCAGTCCGTGGGCATCTGCGGCGCCACTTCCACCCCCAAATGGCTGCTGGAAGAAGTGGCCGAAGCAGTAAGAAATCTAATTATCTAATATATGGCAGAATTTAAAGACTATAATCACTTTTTGATACAGCTCTGACATCTATTCCTAATTGGATACTGGCCGTCACCTCTTTCAAGGTTGCGGCCTCGTTCACTTAGTGCGTTTATTACTAATCTCTCAAGTCCATTTGGGTCTTTAAAACTATAGATGAAACGATAAAACCAAATCTATTCTTATGGTTTTTCCAAGCATCTTGCAAGGTCTTTCTTTGAACGACATCCATCGATTATGATAATTGGAAGAAAAGTCCTATCTTTACGAATAATCTATACTTCAGTCTATGTCATTATGGGACAGATTCAGGAGACCAGCCGCAAGCGCTCCTGATGAGACCATCAAATACGCAATTGTTGACGCCGAGGTTGGGATCAAGGATCATAAGGTCCATGATATCGGTGCATTGCGTTTTGACGGCGCCTATTTTCACAAGGCGTCCAAGCAGGAGCTTAGAGTTTTTTTAAAAGGGACCGACTACATCTGTGGCCACAACATCGTCCACCACGACGCCAAATACCTATTTGAGGAAGGAAGTCCAAGAGGTTTTCTTGTCGATACTTTGTATCTGTCTCCCCTGCTCTTCCCAGAAAGGCCCTATCATCGGCTGGTTAAAGACGACAAGCTCGTTACCGAGCAGATGAACAATCCGCTCAACGACTGTGAAAAAGCACGCGACCTTCTGTGGGATGAAATAGCCCGATGGAACTCCCTGTCCCCTCAATTGCAACAGCTGTATTCATCCCTGCTTAATAATCAAAAGGAGTTTGATGGTTTCCTCAAGATGGTCAAAGCCCCTGCCCCTGACTTAAGGAAACTCCCTGGACAGATTCGAGCTCTTTACGAAGGCTTAATATGCTCGCATGCCGATATTGAATCCATCATCAGCCAGTGGCCGATTGCCCTAGCCTACGCCATGGCGATAATCGCGACCGATGATGAAAGATCCAATACTCCTGCCTGGGTTATCCGGAACTATCCAGAAATTGCTTACATCCTAAAACTGCTTCGCCATACACGATGTGCTGAAGGCTGCCGCTATTGCAATGCAGAGTTGGACGTTCACCTAAAGCTTAAGCATTTCTTCGGATACGACTCCTTCCGCCTCTTCGAAGGGGAGA
>Ga0310690_10009965_pt1 | contig 11871 bp, 11 predicted proteins | sample AusTroGonzalo_MG_2_FD_207661 | JGI IMG/M metagenome (GOLD analysis project Ga0310690, IMG submission 207661) | Bovine rumen microbial communities from tropical cattle in Woodstock, Queensland, Australia - Gonzalo_04 (v2) (version 2) | ecosystem: Host-associated > Mammals > Digestive system >...
CCAAGCCGAACTGCTTTCTCAAAGCCGTATTCAATCAATTCCCTGGAAATATGCTGCCGCTGGTACTCCGTCCGGACTGCGACCGGCGTCAGGATCAGCAGTTCATCTTCATACTTTCCCTCGATATGGAATCGTGAAAACATGGCATAGCCGAGAATCAGATCATCCTCATTCACCATGATCAGTTCCAGTTCCGGCACATAATATTTCTTTGCCCGAATCTCCTCCACAAGAGAACGGACTGTCTTTCCCTCTTCCGGGCTGTCCCATTTTGCGAACACATCCTCTACCAGTTCCAAAGATGGCTGAAGATATTTCTGTTCCATTGATTTTATAACTCTCTGCATTCCATTGCCTCCTGTCCAAAAAATGCTTCCATTCCGGCCAACGCATCTTTTTTCGCTTTTTTTCTCACCCCCACACAACAATCTGTTTCAAGAGCAATTATACTCCAGAACCCAAAAATGCAAAAGACGGGACGGGAAACGGATCCCGACCCATCCCTGTAAGCGGTCTTCATCAGAAAACGTGATGTCCGGTAATGTCAGTATGATTCGACATCGTTCTCAATCTCCTTGATAAACCTGGCAGGTACACCGCCAACCACGCAATTATCCGGCACGTCCTTCGTGACCACGGCTCCGGCGGCTACAACCACATTGTTCCCGATCTTCACCCCCGGCAGGATTGTCACGTTACCGCCGATCCAGACGTCATTCCCGATGGTGACAGGTTTTGCAATTCCCAGGTGCTTTCTCCGCCCCATGGGGGAAAGCGGATGACCGACAGTAGTAATCAGCGTGTTCGGACCGATCATCACGTTATCCCCGATAAAGATTTCCCGAATATCCAGCATCGTGATGTTGTAATTGCCCGTGAAATTGTTTCCTATATGGATATTTTTCCCGTTATCACAGTTGAAGGTTTTGGCAATCCAGACATGTTCCCCCATGCTGCCGAGATGCTCCCGGAGAACAGCCCGCTGCCCGGCAAAATCCAGGGGATCAAGAGCGTTGAACCGCTGACACCAGATAATAGCCTGCTCCTTCAGGGCATCCACTTCTTCATCATCATAGCAGTATTCCAGGCCTGCCTTCAGCTTTTCCAGTTCAGTCATTTTCAAAAGCCTCCTGTCTGTATTTTTCTCTGCAGGTGCAGTGTTTTATTTCCTTACCGTCAGGCTATTGAAGAAGCGGGCAAACAGGTGCTTTCGATTTCTGCTCATCCCGCTGAGCTTCGGATTCCGCAGCTCCGGAGAGCCGACATCCTCAGCCAGAATGACGGACAGGTTGGCTGTATAAGCGGTATTGATCAGGTTCATCATGGTTACTCCTCCTTCAGCGATTGCTGGTCGTTTGGTTCCTGCTGACATGTGTATCATAGCAGAAACCACAGGAACATCTTATATATTTATTGAAAATCTTATAGAATAATATTGCATTTTTCTTTTGACCGCATTATACTTATTCCGTGGAGCATTCCAAAGCAGATGCGGGAGATGTGAGCATGGCTGTTAACCAGAAGATTGCGGAAGCACTGAAACGAATTTCTTTCGAACATCGCGAGGCGGATTACCATCATCACACCTACGATGAAGACATGTTTCAGTATGAGCTGATCAGGAACGGCGATCTGAAGGCGTTGGAAGTCGGTAAAAAGATGTTCGAAGGCCCGACAACCGGTCATCTTTCAGATGATCCCGTAAAGAATTACCAGTTTCTGTTTGTCGCATCCATCACGCTGGCCTGCCGGTTTTGCATCGAGGGAGGAATGCCGACGGAAGAAGCATTCAATCTGAGCGATCTTTATATCCGGCAGATGGAAAAATGCAGCACCGTTGACGAGATCTTTGTGCTGCATGATGTGATGTTCCGGGACTATACAACACGGATGCAAGCGATTCGAAGGAAAGACGCCTTTTCCCGCCCCGTCACCCGTTGCATAGATTATATTGAGAACCATTTACAGGAACCGCTGACCGTTCGCGTGCTTTCACAGGAACTGGGAATCTCTGAATCACATCTTTCAACGGTCTTCAAAAAAGAAATCGGTATCGCTGTGTCGGAATATATCCGTCGTATGCGGATTGACACAGCAAAAACCCTCCTGCAGTATACGGATTTCTCCTGTCTGGAAATCGCCGAGTACCTGTGTTTTTCCTCAGATTGCCATTTTTCACAGGTGTTCAGCAAATATACGGGACAGACACCCAGAGAATACAGGAAACTCAATTATCAAAAGCACTGGAAATCAAACAACTGAGTCTCATCTGTTTATGTCCATTCCTTCCATCTGGAGCAATTTCATCTTTTTATCAATACCTCCGGCATAACCCGTCAGGCTTCCATCCGCCCCAACCACCCGATGGCAGGGAATGATCAGCGAGATCGCGTTATGTCCGACTGCACCGCCGACAGCCTGCGCGGACATACGATGTACGTTAAGCTGAGTTGCGATCCTTTCCGCAATCTGCCCATAGGTCATGGTTTCGCCATATGGAATTGTCAGAAGAACTTTCCATATTGCTTTACGGAATTCTGTCGTCCTCATGTTCAGCGCCGGTATGAACCCCGGGTCTTTTCCGCCGAAATAGATATCCAGCCAACGAACAGCTTCATCAAATGCGGACAGATCCCGCTCGGAATACGCAGCAGAAAGCGTTTCAGCAAAATGCTTCTGTCCGTCAAACCACAGACCGGTCAGGGCTTTCCCGTCGCTGGCCATCGTAATACCGCCCAGCGGCGAATGATAATGATGTATGTAATCCATCGGCATAAAGGTCCTCCCGATACCGGCGCTTCCAGTGTTTATGCCAGCAGTGTCCGGTGAAGGATGGCTCCCTGATGCGCGGGATCAATCCGCAGCACCGCGTCCAGGCATCCTTCCGCCCGTTCCCTGTCCCCGAGGCCCAGGCTTCCCAGCGCAATCAGGTATTCGCAGTGCGCCCGGTTCTTCAGCGTCAGATCTTCGTCAAAAAGCTGCAGATCCGGCAGCGAAACGGCAAAATAATCGATCCGCACTTCGTCATAGTAGTGTCTCTCGCCGTAGCTGATCAGCTTGTGGAACCGGGAAGCCGCCTTTTCCTCCCTGCCCAGCGCCTTGTGCGCCAGTCCCTGATAAAAGATCATATCCGCCGGCTGATCGTTATAATACATCATACCCGCCGGTTCCTCGTTCCCTTCGGAGGCCCTTTCCAGGTGTTTCTGTGACTCTTTTTCCATGTCCAGTGCCTTCTCTGCCACGCCCAGCAGATAATAGATGTCGTTGTCCTTCGCGCCTTCCAGTTTTCCCTCTCCCAGGTTTTCCGGAAAAACCAGCGCCTCTTCCAGCAGCGACTTCGCCTTCGCGCAGTCTCCGGCCACCAGCGCCGCCCGCGCGGTCTGCTTCAGCGAAACCGCATACTGGGCGGTCACTTTTCCTTCCCCGCCTTCCCAGGGATGGAAATGTCTCCCGCGGATGATATCCAGCGCTTCTGCGTATCTTCCCTGCAGGTTCAGCAGCGTGCAGTATTCAATGCAAAGGTCGTCCCGCTTCATTACGGTCTCCCGGTGCGCTTCCAGGAACGCAAACCGTTCCCCAACGTTTCTCCGCAGCTTCCGGTACAGCTGGTCCAGTTCCAGCAGCACCCGCGCGTCGCTCCCGTCCAGCGCGTACGCCCGCTCCATGCATGCCAGGGCTTTTTCCCTGTCTCCGTGCTTGTTGAAATACGCCAGCGACAAATTCCGCCATACCGTCGGGAAGGAAGGATCCCCCTCCGCACTTTTCTCCCAGCACGCGATAGCTTTTTCATATTGCCGCCGGTCATACCACAGACACCCCAGGTAATAAGGCGCCCGGCTGTCCCCCGGGTTCTGCTCCATGGCAAATTCCAACGCAGTAATATCCTCCAGCCGGTTCGGGAAGCAGTACAGCGGATCGGCCTTCGCCCCGCTCTCCAGCATCTCCCGCGCGCCTTCCGCGTCCCCGTTCAGCGCACAGAACCTCGCTGCGTGGTAATACACCATGGGCGTCTTCTCCGGGCAACGATCCAGAATGAACAGCGCGTCTTCATAGTATCCGGCTTCGGCATAGTCCAGCGCGCATTCAATGTAGGAGCTGCTCCGGCTGCCCATCAGCTCCAGCGTCGCTTCCACATCTCCGCTTTCCAGGCGGGAAACATAGTCAAAGTCGTCCACCCTTCGGTTCTCCGCGTACCAGGCTTCCGCCTCTTCCTCCCGTCCGAGGCTGTCCAGAATCATACCCTTCAGCGCCCGGGCCTTCAGGTTGTGTCCGTTTTTCACCAGGCTGCGCTCAATCATTTCCAGCGCATGCCCGTATTCGCCCCGCCGGCAGTCCAGCGCCGCCAGGAAGTAGTACCCGCTCTCCTGCTGTTCCGCGGTCCAGACCGCCTTGTAGAAGGCGTCGTAGGCTTCGTTCTCCCGCCCCTGATACAGCAGCGACAGCCCCAGGTTCAGCAGCGGCTCGCTGTCGAAGGGATTCGGGTTACGCTCCGTCATCCGTTCAATCGCAGCCCGGAAATATGGCTCGCTCTCCGCAAACAGTCCCCTCCGCAGCAGCAACAGCCCGTAGGCGTTATTCGCCCGAATGTCCCCCGGGTCGCGTTTCAACGCTTCCAGATAGTAGGGATCCGGCAGATACGTGGCATGCCGGTATTGTTCAATATGCAGTCCCGTCAGATAGAGTTCCTCATTGGTCCGAATCTTCTCTGGCAATTCGGCCGGTTTCGCGGGCTCCGGAATCCGTTCAACCTTTGCCTTCCGGGGCCGATAATCCACCAGCAGCCGCCCCTTCGCGTCATAAACCGCGATCCGCAGTTCCGCCTCTTCCGCCGCGGTTTCAATCTCATCCTGCAGAATATCAACCGGGCTGATCGTCACCGTTCTGTCGCAGATCGTTTTCTCCCCGGCCATCAGCGTCACCCGCGCGTTTTCAAACACGCCGCTGGCGTATACCGTGAACCGCGCTTTTCCGTTCTCCATCTCCAGGTTGACCGCTGCGTCCTTCGATGCGTTCTTCACATACCCCGCCGTCTTGTAGGGCATGAAGTACTGGGTAAAGGTTTTCTCCTCGAAGGGCTTCAGCCACGTGAAGTCCGGCTGGTTGTCGCAGTACATGCCCGTCATCAGTTCGATGTACGGCCCGTTTGCGTCTGTCAGGTTCCGGTCCCATGCTTTTCCGAAGTCCCCGCATCCCCAGGTCCATTGTTTTTTCCCCGGACTCACATGGTGGTCTGCCACGTGCAGGATCCCCGCCCCGACGCCGTAATCGTATCCTCCGACAAAGTTATAGTCGCTGTGGGCACACATATAGCTGGTCGGCACGGGAATATTCCGGTAGCGGGAAATATCCACCCCGGCGCTGTAATCATGCTTATAGTAGACCCCCGTCGCGATGGGGAACGTGCTCACGTCCCGTTTCCCGTGGTCAAAAACCGCATTCACGTCCGGCGGAAAAACCGATTGGGTATGATCGTTCACCGCCACCGCCGGGTTCGCCCACCACAGGAACGTCTGCGGCAGAGGCGTCCGGTTGTAAAGCTGACCCCGGATCTCAATGTACGCCTTGTCCGGCCGCAGGATAAATGTCATCTTTCCCTTCGTCCCGTACATCTGGTCGACTTCCGACATCTCCACCGCAACGCTGCCGTCCGGGTTCTCCAGCAGCTGCCAGTCCGTCGGCGCAAAGGTGGTGGGCCGATGGTGCTGGGGCCAGTTAAACTCAATCCCCCCGCTGATCCACGGTCCCGTAAGGCCCACCAGCGCCGGCTTGATCACCTCGTTGTAGTAAACGAAATCATAGCCGTTGGTTTTGTCCAGCGCCCGCTGAATCCGTCCGCCCAGTTCCGGCAGCACCATCACCATCAGGTAGTCGTTCTCCAAAAAAACTGCCCGGTAGCTTTTGTCCTCTTTCGTATCCTCAATCCGGTCAATCACGGGCAGCGGATAAACCTTTCCGCTGGATCCCTGATAAACCCGCTTTTCGAGAAACATGGGATTCCGGTCCGGTTTTCCGCATCCGTAGGTCGGAATCAGAACCTTCTCCTCCCGGATCTCCGCCCGGTGTGTCAGCCGGCTCATGCCTGCTTCCTCCTTTTTTCAAAGTTTCACTTCATATACCGGGTAACAGCATACAGCCATCAGTTCTCCCGGTATGGCTTCAGATCAATCTCGTATCTCATGTCCGGTCTTCCTTTTCTTTTTTGATTTCGCCGCAGTCCTGTCCATTTCCTGCAAAACCCGGGGGAACAGGTCTTCCCTGTTCCCCCCTCATGCCACTACCGGGCAGCTTTAATTGTCATGGCACGCCTGAAAGAATGATGGCTGCTTTTTGGGAATGACACCTGATAAGAAACAATCGCCTTTCATGCTTACACTGCTTCATTCCAGCTTTGCCATCATGGTCGGGTCATGTTTCCGGCAATGAGATGAACTGAAAACCCTGTCCGTCAGCAACTGCACTATACAGACAGTCAGTGTACTGTCCTGTCTGCAGATAATGCTCCATTACGTATCTGGCTGTCAGCGGCATATCATAATTCATGATATCCGCATAATCCACCCATTTGCATTTGCCCTCGTTTGACGTGAAAATCTCATAATGTTCAGGTTTCAGATTCGCAAAGAAATAGTAGTTCTGCCTGATTTCACCGTTCACATTTCGCAATCCGATGTATCGCATTTTCATATCGGTCAGATCTTCTTTCCCGAGATGAAGCTCTTCCTGAAGTTCACGGAGAACACAGGCTTTCGGATCATTGAGTTCTTCTTTTTCGAAATGGCCGCCGGCAGAGGCAATCCATTGATTCGAAACAACTCTTCCCCCCTGACGATACAGTAAAAGCATTTGCCCGTTACAGGAAAGATAGATACCCGTCATATTCCTCAGCTTCATTTCCCGAACTCCTTACACCATTCATTTTAAAGATGAAAAGTCAAAGCATCACTCAATGATCATCATCCCAAATACCTCGAGGCAGGTGGAAACGCACAGTCCACAGCCAATGCACAGAACCCGGTCTGCATGCGTTCTCATGGTGAAATCATCCTTTTTATTTTTCAGAAGCACTTCTGCTTCCGTTCTTTTTTGCAATGTTCGATGTTGCCGCAGTGATAGCAGAGCTCATTGTCACAAATCTCATCGTTATCGAAATACGACAGGATATTGTTCACCGTCGTTTCTGCGATATTGTTCAGCGCTTCCTCCGTCAGAAATGCCTGATGTGATGTGACGATCACATTCGGCATGGAAATCAGCCGGGACAGCAGATCGTCATTCAGAATATGCCCAGAGCGGTCTTCAAAGAAAATATCCGCTTCCTCTTCATACACATCCAGACAGGCGGCACCGACCTTCCTTGCTTTGATTCCCTCAAGCAATGCTTCGGCGTCAATCAGACCGCCCCGGGAGGTGTTGACAATCACCACACCCTTCTTCATCTTCTCAATGGCAGCGCCATTGATCATATGCCGCGTCTCATCGGTCAGCGGGCAATGCAGAGAAATAATGTCGCTGCGGTCAAACAGCTCATCCAACGTTACATAATCGATCCCGCTATCCTTCGCCGGGAAACGGTCATAGGCGATGACATGCATTCCGAAGCCACGGCAGATGTCGATGAAGATTCTTCCAATCTTTCCCGTTCCAATCACACCGACCGTCTTCCCGTGGAAGTCAAAACCTGTCAGGCCGCTCAGAGAAAAGTTGAATTCTCTGGTACGATTGTAAGCTTTATGGATGCGGCGCACCGATGTCATCAGCAGCGCCATAGCATGCTCTGCGACCGCATAGGGAGAATACGCCGGGACATGCACGACGTGGATCTTCCCGAAGGCAGCCTTCACATCCACATTATTGTACCCCGCGCAGCGCAAGGCGATCAGCCTGATGCCATATTCATAAAGCCTGTTAATCACTGCTGCGTTAACCGTGTCATTGACAAACACACAAACCACGTCACAGCCCTTTGCCAGGTCGACCGTGTCTTCATTCAGTTTGGTTTCCAGAAAGCGGAACTGCATATCGTGCAGACTGCCGTATTGTTCAAAGGAAGGTCTGTCATACGCCTTTGCATCGTAGAACGCTATTTTCATCATTCATATTCACCCCGAATTTCTGATAAATTGGCCCTGGTTTTATTCCAACGTCAGCAAATGATCATTGCATTCCTCTCCTTGCGCTTTCTGATATTATCATAATCCGGTATCTTTAAGCAATCTGTATTCAGGAATACACAAATAAATTATCCCGGCAAAACGGAAAGCGTTGCTATGGAGCATTTTGAGTCTGAAAATCCGGCAAAAACCCATCCACAATTTTGTAGTCAATCCCTGCTTTGCGAGCCTGCGACAGCTGGAAGCGGCGAGGTATTCGGTACATTCTGCCGTTTTTGATAAAATATGCTCCTGTCTGATGAAACTGAAAAGGGACGCCTTTGTTCATACACTGACGACGAACGTCCAGTACCCATTCATAATCAAGCGGCCGCACGTTTGTGCCCGATTCTCCGGAGCAAGCCACCTCGCAGATACTGCCGTCAAGATACTTCTCAAGATCGACCGGACCAAGCATCGGACCGAGAATAACCGTTTTATGCCTGATCGGAAGCTCTGCGAAAATCGGCAGCCGGAAATCCGCCCGATCCTGGTTTTCGCAGGTGCAGCCTACGATCACATTATCATAGCCGTCTCCCCAGTCAGCAGGCACACATTCCGGAAAGCGTTCAATGCGTTTCGTGAAAAAGTAAAACATGCAATCATTACGGCTTTTTATCATCTTCCAGCATTCATCACGCCATTCATCTGCATCCTTCAGCAAAAAATCCGAGGTAAAGCAGGTCATGACGACAGAACCGGACGCGATCTTCAACGTTCCGTCACGCTTCTTTTTTATCGGCAGATTGAAATTCTGTGTTTTGCGGCATTGCTCTGATGAGACCGAACTGCCGTATGCTTCATCCTGCCGATAAACATAGCAGTAACGGCATCCTTCGGAATACTTTGTACAACCATGCCAGGGATTCCAGCTTGCGTATTTCTGTTCACTCATTTTTCCATTCCCATGTTTCGTCCTGACGTTTCATCAGTGCAGGACATGGATGTTTGTGCCTCGGGCCCCATCCGCATTCTTTGCAGCTATAGCATTTTTCGTACGGGGAACCATTCAGAATTGCTTCCGTAAAAGCCGGATCAGCCAACAGACCGCAAGCCAGATCCACGGTATCAATCAGATCGTTTTCCAGCAGATATCGTACTTGTTCCGGAGTCCGGATGCCATTCACAAGCGATACGGGCACGATGTTCCTGAAATGATCGTGGAATGTAACGCCCAGACCGGCGACCCTGTTATAAGGAAGATTTTCATCATGCGGAATCGTACTGATGTCCTGAATCCCGTTTGAAACCTGCAGATAGTCGCATCCGGCTTTCACATAGTATTCTGCTGTCCCTAAACTCTCTTCAACAGTCGGATCACAACCGGAAACCCGCACCGAAATGATAAAGTCATCGCCACAGGTTTTCCGGATTCCGGCAATAATCTCGCTTCCAAAACGGGCGCGGTTCTCTGTATTTCCGCCGTACTCATCCGTGCGATGATTGATCGCAGAAGCAAAATCATTGATCAGATAGCTGTGACAGCCGTGAAGCTGCACTCCGTCATAGCCGGCCTTTTTCGCACGGACAGCCGCATCAATGAAGCATTGCTGAATCCGATGGATTTCCGGAACAGTCAGCTTCTTTGCCATTACATCTTTATCCCAGAGTTTCCACAAGACAGCTGTCGGAGAAGTCAGCAGACCGCACTCGGGATGGGTCCCCAGTCCGCCATAATGGAGTTGCGGGATCACCAGAGCTCCGTATTGATGGCAGGCTTCCGCGATCTTTCCATGTCCATCAATCTGATCATCATTCCACAGACCGATCTGAGATGGAGCCAGCCTGCCTTCCGGGGACACCGCTGTTGCTTCCACACAAACCAGACCGCACCCGTGTTTTGCACGAAGTTCATAATGCTTTACAAAGAAATCTGATACGATGCCGTCTTTCCCCGCGTTGAATTTGACGGTAGGAGCCATGGTGATTCTGTTTTTACAGACTTTCTTTCCGATTTTGATCGGCATATCCGGTGTAATCATTCCTCGTCATCATTTACAGCGCAATGCTTTTTATGAGCTCTTCCAGATACATCGGCTGCAACTCTCCTTATTAAAGTTATTTCGATATTACTTCAACATCCCTTCTATGTCAACTTCAATATTCCTGTTCAGAAACCCAAGCCCAAGAGTAAGAAAAGTCCGCCGATTCATCATTTACCGCAGTATGCAACTGCATCCGCCTGAAACTGCAGGCCATCCGGTCCGCCAACATGAGCGAAATTGGTCTGGATCGATTTCCGTGCAGGATATTTGCCATTGAATCTTTCTTTGATGACTTTTTCCATAACGGGAATGTTCCAGACATCTCTGAAAAGGCAGTCCATCTGAACAACATTTTCAAGCGTCAGTCCGACCATCGCCAACCGTTCTTCCATGTTATCAAAAGCACCGTTGATCTGCTCTTCAATTGTGCCGCCGATGTTGCCGACGCAATAACTCAGAAAGCAGTAATCTCCTGCTTTAACAAGGCCGGAATGATTCCATTCCTCATGTACTTCGTATCTTTCGATTATACCCATTTTCTTTTCCTCCTGACTATTTTTCATATCGGTTTCCATATCCCTTTCGTGCTTCTGCCGTCCATTTAGAGATAAAATCTGTCTTTGCATTTTTATACGCATCCCGGTTATGTTCATATTGTTTCCAAAGCTGAAGCTTCAATGTTTCATATTCTTTTGCCACATCAGGATGCTCATTCAAATAATCACGGAAGTATAATGTTTCGCGTACACGTAGGTGTCCTTCCAGATGGGATTGCCATTTCCGTCCTTATGAAACCAGATGTTCTGTCCTCCCGCTGAAGGCCGACCTTCTCCAGAAGCTTCCATGAAGCAGTATTCCGCGGATCACACTCCGCAAAGACCCTGTGTGCGCCATCCCGGAAAGCATTTCCGATGACCGCAGAAAGTGCTTCTTTTGCGTATCCCATCCTCCGGCAGTTCCTGTTGATGATATAGCCAACTTCCTTTGCGTCATAATCCCTGTTTCCGCAATAGATATTCCCGATCACTTTCCCGGAATCAAGCAGTGCGACCGCATAAAACTCCTCGGAGTCCAGGCGCTGCCGGAGATACTCTTTTCCATTTTCATAGGTAATCCCCGGGTAGCCTTCAAACTCATCATCCTTCAACTGTGACAGGAATTCGAACAGATCGTCGTAGTCGGATTCCGAAACGGTCGTAACAGTAATCGTTCTGTCCTGATCTCCTTCACCGAAAATCATCATCCCCCTTGGTATTCCGCCAGTGTCCTGACTTCACAGCCTTTATCCGCATAATAGGCAAGCATTTCAGGCAGCTTTTTCAGGTCATAACTGGTAATACAGTCAGAAATGACATGTACCGTATACCCGGCCTTGATCATATTGAAACAAGTAGACTTCACGCAGGCTGTAGCGTCCGCTCCGGTTATAAAGAACTCGCTGATTCCATTCGCCTGGATGTAGTCCAAAAACGCTTCGCTCGTCAGCGCGTTTGACTTCGTTTTAACAAAGATATTACCTGATACGACTTTCAGTTCCGGTACGAGTTCCGCACCTTTGGTGCCGGGTTTAAACGTGCGTGTTCCGGCGGACAAATTGTTATGCCGGATATAGACAATCTCCATACTGCTTTCAATCGCCCAGTCAATAGCGGCGTTAAGCTTCCCGATGATATCCCTGTAATGCTTTGTGATATCATTTTGGATGTCGATTACGACAAACGCCTTCTTTTTCACGT
>Ga0310690_10009966_pt1 | contig 11870 bp, 9 predicted proteins | sample AusTroGonzalo_MG_2_FD_207661 | JGI IMG/M metagenome (GOLD analysis project Ga0310690, IMG submission 207661) | Bovine rumen microbial communities from tropical cattle in Woodstock, Queensland, Australia - Gonzalo_04 (v2) (version 2) | ecosystem: Host-associated > Mammals > Digestive system >...
GAGCTATTTGGGTGCACTTGATGCGAATCAATGCCCATAGCCGGGACTCGTCTGTTGGAATTCCCAGTGCCTGGGAAAGAAAAAAACCTTTAAAGTCAACGATTTTCGCTTGACATTATGGGGAGGGTGATCAGCAAAGCCAACAGTCGTTTCATTTTGGTAAATCTCCTTCCTATGATTCTCACCAGATTTTCCGGCTTTGTTCCTTTATCGATCGCTGAAAAATATTTGTATTATATTTTATTATACAGGAAATATACTCCCTTTGGCAAACAATTTGTGCCAGAATCAATACCATTCGTGCCACATCCGCTCAACTCTCCACTCCTCTCTTCACTCTCACGAGAATTAAAGGGGATGGTTTTTTGTGAAGACCGTCCCAGGGTTTCTTTCCGGGTTGATGAGAATAAGGCTTACTGGGTCAAGGGTGAAGAATCCGGATCCGTTAATCTGTGGGAAGGAAAACGCGCCATCTCAGTTGAAAAGACTGGGGTGGCGCGTTTGGTTCAAGCGACGTCCTGCTGTTTCGGTTTACCCTTTGCGGATCAGGCATTCTCTGCCGCGGAAAGCGAAGCCGTATTTCAGGATATGGTCTGCGGGAATGCCGCGGCTGATCAGTTCAGCGTCATACTGCTTTTCTTCGATCTGTTTCAGTGCGCTTTGGGCGGTATCCTCCAGCGTGGCTTCTCCTGCTGTTTCATTCAGTACCTTGAATTCCATGATGACTGCCGAACCGGAGGGGTTCTTCGGCTCCATCTTTACGTCGTACCGGCCGAATCCGCTTTCCCGGTTGGATCGCAGAAGATAGCCTTTTGCCTGCTCCGCCATCAGCCCCAATACAAACCCGTGGTAGAAGCGCTCCGGCTCAGCTCCGCCCGGATGGTTTCCGGTATCAAAGGAGCTGAAGGTCTGCAGGGCAATCCTGTTCATGTAATGATTCATTTCATCAACATTGCCGCGCAGCATCGCCTGCACAAAAGACGGCAGGCTTTCATCCTGTTCAAACCATTCCCTGACAAGATTCCTGAACATGATCCAGACTTCCAGATTGGTAATCGCCAACCGATATACAGGATCTTCCCAGAATGAGGGTTCCCTCATTCCCGGGACAGGAAGCGTTTTCAGATATCCGGAAGCCAACAGCAGGCTCCATACCGCGTTTTTTCTGCGGTCCAGCTGATTGAAAACAATTTGCTCGTCAAGGGAAACCTCAATATAATCTCCCTGCAGCAGTGTTTCAAATTGCTTCTTGATTTCCGGGCTGCCTCCCTGCAGCAGCTTTCCGACCAGACCATTACTGCTGGTGTTGGCCCAGTAGACTGCCAGTTTTTTCTCTTTCAGATAGTTTGTGATCGACCAGGGATTGTACATGTCCGTCACCGGGCCGAAGGTAAATCCATCATACCAGGTTTTTACGTCCTGCTTGTCCTGCTCTGTAAAGCCATAATCCTCCAGTGCCTGGAATACTTCTTCCTCTGTAAAGCCAAAACAGGTTGCGTATTTGGTCGAAGTCGTTGTAACAACATCCAAATTGTTCAGATCGGAAAAGATCGATTCCTTGCTCACCCGGGTGATCCCGGTCATGATGCCGCGTTCCAGGGATGAATTGGTTTTAAATGCGTTATTGAACATCGTCCTCGTGAAGGCGACCAGCTCATCCCAGTAGCCGTTGATATAGGCTTCCTGCAGCGGGGTATCATATTCATCCAGGAAGATCAGGACCTTCTTCCCATAGATTCTTTGCAGAAGGCCGGATAACAGATTCAAAGATAATGCCGCATTTGTATCAGTCATTTTTTCGCAGATGCTTTCCAGCGCCAGCTTTTCATTCGTCAAAAAACCTTCGTACCGATACAATTCCGGGAAATCAAGAAAAAGCTTTGTCAGGAGCTTTTTCATCTGAATCATTGTATCATCGTATGTTTGACCTTTGATTCCCGCGAAGCTCAGAAAGACCACCGGCCATTTTCCCTGCTGTTCCCGCATGGAAGCATCTTCCCAGATTTTCAGGCCGTCAAAGAGTTCACCGCGGTTTTCATATTTATTGGAGAAGAAACAGTTGAGCGTGGACATGTTCAGGGTTTTGCCAAAGCGGCGGGGGCGGGTGATCAGGGTAGCTACATCTCCGCCATTCCACCATTCGCGGATAAAAACTGTCTTATCTACATAAAACCGTTTGTTCATCCGTAAACTTTCAAAATCCTGGATGCCGGTTGCAATTTCGTTCTTCATTCGTATTCACGCTCCCCTGTACTGCCCGAGCTTATTATAACAGGTTCAGGGACGGCATACAAGGGAGAGGGGGACGCGACAGGTCCCCCTGTTTCGAAAGCGGAAGAAAAAGGAAAAGGGGCGTCCCTCCGTTCCGTTTTTTACGTATTGACAAGTTATCCGAAATCGTGGATAATCTTCCTAATTGCAATGAGCGGGAGAGTAGTTCGTTTTCTGCATTTCAGAGAGCCTTCGGTGGGTGGAAGGGGGCTGCAGGGGCGAATGAAGTACACCCGGGAGCTGCTGGGCTGAACGGAGTAGGCCCGGCCCGGTCAGCCGGTTACAGCGTAGGAATGAGAGCAGTCCCCCGGCCCCGGCCGGAGCCTGCTGAACGGAAGTGGTACCGCGGCCTTTGTTCGCCTTCCAGGGTGAATAAAGGGTAATTTTCTTTTTGGGGAGGTTTTCGTATGGATCTGTCTTCTCTTCGGTTTGCGCATCGCTTTGACCAGGTGTCCGGCAGCGCGATTCGTGAAATTTTCAAAATCATCGCCCGGCCCGGCATGATTTCCTTTGCGGGCGGCAACCCGTCCCTGGCGGCCCTGCCGGATGAAAAGGTATCCGAGCTTTCGGTTCAGGTCCTCCGGGACCACGGCAAGCAGCTCCTGCAGTACGGCGCGACAGAAGGGTATCCGCCCTTTGTGGAGTCCCTGAAGCAGTATGTGGAAACCGCCGTCGGCTTCCGTCCCGACGCCGTCCTTCCGGTGACCGGTTCCACCCAGGCCATGGATCTTTTGTGCAAGGCGCTGATTGATCCCGGCGATACGATCCTGGTGGAGAACCCGAGCTTTCTCGGCAACCTCCAGTGCATGAAGCTGTACCAGGCGAACCTGGTGCCGGTAGCCAGTGACGATGACGGCATGGATCCGGCGGACCTGGAGGAAAAAATCAAAGCGTATCATCCGAAGATGGTCTATACCATCCCGACCTTCCAGAATCCATCGGGCCGCACCCTTTCCCTCGCCCGCCGCGAAAAAGTGGCCGCCCTGGCCGCGGAGTACGGTGTGATCATCGCGGAGGATGATCCCTATCGGGATCTGCGATACCGCGGGGAAATGCTTCCGTCCATCAAATCCTTTGACCGGGAAGGCTGGGTGGTGTTCCTCGGCAGCTTCAGCAAGATTATCTCCCCCGGCCTCCGCGTGGGTTACCTGGCGGGCCGGGAGGAAATCATCCGTAAGTGCACCGTTGGCAAGCAGTCCACGGATGTGCATACCGCCAACCTGACCCAGGCGATTGTGGACCAGTTTATCCGACAGAATCTCCTCCCCGACCATATCCGCACAATCTGCGCGGATTACGGCGAAAAGCTTGCCCGCATGCTGGGCCACCTGGAGGATCTGGCCGGCCTGGTCACCTTTACCCGTCCGGAGGGAGGCCTCTTTGTCTGGGCGGAGCTGCCGGAAGGCCTGAATGCGCTGGAGCTGCTGAAGAAAGCCATTGACCAGGGCGTGGCCTATGTCCCCGGCACCCATTTCTTCGTGGACGGCGGCCATGAGAACACGCTGCGCCTGAATTTCTCGAACAGCACCGATGACCAGATTGACCGCGGCATGTCCGTCCTGAAAACGATTTTCAGGGAAGCGAAATAAAGCAGAACAGAACCAAATCAAGCAGAAACAATGTGAAATCAAGGAGGAATTGACCATGGAACATGTGCTGGATATTCTGAAGGAGCGGGGCTTCCTGGCCCAGATCACCTTTGAGGAGGAGCTTTACGAGCAGCTCAAATCCCCCACCACCTTTTACGTCGGTTTTGACCCCACGGCGGACAGCCTGCATATCGGCCATTATATCCCGATTATGGCCATGGCCCATATGCAAAGAGCCGGCCATAAGCCGATCGCCCTCATGGGCGGCGGCACGGCCATGATCGGGGACCCGTCCGGCAAAACGGACATGAGAAAGATGATGACCATCGAAACCATTGACCATAATGTGGAGTGCATCAAAAAGCAGATGTCCCGCTTCCTGGATTTCAGCGAAGGCCAGGCCATCATCGTCAATAACGGCGACTGGCTCCGCCATCTGAACTTTATTGATTTCATGCGGGATATCGGCTCCATGTTCTCCGTGAACAAGATGCTGACCGCGGAGTGCTACAAGGCCCGCATGGCCACGGAAAACGGCCTCAGCTTCCTGGAGTTCACCTACATGCTGATGCAGAGCTACGATTTCCTTGAGCTCTTCCATCGCTATGGCTGCCGCCTGGAAATGGGCGGCAACGACCAGTGGAGCAACATGCTCGGCGGCGCGGACCTGGTCCGCCGGAAGGATAATGAAAAGGCCTTTGCCTGCACCTTCCAGCTCCTCCTGACCCATGACGGCCGGAAAATGGGCAAAACGGAAGCCGGCGCCCTCTGGCTGGATGCCGCCAAAACCACGCCCTACCAGTTCTACCAGTACTGGCGGAATGTGGATGATAAGGACGTGGAAAAGTGCCTGGCCCTCCTGACCTTCCTCCCGATGGATGAAGTCCGCCGCCTGGGCGCCCTGAAGGATTCGGAAATCAACGAGGCGAAGAAGGTCCTGGCCTATGAGGTCACGAAGCTGGTCCATGGCCAGGAGGAGGCGGAAAAAGCCGCTTCCGCCGCTGCCGCACTCTTCGGCCAGGGCGGCCCCTCCGCGGACGTTCCTTCGCTCGCCCTTTCAGAGGAGGACCTCGCAGCCGATGCCCGGATCTCAACCCTCCTCGTCCGTTCCGGCCTCTGCAAGAGCCAGAGCGACGCCCGGAAGCAGATTGAGCAGAATGCCGTCTCCCTGGGGGACGAAAAGGTCCATGACCCGGCAGCCGTCATCTCCGCGGAGCTGATCGGCAAGAACGGCATCCTCCTGAAAAAAGGCAAGAAAGGCTTCTGCCGCATCGTTCTCTCATGAATACGGAGTATCTGACCGTCAGCCGCCCCGGTGCGGACGAAATCGTGATTCAGAAGAGCCGGTTCATCGGTTATGCCGCCCCCGCCGCCTCGGAGGAGGAGGCCCTGGAATTTATCCGCTCCATCCGGGAGAAGCATCGGGACGCCACGCATAACTGCTATGCCTATATTATTGGCAGCAACCAGGGAACCATTCGTTACAGTGATGACGGAGAGCCCTCCGGCACCGCCGGCCTCCCGATGGTGGATGTGCTGAAGAACCGGGGCCTGACCAATTGTGCGGTCGTGGTCACCCGTTATTTCGGCGGCACCCTGCTGGGAACCGGCGGCCTGGTCCGGGCCTATACCCAGGGCTGTAAAATCGCGGTGGAAGCCGCGGGCCCGGTCCGCATGGAGCTGACGAATACCTATCTCTGCAGCATCCCTTACAGCTGCTGGGATTCGGTGCGTTATGCCCTTGAAAAAACATCCGCCCTCATGACGGATGTTTCCTATACGGACCAGGTGTCTTTTATGCTGAAAACAAGGGTTTCGGAGAGCGAGGAGGTCGTGAAGGCCGCCCTCGCGTCCTCCGGCCGCAAAATCTCCCTCTCCGATCCGGAAACGGGCTTTGAGCCCTGGCCGGTGTAAGGGGGTTACCGGGCTTTCCAGTGCAGCCGGATCTGGTCTCCGAGCAGTTTCAGGTCCTGCAGCTGAACCAGCGCCATGGACCCGTACGGCGCGGAAAGAATCCGCTCCACGGCAATCCGGATCTGGTTGATCATCGGGGTCATATCCGGCATTTCCTCGCCCGCGCCTGCTGCGCTGATCATCCGGTCGCAGATCCGGCACCACAGGTCGTTCACCACCAGCAGGCACAGCGAAGCGGAAATCTCCGCGTCCCGGCAGTTTACGATTTCCTCCTCCGCGCATCGCCTGATCTGTTCGGCGATCAGCGGCCGGAAAGCGTTGGCCAGCGCGTCGCAGTAGCAGTTCCGCACGCTTTTCCCCTCCTGGGTTGTAAAAACGGGCAGCAGCATCAGCAGAAAGCTCAGCCGCTCGTCCGACAGCGGAATCACCCCGGCCATCAGTCGGCTCAGCTTCCGGCACGGATCGGGAATGGCTTCGCTTTCCTCGGCACATTTCCGGGCAATCTGTTCCGCACGGCGGATGCACATGGCTTCCAGCAGCGACTCCTTGCTTTCGTAGTGGTGGTAGAAGCTCCCCTTGCTGGAATGCAGCACATCCAGGATATCCTGCACGCTGGTCTCTTCGTAGCCTTTTCTGCAGAAAAGGTCTTCGGCCACCGTCAGGATCTCCTGTTTTTTGATGTCGCCCTTTTTCATGGTCCGTCGTCTCCTTTTTGGGTTGCCTTTCTTCCGTTTCTGCCGGCCAGGATGCCGCCGGCGAAGGCAAACATCAGGTTGAATCCCCCGCAGTCCCCGTCCACGTCCAGCACCTCGCCCGCAGCGTACAGCCCCGGGCATTTTTTGGATGCCATCGTTCCGGGGTCGAATTCCTCCGGATCCGCGCCGCCGGCGGTCACCTGCGCTTCGGAAAGCCCCCTGGTTTCCTGAACCTGCAGCGTGTAACGGCACGCGGTTTTGCAAACGGCCCGGATCTGTTCCTCTGTCAGCTCGCCGATGGTCTCCCCCCGCATGGCCAGGCCCGCCTGCTTGCAGATCGCGAAGGAAACCTTCGGCATCACGTATCCGTTCAGCAGGTACTCGGGCGCCATCCGGCGGAAAACCTGCCGCCGCCCTTCGATGTCCGCCCTTGCTTCATCCGCGTCCCGGAACCAACGGGAAAGGAAATGGATTTCCAGCCGGTCCCCGGTCCGGGCGAACCGTCCCAGCTGCATGGCACAGATCCCGCTCACGCCGTATTCGGTGAAAAGGATTTCCCCGCTTTCGGTGCGGCGTTCCCCATCGGGGTGCACCAGGCTGATTGTTCCCCGGGCCCGGATGCCGGCCAGTCCGGAGATGCCCTTCCTGTCGGTCATGATCGGCGCCAGTGCCGGAAAGGGCGCGTGGATGGTGTGCCCGAACCGGCGCAGGAAGGCGTATCCGCATTCGTTTCCCCCGAGTTTAGGCTGGGCGGCCCCGCCGGTGGCAATCAGCAGGCGCGCCCCCTCGTCCCATCCTTCTTTTGTCCGCACGCGGAACCCGCCTGCCGTTTTTTCGATGGCCTCTACCCGGGCGGAGCAGCGAACGTCCACTGCCAGCATTTCCAAAAAGGCCTTGAAGGCCGTCAGCACAGACTGCGCCTGAAAGGTTCCGGGATACACCCTTTCCCCTTCCGAAGCCAGGGCCAGCCCATGCGCGCGGAAAAACCGCTCCAGTTCCTCCCGGGGCAGGCGATTCAGCACCTGCCCGGCAAATTCCGGGTTCCCGTAGTATTTCAGTGCGCCGGTGTTCATCAGGTTGCATCGTCCGTTCCCGGAGGCCAGCACCTTTTTCCCGATTTTCTCCTGCGCTTCCAGCAGCAGCACCCGGTCCCCGGCTTCGGCGGCGGCAACGGCCGCGGCCATGCCGGCAGCCCCGCCCCCGATGATGATCAGGTCCCAGCGTTTATTCGGCATCTTCGGTTCATTCGGATTGATCTGGTTCAAAGCCTTGTCCCTCGCCGACAGAATTCGGTCCGTCTTCACTTTCCGCATTCATATGATAAATAGACTTCAGTTCGTTTGTCAAGTCCCCGTCCTGACCGCGGATGATCAGCGGCGGCATGGGGTGCAGCCCCGGCTTCGCATCCTTCACTGCTTCGACCAGCACCAGGTTCGCGTTTTTGCTTTCCGAGGGATACACCAGACGGAAGCGTTTGGGCTCCAGGTGGTGCTCCTGCATCCGGGACATCAGTCGGAGCATGGAGGGCGCCGGATAGATCATGCTCAGCCGCCCGCGCCCATTCAGCGCCCGGAAAGCCGCTCCCAGAAAGCCGTCCATCGTGTCCCCGCTCTGGTTCCGCGCCGTGGCCTTCGCAGCGCTGGGGCTTGCGAGGGCGGCGTTCGGTTCCGCGTACGGCGGATTGCTCACAATGGCGTCCAGGTTCCGCGGCAGGCCGCCTTCGTCCGCGCGGGCCAGGTCCATGCAGATCACGCATCCCTTAAGCCCATTCATGGCCAGGTTTCGTTCAGCCAGCGCACACATGTCCTCCTGGCAGTCCACCGCGTAGTAAAACCGCCCCTTGCCCCTGCCCGCCAACAGCACGGGCAGAATTCCGCTTCCGGTGCCGAAATCCGCCACGGTATCCCCCGGATTGATTCTCGCGAAGTCCGCCAGCAGCACGGCGTCCATGCCGAACCGGAACCCGTTTTTCTTCTGGATCAGGCGGAGCCCCCCCAGCTGCAGGTCCTCGATGGTTTCGTCCGGTCCGGGCGCATAGAAGTCCTTCATCGTTTCATTGAAAAAGGATGTGCGCCGACGGCACATCCTTTCCTTTCCGGCAAAATTCTTATGATTCCTCGAATTCGACCACAACCGGGTTCTTTTTCTCGGCCTTTGGCTTCTTTTCCGGCTTGGGTTCGAACAGCCCTTCGTACAGCTTCAGGTACCGCGTGGCGGATTTCTTCCAGCTGTAATCCCCCTTCATTCCGCGTTCCTGCAGCGTGTTCCATACGTCCTGGTGATCCTTGTAGTAATCCACCGCGCGTTCGATCGTGTGCAGCATGTCGTGGGCGTTGTAGTTGAAGAAGGTGAAGCCGTTCCCTTTTCCGTTGTATTCGTTGTAGCTCAGCACGGTGTCCCGCAGCCCGCCGGTTTCCCGCACGATCGGCACGGTGCCGTACCGCATGGAAATCATCTGGCTCAGGCCGCAGGGCTCAAACTGGCTGGGCATCAGGAAGATGTCCGCCCCGGCGTAGATCTGGTGGGCCAGCTGGTGATCCATGGTGAAGCGCGCGGCCACGCGGCCTTTGTATTCGCCTTCCGCCCAGCTGAACAGGTTGAAGTATCTCCCTTCGCCCATCCCGAGCACCACCAGCTGCACGTCCAGCCGCATGATGTCCGCGATTACGTAGTCGACCAGGTCCAGCCCCTTCTGGTTGCTCAGCCTCCCGACCATCCCGATGATCGGCACCTCGGGCCGCACTTCGAGCCCCAGGGCTTCCTGCAGGGCCTTCTTGCAGGCCGCTTTTCCGCTCCTGTCCTTAACGGAGTAGCGCTCCGCAATCTGCGGGTCGGTTGCCGGGTCGTATTCCACCATGTCGATGCCGTTCAGCACGCCGTGCAGGTCATCCTTCCGGGCTTTCAGCAGCCCATCAAGCCGTTCGCCGTAGTAGGCTGTCTGGATTTCCTCCGCGTAGGAGGGACTCACCGTGGTGATCGCGTCGCTGTATACCAGCGCGGCCTTCATGAAGTTGGCGCATCCGAAGCATTCCAGCTTGTCGTCGGTCCACAGGCTGTCCCCCAGCCCCAGAATGTCCTGGATTTCGCGGATTCCGAAAATGCCCTGGTACTGCAGGTTGTGGATGGTGAACATCGTTTTGATCCCGCTGTAGAAAGGCAGATGGGCATACTGGATCTTCAGCAGCGCCGGAATCATGCCGCTCTGCCAGTCATGGGCGTGAATCACGTCGGGCTGGAACTCAATCAGCGGCAGCATGTTCAGCACGCCGCGGCAGAAGAAGCCGAAGCGCTCGTACTCGTCTCCGCCCATTCCGTAGATATACGGCCGGCCGAAATAGTATTTGTTGTCCATGAAGTACCAGGTCACGCCGTCTTTTTCCAGCTTTTCGATGCCGCAGTACTGCCGCCGCCATCCGAGCTGCACTTCGAAGTCGATTACGTGGCTCATCTCGCTCTGGTAATTCTGCGGAATGGCGCTGAAATCAGGAATAACGACCCGTACGTCGTGGCCGGCTTTAGCCAGCACCGGTGCAAGGGCGCCAACGACGTCAGCCAGCCCCCCGGTTTTCACAAAGGGCACTGACTCGCTGGCAACAAACAGTATTTTCATGGTGATTCCCCCCCGTTTGAGATGGGCGGAAAGAAGTGTTCCGCCCTCTTGGATGATGGCGCCTCTCAGATGATGACGTCCTTGGCGATCACGATCGGATACGCCTGCGGCCCGATCAGCCGGGCATTCCGCTTGATGATGGCCTGCTTATCCAGGATGCAGTTCTCAATGTAGGCGCCCTCCTGCACCAGGCCGTCCTGCATGATGATGCAGTTCTTGACGTGGGCGCTCGGCGCGATTTTTACGCCGCGGAAAAGCACGCTGTTCTGGATGCTTCCCTCGATCTGGCATCCGTCGGCCACCAGGGAGTTGACCACGCTGCAGTCGTCCCCGTAGTAGGCGGGCATCTCGTCCCGGACCTTGGTGTATACCGGCATATCCTCCCGGAAAATGCCCTTCCGCTTGGCGGTGTCCAGAATGTCCATGTTGAATTTGAAGTAGCTCTGCACGGAGTCGATGTTCCAGCACATGCCCTTGTATTCATAGGCGTTCACCTTGGCCGTGCCGTCCCGCACCAGGCGCTGGATCACATCGCGGTCCATGCTGTGCAGCCCGTGGGCCACGGCTTTGTCCACCAGCTCGCGCAGAAGCTCGCGGCGGATCACCATCACCTGCATGTATATGTTGTTGTAGGACGGGTGGGTCGGGTCCACTTCCAGGTCGGTCACATTGTGGTTTTCATCGAGGGACAGGTACGTGCCGGCTTCATCCCGCTTGATGCCCTCGTCGGTGGTGTAGAGCAGCGTCATGTCCGCGCCGGTATCCCGGAAGAAGCGGACCAGCTCGTCCATCTTGGCGTTGTAGATGATTTTGCTGTTGCTCAGAATGATGGTTTCCTGCTTGCTCCGCACCAGGTAGTTGGTGTTGGACCGCAGCGCATCCAGCACGCCGGGATACAGCCCCACGTTTTCCCTGGTCAGGAAGGGCGGCAGGATATGCAGGCCATCGATTTTTCCGTGCAGATCCCATTCCTTGCCGGAACCCAGGTGGTCCATCAGGGAGTGGTAGTTCTTCTGCATGATGACGCCGACGTTCTTGATGCCGCCGTTGACCATGCTGGAAACCAGGAAGTCGATGATCCGGTATCTGCTGGCGACGGGCAGGGCGGCGATGGCGCGGTACAAGGTCAGTTCACGGAGCTGGGCGTCGCCCTCTCCGGTATAGATGATTCCCATTACATCTTTCATGATCGTTCTTTCCTTTCCAATGTTTTATGCTCAGAAAGTGTAGTTTTCGTCGACCTGTTCGCCGGCGGGAACGGATACGCCGGCCGGCAGGGTCACGCCATGGCCGATGACGGCGATCTTCCCTTCTTCCTCCCCGACGATGGCTCCGGGCCCGATTACCGCGTTTTCAGCGATGATGCAGCGCCGGACGATGGCGCCCCGGCGGATGACGCTGCCGGGCATCACCACGGCGGATTCGACACTGGCGCCTTCCTCAACGATGACGCCCGCGAAGAGGATGGAATGGTTCACGTTGCCGTATACCTCGCAGCCTTCGGTGATCAGGCTGTCGGCGACGGTCGCGCCCTTGGCGATGTAGTGCGGCGCCATCCCGGGATTCCGGGCGAAAATCCGCCACTTTTTGTCATGCATGTCGATGGGCATGGGGTTCTGCAGCAGGTCCATGTTGGCCTCCCACAGGCTTTCGATGGTGCCCACATCCTTCCAGTATCCGTTGAAGTTGTACGCGCAGAGAATTTGCTTGTCGTTCAGCATGTTCGGGATGATGTTTTTCCCGAAGTCATTGGAGCTCTTCTTGTCGTTTTCGTCTTCAATCAGGTAGTGG
>Ga0310690_10009967_pt1 | contig 11870 bp, 8 predicted proteins | sample AusTroGonzalo_MG_2_FD_207661 | JGI IMG/M metagenome (GOLD analysis project Ga0310690, IMG submission 207661) | Bovine rumen microbial communities from tropical cattle in Woodstock, Queensland, Australia - Gonzalo_04 (v2) (version 2) | ecosystem: Host-associated > Mammals > Digestive system >...
CCGAACGTTATTCGGTAATCCTTGCAGCGATGGTTGTTTTTACCGCATGGGAGTCCATATACATCTTCTCAGGAGCTCCCATGGACAGGGCAATGCTGGGGTTCGCCGTTTTCGGACTTCTGGTTTACTTCCTTTCAATCCACTACAGGCCTCTGAGGCTGTTGGACAGCATGCTGGCACATATGGCATCGGAGCTGCCTGAAGCCCTGTTCTTCTTCAACTCCACAAACCAGTGCATATGGGCAAACAGCAAGGCAATAAAGCTTGCAGGTCTTGAGGAAGACAATTATGAGAATGCTTCCGAAAAGCTCTCCCAGCTTTTTGACGAATACTCTGATGAAAAATCCGAGAGATACACTGCCTGTACAAACGACAAATCAAAGAGCTTTGTATTTGAAAAACACAACGTGAATGATGACAAAGGCCGTCAGATAGGTTCATTTCTCAGCGTCCGGGACAACACGGAGGAGCAGGAGGCTCTGAAGAAAGAGGTTTACAACGCAACGCATGACAGTCTTACCTCTGTTTATAACAGGGCAGGATATAACTTCCTTCTTTCCACGCTTGATCTTTCAAAAACATATCTGCTTGTAATTGATGTTGATGAATTCAAGGAAATCAACGATATGTACGGACATGAAATCGGCGACAAGGTTCTTCTTAAAATCACAGATACCCTGAAGCACTACTTCAGGTCGGATGACTACATTTGCAGAATCGGCGGAGACGAATTTGTTGTCTTCATGTCACATTCCGGAGAAAATCAGGAAAAGATAATCACCAACAGGATAGGAAAGATCAACGCGGATCTTGCAGATGCCTCCGACGGAATACCTCCTGTTACCGTTAGCGTCGGTGCTGTACTGGGAAAAGAAGGCATTGATGCAAAGAAATTGTTTGATTGTGCCGATGTGGCTCTTTACGACAGGAAGAGAAACGGAAAGAATGGAGTTACATTCTATTAAACATTTTCAAGGAGACAGCAATGAAAACAGTCTATGATTTCACAGTCAAAGACAGGAAGGGAAATCCTGTCAGTCTTTCAGAGTATAAAGGTAAGGTCCTTCTCATTGTGAACACAGCAACAGGTTGTGGTTTCACACCTCACTACACACCGCTTGAAGCCATGTACAAGGACTTCAAGGACAACGGTTTTGAAATTCTTGATTTTCCGTGCAACCAGTTTGCAAACCAGGCACCCGGAGATGAGGAAGAGATTCATCAGTTCTGCACCCTCAAGTTCGGAACGGATTTTCCCCAGTTCGCAAAGATAGATGTCAACGGAGTAACTGCCGATCCTCTTTTTGCCTTCCTCTCAACGGAAAAGCCCTTTACAGGTTTCGGAAAGGGTCTGAAAAACGCCGCTCTGAACAAGTTTGCCGACATGAACAACAAAAAGTACGGAGACAAGGCCTACATCAAGTGGAACTTCACGAAGTTCCTTGTTGACAGGGAAGGAAACGTAATTGAACGTTTTGAACCTACCGTTGACATGGAACTGGTCAGAGAAAAGGTAGAAGCGGCCCTTTAATAATAATTATTAAGTTGATTACGCGCGAAAAGCATTTACAATTAAGTTGATGCGTCGAAGATACCGAAGACCTCTCCGGAGGGGCCTTGTCATAGCCTGTTTGCTTTTCATAGGTGTTCTCAGTGTGCTTGTAGGAATCAAATCATACAACAGACTCAGGCTTGCCGTGATTGACAGGCATACGGCCTATATAGCAGACCTCCTCAGGTTTACATCAGTCAACATTGATGTTGATGATCTTAAGAACTGTCTTGAGACAGGAGAAGAATCGGTAAAATTCAGACAACTCCAGAGGCTGTTGAACCAGATTAAAGATACTCACGACATAGAATACATTTACGTCATAATTCCTCTTCACTCAGGGGCTCATGACAATGTAATGAACGTTATTGCAGGTCTTTCTTCCTATGAAGAGGAGAACAATTTCAACGTGGTCCATCTGGGAGAGCTTACCGGGGATTCCTATCCCGTTGACGCCGTAGTCAAGTATCTGAACGCCGTCAACAACACGGGTGAGATGTCTTTCTTTGATGAAGAGGCAGAGTGGGGATATTACTTCACCGGTGTTCTTCCCCTTATTGATTCAAACGGGGACTACTTTGCAGAACTCTGTGTTGATGTCTCAATTGCCAACGTCAAGGGCCAGGTCAATAAACAGGTCATATCAATTATCTACCTGATTGCCGGCGTGGGAATCTTCTTCACCTGTGTATTCATCATCTGGAGCAATCGCAACATCACCAACCCCATAAAGAAGCTTGAAAAGAGCGTTACCGGCTTTGCCGAGCAGAGCCATGACAAGAGAGATGTCAACGGTCTTATCATGGAGGATCCTGACATCAACACAGGCAATGAGATTGAAGGTCTTTCCAAGGCCATCCTGAAGATGGCAGACGATATTGTGGGTTATGTGAAAGTCATTGTTTCCACGGAGCATAAGGCCGAAGAGCTTGGAGAACTTGCAACAAAGGACTCTCTTACCGGCGTCAGAAACAAGACTGCATATGACAGCATGGTCCGGGATCTGGAAGAACTCAGGGAAAGAGATTACGGCGTTGTCATGATTGACCTGAACTACCTTAAGAAAATCAACGACACATACGGCCATGACAAGGGTGATGTTGCCATAATGAAACTCTGCTGGGCAATCTGCGAGGTCTTTGACCATTCTCCCGTTTTCCGTACCGGAGGAGATGAATTCGTGGTTATCCTCAAGGGTCATGATTATGACCACATAGCAGAACTGGAAAAGAAGTTCTATGAAACCCTTGAGAACACCCAATGTGAAAAACCCGAGGAAAAGATTTCCGCCGCACTTGGCTATGCCTTGTTTGAGGTTGGAAAAGATCACAGTTATCATGATGTCTTCAAACGCGCCGACAGTGCCATGTACAAGGCCAAGGTTGCAATGAAGGCAAATAAGAGGTAAGCAATGGAAAAGTACAGTTTTACAAAAGATGTAAAAGCAGCGTTTGAAGCTCTGGCACATCCTCTTGCAATCTATCAGTTCATAGACAGACGTGTAGTTACCATTGCACTTTCAAAAGGATTCTGTGAACTTTTCGGTTATGAAGACATGGCTGAGGCGTATAACGACATGGACAACAACATGTACCGCTATACCCATCCCGATGATATTGCAAGGATAGAGAGCGCGGCCTTCCGTTTTGCAACAGAGGGCGGAACCTATGATGTTGTTTACCGCACCAGAACAAAGGAAAACCCGGAGTACAAGATTGTCCACGCAATCGGAAAGCATGTTGATACCGACGGAGTCCGCCTTGCCCATGTCTGGTACCTTGATGAAGGAAATGATGTTCCGGAACAGCCTTCCGACAGCGTCCTTCTCAAGGAAGCACTGATAGAGACCATAAAGCAGGGAAATCTGAAGAATTCGGGGCATTATGACCATCTGACGGGTCTTCCCAACATGATGCACTTCTTTGAAACTGCGGAGCTTACTAAAAGAAGCATTGTAAGCAGCGGGGAAAAGGCGGTGAGCCTGTTGTTTGATATGAAGGGAATGAAATTCTTCAACAGCAGGCACGGCTTTGCCGCCGGAAATGCCCTGATCAAGGATATTGCAGGACTTCTGAAAAATACATTCGGTGATGAGAACTGCTGCCGCATGGGCGGGGACTGTTTTGCCGTTATCACAAAACGCAGCGGTATTGAGCAGGTAATCAACAAGATTTTTGATGACTGTCAGAAAATCAATGACGGCAACTCCGTTCATCTCAGAACCGGTATCTATGAATTTGATGATGACTACACTTCAATAGGTTCTGCATGTGACAGGGCAAAGCTTGCCAGTGATGTAATCAGGCATTCCTATGGCTCAGGCTACTGCTTCTTCAGTGAAGAGATGGCCACGAATCTCAACAGACAGAACTACATAATGTCAAACTTTGACCGCGCCCTTGATGAAAAGTGGATTCAGGTCTGCTACCAGCCGATAGTCAGGGCGGTTACCGGAAGAGTCTGTGATGAGGAAGCACTTGCCCGTTGGGTTGACCCGGTAAGGGGTACATTGAAACCTGACGATTTCATACCGTTTCTTGAAGACTCCGGACAGATCTACAGACTTGACCTCTACGTCCTTGATCGCATCATAGAAAAAATCAAGATACTTGAAGCCGAGAAGCTCTTCATAGTGCCCCAGTCCCTCAATCTCTCACGTTCCGATTTCAGTTCCTGCGACATTGTAAAGGAAGTATGCGACCGCATGGACAGAGCAGGCATCAGCCACAACCTGATATCCATAGAAGTGACAGAGAGCATAATGGGTCGTGATCCTGAGTTCATGAAGAGCCAGATCAGGAAGTTCCAGGATCTTGGTTTCCCCGTCTGGCTTGACGACTTCGGAAGCGAATACGCTTCGCTTGAAATTCTTCAGTCCGTGAAATTTGATCTGATCAAGTTTGACATGAGCTTTATGCAGCGCCTCGGCGACATCAACGGAAGAATAATCCTCACGGAGATGATGAGAATGGCCACAGCACTTGGCGTAGACACCGTCTGCGAAGGAGTTGAGACTGAAGATCAGGTTGAATTTCTGATGGAGATAGGCTGTTCAAAGCTCCAGGGATTCTTCTTCCTCAGGGCAATTCCCGTTGAACAGATTCTTGAAAGATACAGAACCGGGAAGATGATCGGCTTTGAGAACCCGAAGGAATCCGCCTACTACGAGAAGCTGGGAAGGGTGAACCTCTATGACCTGTCATTCCTTGCCAATGAAGACAAGGATGAATTCCGCAACATTTTCAATACATTACCCATGTGTATTGTTGAAGTGTTTGACGGCAAAGCCTGGTTCCTGAGAAGCAACCATTCCTACAGGGAATTCACAAAACGCTTCTTCGGCGTTGAGATTACAAAGAAAACCACTCTTGTCAAAGATATGAATTTCATGCATCTTGTTGATGCCTGTCTGAAAGACGGCAGCTCTGCCTTCTATAAGGAGACAATGCCCGACGGAACAGTAATTCATTCATTTGCAAGAATGATAAACCATAATCCGGTTACAGGGAGAACAGCACTTGCCGTAATGGTACTGACTGTAAAGAACTGAAAAAAATGAAGAACGGCATATCTCTCAGAACAACATATGTTTTGCTTTTGGTGTTTTCAATCCTGATGGCGGGAACGATAATCTTTCCTTCATACAAACTTGAGGCTTCATACAAACAGATGTCTCAAAAAACCGAGGAGCACATAGTTATGGAGGAAGCGGCCCACACTCTGATGGACGCATCCGACTATCTTACGGAGAAGGTCCAACGCTTCGTCCTTACAGGGAAAGTGTCCCACATGAATGATTACTTCACGGAGGCAGAGGTAAGCAGAAGGCGTGATGAAGCCCTTGAGATAATGGGCAGAAACCCCGACAACGGACCTGCTTTTGAGGAACTTAAGGAGGCAATGGCAGGTTCTGTAGAACTGATGAACGTTGAGTTCTATGCCATGCGTCTTGTAATTGAGGCAAAGGGCATTACGGATATTCCCGAGTCTCTGAAGAATATAAAGCTGTCGGATAAAGATATCTCTCTTTCTCCTGAAGAAAAGATTGAAATTGCAAAGAACCTTGTCTTAAGTGAAGGTTATTACAACCTCAAGGATTCAATTCATACCGACATGGAAGAAAGCGTTCAACAGCTGAGGCTTCTGACAAAGGCAGCAGATGAGGAAATTGCAAAGAAGCTGAGAAGGGAGATAATTGTCATCCAGGCCATAGTGATTGTCCAGGTTCTGGGCTTTCTGTTTGTCATCTGGCTTACTTCACGTTTCGGAATCAGACCCCTTCTTACTGCGGTGGATGATATAAGGGATAACAAGAACATCCAGGAGGCCGGTGCAAGGGAATTCAGGTACCTGGCTGCCGCATACAACAGGATGTTCTCTGTCTACAAGAAGAACATTGACCGTCTTGAATTCAAGGCTTCACACGATATTCTCACAGGAGCATACAACCGTGCCGGCTATGAACTTCTGATGCAGAACCTGGATTTCAATTCTGCCTATTACATCATTGTAGATGTTGATGATTTCAAGAGAATCAACGACAACTACGGCCATGAGACAGGGGATAAGGTCCTGATGAAGATTGTCCGTACCATCAAGAAAAACTTCAAGGCAAATGACTATGTCTGCCGTCTGGGCGGAGACGAATTTGCCGTGTTTGTCGTGGACATAGACTCGTCACAGAACAGTGTTATTGAGAACAGGTTCAAGAAGATAAACAAGGAACTGGCAAATACAGATGACAACCTTCCTGCCGTTTCTCTCAGCGCCGGAATTGCCCACGGCTCACACTACAGAGACCAACTTACAATGATTCATGATGCAGATGAGGCTGTATACAGAACCAAATCAAGCGGCAAGAACGGCGTAAGTTTTGCTAGAGAGAGTACAGACTATTGATAGTCTCCAGAAAATGCGCAGTTGAGAAGGTACTGCAGTCCTGAACCTTTTTCTCACGGAGGGTCTTGTCCGAAAGAATCAGATCCGCCCATGCCTTTGCCCCTGAAGATACGGGGCGATAGACAACACCGCCTCTGTCCGTCTCCCTTGGAACCGTATCTGAGGAGACACAGTGAAGACCCATTGACTGGGCTTCAATCAGAACGATTCCGAAACCCTCGTTTCCCGAAGGGAACAGGAGAATGTTGGATTCTTCCATTGCTTTCGGAATATCGGCATCCGGGGCAAGGAAAGTGACTGAACTCTCAAGTCCTGATTCCTTGACTTTGCTTTCAACATTTTCTCCGTAGGAGCCTTTCCTGTCACCGATGTACGTCAGATGAGCATCAGGTCTTGATTTCTTAAGCTCGTTGAAGACTTCCAAAGTGAACAGCTGGTTTTTGTTCTTACAGAAATAACCGACCTGGATAAGGCTCAGATTCTTGGGATTGTTTATGGGAAGGGATGGGGAGAAACGATCTTCCTCGTAGGGGTTGTACACGACAGTTGCAGTTGCATCCTTTCCGTAAGTGGAGCTGTTTGCAGAAGCAGAGCAACCTATCAAAGCCGTGGATGACCTGATAATTGCCTTCCTGCATGAGGCTCTGTACAGTCTGGTCAGAAGACCCATGGATGAGTCATCTTCCCATGTTCTGTGTGTGTGACATACACGTACAGGCACTTTTTCCTTTGCAGCAGCCGCTGCACATCCGGCAGAATCAAAATCGTTGTTGCAATGAACAGCCCTGTACGGACCGTTATTCCTGATCAACTTTCTTGTGTGGCTGTAAAGGTGCAGAGGTCTGAGAACTTCACGGATTCTTTCAAAGACTTTGAAACCGAAGTGTTTTTTGGGAAGGCGGAATATCTTTCCTCCGTAGGAGAGAAACTCCTTGTCAAAGTAGCCTTCTTCGTCTGTGTGGAGCAGGATATCAAAGACATACCTGTTGCTGAGTCCTCTCACTACTGTCATCAGGACTGAAGGAACACCGCTCTTTTTCAGTCCTCCGCTTGAAATCAGAAGTATTCTTTCTTTCATAAGGTAATTGTGTTTTTCCCCTTGATGCCCCACAGAAGCTTTACAAAAAGGTATGCCGGTAGGAACGGGACAATACGTTTGTAATTAAGATGGGTCATCTTGTTCTTAAGGCCGTATATTTCAGAAACCTTTGTAATCTTTGAAGCTCTTCTGACAAGCTCCAGTTCCCTCATGGATTTAAGCAGCTTTACCGTTCGTTTCCATCCGAGCTGGTTCATTGATACGGAGAGGAAGTTCATCTGGATGTTGCAGTATCTGACAAAGAAAGCATCAACAATTTCCTGTGAGATGCCGTACCCGGTAAACTGCCTCAGGATCTCCTTACGGGCAATCTCCGTGTCAAACACGTATTTCTCCTTGAAGTTCCTGCTTCTTCCCGACTGGCTCAGTCTGTAGTTGTACAGAACATCGTTAATGTAGACAGCTTTCTTTGAATTGATGAAAAGCGGGGTGGACTGGAGAATGTCTTCTCCTCTCTTGTCACCGAAAGCCGTGTAATCGCGGTCTATGTCAACGATATCGCGCCTGACGCATTTGGACCACATGTTGTTCAGCTCGGAAGTCTCCACAACCTTTCTCAGAAGGACGTTCTTGTTTTCCTCCGTATAGACGGATCTGTCGGGAAGAATGTTGACCATGTCCTTTTTCGGAGTTCCGTCTTCAGAAACCTTCCTGTATCTGTACATGACCATGTCCGGGTCAAACTCACAGACAGCCCTGTCCACCGTTTCCAACAGATTGGAATCCCAGTAGTCATCCGAATCCAGGAAGAGGAAATAAGTGCCCTGTGCACGTTTTATAGAGTACCGGCGGGTCAGAAGCAGGCCGCTGTTTTCCTTGTGAAAGACACGGATTCTCTTGTCTTTCAGGGCATATCTGTCACATATCTCACCGCTGCTGTCCTTTGAACCGTCATCTGCCAGGATTACCTCATAGTCTGTGTAGGTCTGACTCAGAACGGAATCCAAACATTTCTCAAGGTATTTCTCAACGTTATAAACAGGAATCAGTATGCTGTACTTCATTACTCCCTCCAGGCATTCTTTCTCTTTCTGTCCAGACGGTTCAGGATAATCTTCTTCATACGTGTGAGGAACGCGTAAAGTCTCGGGCTGACCGAAACCAGGTTCATGAACATTTTGTTTGAACGTCTGTACTCAGTGCTCTTTGCGTAATACCTTTTATACTTCAGGAAGGTTTCCTTCAGATATTTCAGAACTTCTTTGTCCTTCATTCCGGACCTGTAGTAAATATATATGTCCTGAAGACACATGTTGCACAGTGAGCTGTATGCAAGTTCTGCAACACGGGGATAGTCCTTTTCAGTCATCTCTCCAATCTTCTTGTATGTCAGAAGCCCGCTAATTTTTCTGGGGGTAAGGGGAGAGTAAGATGCCGTAACACCGCCGCTGTCGTGGTTGTAGTGATACAGCGGAACCGGATTATATGCTACTGTCTTGATCTTCTGAAAGTATCTGACGGCAAAGTGAAGATCCTGCACCATTCCCAGTTCCGTGTCAAATCTCAGGTCGTTTTCCTTTATCACGGACAACCTGTACAGCTTGTTCCATGCATAGCCGCAGAAGGCATTGGGCATCATCAGGATTTCCATTGCCTTTTCGTTGTCAAGAATGCAGGACTTTGCACCCTGATTCCAGGCTCTTCTCTTGCCGTCCATTTCGTCAAAGTGTCCGCAAACCGCAAGGTCTGCTTTCTTGCTCAATCCGTAAAGCTTTTCAAGATAGCCCGGCTCAACCCAGTCATCCGGATCCGGGAAGATTATGAAGCTGCCGTTTGCATGTTCAATTCCGAAGTTGCGTGCCGATGAAAGCCCGCCGTTCGGCTTGTGGAAAACACGGACATTATCCCTGCCGGCTTTTTCCTGTTCACAGATTTTGTCGCTTCCGTCGGTTGAACCGTCGTCAACAATGATGACCTCAAAGTCAGTGAAAGTCTGGTTCATGATGCTGTTCATTGCTTTGGGGAGGTACTTTCCGGTGTTATAGACAGAGAGAACTACGGTAATCATCTTTTCAAAAACTTCCTCATTACTTTTGTTGACTGCTTGAATTCAGGCAGGAATCTGTATACTGGCAGGAATACTGCATTTGCCACAATAAGGCAGACGACTCCGCGTGCTGCCATATAGATAAGGGTCATTATGGTGTTGCTTCCGGCCTGCGGAATGAAGTTGCACAGCAGGTAGGATAGGCCGCATGCCACGGTTGTCACAACCGAGAAGAGAACAAGGCGCAGAAGGTAATATGACTGTTTGTTCTCCGTGAAGTAGTTTCTGAACAGTATTGCAGAACCCCACAGTGAATCCAGGATGACATGACAGATTATAGTTGAGAGCATTACACCTGAGATTCCGATGTACTTCACCAGAATGAAGTTGAGAGTCAGGTTTGTTATTCCGTCCACGACGGGTCTTGCCCTGTCTTCCCACCACAGGCCGCGTGCCTGACGGTACTGGAAACAGATGTTGCCCATCCTGTCGGTGAAGAAATAGACAACGAACAGGAACATAAGCCAGTCGGGGAACATGTTTTTCTCTGTGATCCAGAACCGTATGAACGGCTGGTACAGACAGGTCATTCCAACGCATATGATTCCCACAACCCACATGAACAGAAGCTGGAAACTGCAAAAATCCCTGTAGTTCTTCTCTGTGGTTTCCATGGCCACGCTGTTTCCGATGCTGGCCAGTGTGCTGTCTGTGAATATGCTGGAAATTCCCATGACCGTGGTCACTATCAGGAAGTAGTTCTGATACTTTGCAAGTATGTCCAGACCGAGGAATGCGGAAAGAATGATACTGTCAAACGAGTTTCTCAGAACATGGCTCAGCTTGAACATGAACAGTCCGGTAACGCGTTTGAGAATATCCTTCTTTGTTTCCTTTGACAGCTCTCCCTCGCAGTGATACTGGGGGAATGTCTTCTTTGACACAATCCAGTATGCAAGGTTTTGACCTACCTGGATTACAGGAATGACAAGACAGAAGATGTAGTAGTTTCTGAAGAGAAGCAGCAAGGCTACCTGAACTGCGCAGAGAACAATCTTTGAATACGACTGGATTGTCTGTATCCTGCCTTTTCTCTGGGAGGCGTCCATGAGACAGTTCCTGTATGAGAAGAGGAAGTAGCTTGCGCTTGTGTCTGCAAGACGGATCAGATAGAGGATTGTAATGTTTACGCCGGGCGGGGTGCTTCCGTGAATCAGCCTGGGAAGGAACGGAATCAGAATCAGTCCCACTCCCATGATGACACTTCCCACTATCCTGTAGATTTTCCTGTACAGGTTCAGAAGGGCATTGACTGTTTGTGTGTCCTTCTGTGCAATGGGTTTGTACATTGAGAAGACTATTGCCGATCCGAAGCCAAGTTCCGCAAGACTGAGAACCTGGAGCATTGATGTGAACAGACCGTTGAGCCCCAGGTAGATTGTTCCCAGAGAGTAGATGAGGGCGGTTCTGGTTATGAAGCTTGTAAGAGGCGTGACAACCTTAAGCACAACACCGCTTTTCATGTTGCGCTTTGAATGAGCCATTCTTGAATCGTTCTTCTGTTTTACGCTGTCATCCATATCAGTACAAATCTACCACCACAAGCTCCGGCACATTGTTGAACCTGGGAGATCCTCCGAGTCCGCGGCTGATGACAACCCATGTGTCATCCACAAGATTACATCCGTCAGTCATCTCCGGGAAAAGCCCTTCAATCGGATGGTACAGACCTCCGATAAACGGAATCCTTATTACACCTCCATGCAGATGTCCGCACAGAGCCATGTCTATGTTGCAGTCAAGCAGGGCACCGCCCTTGAAGAAGTACTGGGGATAGTGGACAAGGAGAAGTCTGTAGTTTTCAGTCTGCATGTACTTGCTCCAGAACCTCTGTACATAGTCTGCATCTTCAGTTCCCGGGTTGGCGGAAAGACCGCCGATGTCCAGGATGTTGCCGTTGATATTGACGGTTTCATACTTGTTGTGGAGAACGTGGACTCCCATTTTCTGAAGATCAACGTTGATTGTGCTTGTCTGCTTGACCCTGATTACTTCTTTCTCATGGTTGCCGTAACCGAAGTATATGGGAGCCACATCAACAAGCTGTCGGCAGAGTGTGAGAAGGACGGTATAGTCGGTCTCGTCCATATCCAGCATGTCTCCGGACATTGCGATGATATCGGGGTTCAGACGTTTGACTTCATCTACAAGAATGCAGTTGTCTTCACCGTACTCCTTGAGATGGAGGTCCGTCATGAGAACAATGCGCATGGGATTTGCAATCTTTTCGTCATCAACCTCATAGAATGTGACAACAAAGTTTGAGTTGTCAG
>Ga0310690_10009970_pt1 | contig 11868 bp, 14 predicted proteins | sample AusTroGonzalo_MG_2_FD_207661 | JGI IMG/M metagenome (GOLD analysis project Ga0310690, IMG submission 207661) | Bovine rumen microbial communities from tropical cattle in Woodstock, Queensland, Australia - Gonzalo_04 (v2) (version 2) | ecosystem: Host-associated > Mammals > Digestive system >...
TCAGAAATTATGGGGCAAAGTGGGAATAAAAAAGAAGCCGAACTTATCAAAAATAAACTACAGGCTTTGGCAGCCTATCATTCCTTTCAAGTTCTTGAGATATTATTAAAAGGAATCCCAAACAATAAGGGAAACTGCGATAAACCATTTGAACATTCGATATATAGCAGAATTCGCGACAAAATCACAGGGGAGAAAAACGAAAACACCTGGGATAAATGTCGATTGATGAAGATTGCAATGGAGTTGAATCAAAAGTTAAAAAATAACATTACCAATGATTTTATAGAAGTATTATGCGATAATCTTGCTCAGGAATTGTCAATGGATAACAAGGAAAATCAGATTACAAGAAAGATGAAATCATCAAGGAAGAAGTGAGGAAAATGGCTCCAACAACACGACTCAGCTCAGAATCTCTAGCTTCATATTTTAAAGTCGATTGTTTTGGTGCAAACCAAACAATTAGGTTTCCAGGGCAAATAATAGATGTGCCGATTGTTACGCGTTTGGATTTTTTCAATCATATTTACGCTCATCCGATTAATGAAAAAATATGCCTGAAAAGCGGATTGGATCAGAACTACAAATATGAAAACTATGAAGAATGGATTGAAAAAATAACAACTGGGCTAACGAGGTCAATTGTTGTCTTTGTAGAGGGTTATGCTGGATGCGGAAAATCTGTGTTTGTTCAAAAGGTATTAAGTGAGATTTTTCCAGATCTGGATTATGCAAGTAATTATTATGATTATGACTGCGGAACACTTGTTAAAGAGGGCATTGACAAATCAGTCTATAACGGAACCAACCGCATTAGAATATCTATTTTGACGCATTTTATTAATCAATATATCAAGCTGTATGATACCAATCAAGCTGTGTTGGAAAAAATGGAAGAGTTTCTAAAGCAAAGCCAGACCCAGACATATTTGAATCCTGATTTACATTTTAGATTTCTTGTGACAAATGCATATAAAGATGCCAAGAACAAATTGATGCAAGGGAATAGAGATGGGTTTAGAAATCTGATTTTTGATCAATTGGCACCATTATCTGCTCAGACAATTATCTATCTTGATTGTATCATGAGACTGGCAAAATATACCGTGGACAAAAATGAACCGGAAGCGCTGATGATTTGTTATGATAACCTTGACGCAATAGAAGACATTTTAGAATTGAAAGATTTTGATGATGTATTAGTTGCAGTGAAAGAAAATATGAATAAGTACCTACTCAACACATCGCAAAACTATACATCGTCAGGCAAGCCGGTCCCACACTTTGTACTTTTTGCTACATTCCGGAAGATCACATCGGTAAAAGCCGGAACTCATAATCTGGAACGCGAAGAATCAAAAGAAAAAAATGAAGGTTCTTCAGATGGCCGGGAAAAGCTGGAAACGATTTTCTATATTGACGCATCACATCTATTTGACTATGCAGAGATTATTACAAAGCGTTATGATTACTTAAAGGCTCACCTGCCTTCCAAAACTGATTGTAAAAAAGCTGGTACAATCATTGAGCAGTTTGGCAAGGCTGTTGATTTGTTTAAAACTGAATTTGCAAAAAAACAATTCGCAGGATTCTGGAATAATAACATTAGGACTAGCAGTGATATTCTGGAACAAATAGTCATTGGATACTCGGATGATGTACAAGACTGTATTGATTTAGCGAACGGCCAAAATGATGTATATGACAATAGAATTAATATTGCTTCAGGCGCTAGTGCCATTTTGCTGCATATGATCTTTGATGTACAAAAGAAACATAATTACTGGGATACGCAGCATTATGATGTTAGTAATCTTCTTGAAGAAGTTCCAGAATATAATCAACTGGAAGCCAATCCATCAATGATCTATAAATTAGCAACATTGTCAAGGTTAATTATTACATACATTGGAAATGTTGTAATTTATGAAAACCGGGATGTTTCAACAAAGGATATCTTTAAGCTATTCATGCCAGTATATACAGTTGATGAGATCGCAAGAACCCTTGCAAACATGCTAAAGCACGATTTCAACGGTATCTGGAGACGTCCAATTATATATGTCAGCGACGTGGAGGTTGAACAGGTAGGCGATGTGGAGGCGAATCTAAAATACCAAGGACAAAACATAGAACTAGTTGCAAATTGGGATGATGACGACTTTACACGGCTGACTATTTGTGATTGTGGCGAATCATATATCAAGAAGATCATATGTGATTATGAATATTATTCTGTCAGAGTCGGAAATAAAAAAAGCTTATTTTCCGCTAAATCTCTGGATGAGATCGAAACCATCACAAAAGGTGTTTATAGTGCCGTTGCAAAATGCTGCGAGAAAATGAAGCTATTCATGTATTTCTATTGTGATAAAACACATTTCGATTCAAATACATATCTGGATCTAATGTTTCACCCACGTACAGAAAACGGAAAGCCTCAATTGCACACTGAACGGGTAATTTTCAAGCATATTGAATATCTTGACAATTTTAGGTTGTTTGTTGCAAAGTCTTTAGACAGATTCAACTCCATTGAAAAAATAAAAATCAGAGAATTGTTATTGGATACGATTTCTGCTTATCTGGATTTATATGATAATAAAATAAAACAGATTGACTCCCGAAGGACAAAAGTTGCCGGAGATCTTGTACGAATGTTGGGAAAAGTTAAAGAAGATCCGAATGATAATACGACAAGGATTCGGAGTATATGAAATCACTATGTTATATTCCTACAAAACGGATGAGACATCATCAATTCAAACCAATGCCAGTCTTTCTGCTCCTGTGTTTCTCAATACGCCTTCATGAAAACCAAAAAATGTTATTGGTTTTACAACCAACATAGACATATTCAATCAAGTCATTGATTCAGAAGCGGATATTTTTACTATTTCTAATCCTTTTGGCAGTGGGAAAACAAGTATTGTTAACTGCTGAAATCTTCCCGCGAGAGCAAAAAAGGAAAGATTTATCTCTGTTCAGATGTGGCCTCATCTAGGTTCGGATAATTGCTCCAATCCCTCTGAACTACATCGACATCTCACATCGGATGGCTGTTATAATTCATCCTCGAATTGGAACATATAATAGACGAAACAGTCAGAATTACATCTCAAATATATGAAATTAGCATTGTGTGGTCCCCGGCGGTCATGATTACAGTGTAAAACGGCCACCGGGTGGTCACAGAATGGCCAGCTTGAAGCAAAAACGGCCACTTTGTTCCGCGAAGCGAAATTACCACAAAACACTACGTTGCTCTCTTCAACAGAGTATTTACAGCTTATCATTGAAAACCATCGCTTTCTATCTTTTTGACTCACGTTGTGAACAAATAATTGTGCTGTTGTTCATCGGTATAGCTCTGTTTGCCCTGAAGTCATGACCGAAACAGGCAAAAAAGAACCTATGGATTTAACTGAGAGAGGGAGAAACATGAAGCGGTATACTCAGAGTGATCTGCAAAAAATGTACATAGAACCTTCAGAGGGGCTGAAGAATTATATTCACGAGGAAATATCCTCCCTCCAGATTAATAAGCAGGAGGAAAAGATTGTAAAAAAGAAACGTCCTTTTAGCTTTGTCCACGCTATCGCTATTTTTCTTGTACTTGTTGCTTTGGTATATGCCGTAACTGAAGTATATCATCGAATCAGCATTAACTAGAAAAGTGAAATAGTCGAGAAAACCGAAATGTCAGCTTGGCCCGAACCTACAGCAACTCCACCACAGGAAACACAGCAGATGTTGGAAGATGAAGATCTGCGACAGACGGCAGAAGAACTGCTGCAAAATGCTGTCACCCACGTAAATATTGATGTCTCTTCACCTTGGTTGGACATCGAAACACCGCTTAATATATTTACATCTGACTGATCGCCAACGCTTGACGCTGTCAAAGAGAATTCTGCTATGAAATCATATTTAAAGCGAAACGCTGCCTTTTTTACCAGTGCAGCCTGTATCACACTGGTTATGTTCACGATTGCCTCCTTCACCGGCCAGTGGCCCTGGGCGAAGAACGATTATAGCTCCTAATACGCTGCAGGCGCTCGCCTGGCTGGAAGGCAGGCTGGACCTCGGAAAAGATTACCCCTGGCTGGAGCTGGCCATCTATGACGGCCGGTACTATGTCAGTTTTCCCCCGTTCCCGAGCATTGTACTTCTTCCGTTCGCCGCGATTATGGGTACAAAGACTCCGGACGGGTGAATCGAGCTTGTTTTTGCTCTGGCAGGAATCTGGCACTGCTGCGCTCTGTGCCGGGAAGAAAAGCAGTCGTTCAGCGCCACCCTGTTCTGGACGCTGTCGTTCTTCCTGTGCAACGGATGGCTGTGGATTTCCGTAAACGGCTATCTTTATAAAGTATCCTGATACGAAAAACAAGTCTTCAGGACTTTGAAACACGAAAAAAGCAAGCCTCTATTCATACAATGAATGGCCAATAAAACAGATCATCGTACCAGCAGCCTAAATTTTGATCCAAATTTGAACAATAAAATGATGAATAAAAAACAGATCCCCTCTAATTATGATAACTGGAAATCGCATAGACAGACAGTCAAAATCTTAGATGAACTAATCAACATAAAGCCTCTTCAGCGTTAGATTTTACAATTGACAAACTACAAGATATGGGGGTATCATAAAACATCAATCAGGAAGGAGGGCAAACCTGATGGCAACAAAAATAAATACAAAAAAAGTAAATGATTCTTCAACTCACATTGTTTACCAAAGACCGCTGGAAACAAGAGAAGATTACGATCATATGATCAAGCAAATCAGAATTATTGGACAACAAGCACAGAATGATACAAACATCAAGAATAGTTTACTTCACGGCACTGGAATGTATACTGTTGATGGGCAACCGAAGAAAGGTTATTTTGACTAATGTACAGAGCAATCGGAAATGTCGTTTATGGTTTTCATGGTTGCGATATACAGACAAAGGAAGCCATTCTAAAAAACAACGATTTCTTTAAGAGTAGCAAAAACACGTATGACTGGCTTGGTTCTGGAGTTTATTTTTGGGAAAATGATCCGAAACGAGCAATGGAATTTGCAGAAAGTGTTATTGCTGATAAAAAACAATCTAAAGGAATAATTACAGAGCCAGCCGTTATAGGGGCTGTTATTGACTTAGGGAATTGCCTTGATTTGTTGGTTAGAGAAAATATCGAATTACTCAAAGAGGCAAACAAAGCTTATCTAAAAATGGTTGGTGGAGAAGAAAACGCAAGAAAGAACAAGGGTAACCTTCCAGATATGAAAGCCCGTTTCAGAGATTGCGCCGTTATTAATCTTCTTAATCAAATTATTGACCAAAATGAAATGGTAACAAATTTTGATACCGTAAGAGGTGTATTTTTCGAAGGTGACGAATTGTACCCTACAGCCGGATTTCATGAATATTCTCATATTCAGATATGCGTCAGAAATCCAAACTGTATCAAAGCGGTGTTTAATCCAAGAAAAGTAGATAGCAAGTATCGACTTCCATAACCCGGATACATAACAGAAAATCGTACAAGAGAAGGCAAAACCGCCTTCTCTTTTCTGTTGGATTAATCAATAAGAAACATTGGTGTTTATGAAGAACCAATTTTTGAGTGGATAAAGGAACTCTATGTTCGCACGGCTAAGAAGGCTCGGAACGATTATTTCACTTAGATAATATTGAATATACTATCATCAAAAGTGGGGATTCCGGAGAAACGGGACGCCCTGGCACTATATGATGGAAAGATCATGAAACACTACTACAACGAACGGGAAACAGCTCGGCTTTCGAAGTTGTTGCTCAGCTCAGCCTTTATCAGGACTGGGGGATTTTGGAGGATGCTTCTGATTGTTTGGTTTGTAAGCATCATTGCAAATTGCTTTCATCGTGTCTTCAATTATCTCATGAAAGCTTTCGGGCATTTCCGGAATGGCTTCTTTAAGTTTTTCTTTAAAAGTGGTCTCAGTCATTGTTGGTTTTCCTCCCATCTTTTCTTTTTCATTCTTTGGGTTATGCAATGTATCCTATGTAATTATTGCATGATCAGTTTCCCTTCCTGTATTTTCCAGACAATATCGCAGGCCTGTCCGATATCGGTTGTACTGTGACTGGCAAGGAGTATACATTTTCCTGCGTCTTTCAAGTTTTTTAGGAGTTGATGCACATCGTTTATTCCTTTTACATCCAGGCCGTTAAACGGTTCATCCAGAATTAAAACCGATGGGTTTTCCAGAATGGCCTGTGCGATACCCAGGCGCTGGCGCATTCCAAGCGAATATTTCCCGACAGGCTTTTTATCACTCGGATCTAGTCCAACCATTCTAATGACTTCATTCACACGTTTTTCATCTGCTAACCCGGAAATATCGGCCAGCATTTTCAGATTTTGTCTGCCGCTGAAATGTCCAAGAAAACCGGGTGTTTCGATAATCACGCCTGTGGAAGGTGCAAAATTGCAATCTTTTCCAATCTGCTTTCCATCAACTATAACTATACCGTTAGTAGGCAATGTAAATCCACATATGCAACGCATCAATGTCGTTTTCCCACATCCGTTTGGACCGACAAGGCCATAGATATGGTTTTTCTTCAATTCTGCTGTGATGTCATTCAGTACAATCTGTTTTTTATATACCTTCGTAAGATTCTGTATCCGGATCATTTGTTTCCACTCCTATTCTTCTTTACTGTTTCTGGGTTTCCGCTGCTGTAATATCCATCCGTTGGAGACGGATACGCATGATTAAATACAAAAATCCGATAGTCAACAGATAAAAACGCAACATCTTCCAGGTCTCCCCCACAACATCTTCCGTGTCATAGAAATATGATCCGCAGGCATAACGTAACGGATAAAAGGGAATCTCCGCCTGCACAAAAACGTAGTTTGAAATCAGCAGCAGCGCGATTGTTGCCAGGCCCGCTCCAGGACGGTCAAACAGGTTGAATGCCATCAGAATCATGCAGATCGTAAGCCAGCAGAGCAACAGAGGAACGCACAGCAGCAGTGTCGCGGTCTGTGGGGTTGTCCCGGCAAAGAATTCCTCCGGAATCCAGATGAGCGTGTAAGAAACTTCCCCGGAGAGGAAGAAATCGCTCCATCCCTCCGCTTTCTCTCCCTGCAAGCCTGAAAATAAAAAGGTAAACGCTGTGAGCAGAAGGATATAGAACAGAGAGATCATCAGCGCGTACAGAATCTTTATCTTTTTTATCAGTATCAATTAGTTGGCCGGTTTGCGCGTGAACAATAGCGATCCAACCTATACCTCTTTCCGGTCCACCATCAGATTCCAGAATCCAAGCGGGAATCAAGATTAAATCTCCGTTCCGGTCATCAGGATCATTCATGGACAGATAGACAAATCTCAGTTTGTCTGGCGGTTCGGGGCGATACTTGCAAGAATCCTTTAACGTCTCGATAACGCTTTCCAGCGAGCAAAGTGGTACATCTTCTGCAAGAACAGTATTCTCGAGGCTCGGATAAATGTAGTAACTATAGCAATCTGGTGAAAAAATATCAAAGTGGATAGTACCCAGACAGATGGGAGCCTGACGATCGTTCTTACTGGGATAAGTAAATCGTACGTAGTCATAATATGGGATCCCGTAAAACATCTGATTGTATTCTAGAGAATAATAACCAGTTTCATCCACTGGTTGATTTAGATCCGGTATAAATTTGTATTTCTCGGCAGTTGCCTTATAACGTCGTGAATTGCTCCAGAAACTATGAGGTACAAAATCCCAACCATATTGATCTTTATAGCTGCTTAGTATCTGCTCAGCAAATGTGATGCTTTCTTCCATCGTCAGAGGACTTCCATCTGCGTGTGCATCCATGCCATATTGACCAACTCGATGAGTATTCTTCACATAGTCCCCATACAACTTAGTGCTGTCTACATCAACCGCCCAGTTGGTCAGATATGAGTTGGAATTATAATCGTACGCATGCGTTGTAACCTTTACATTCTCAGACTGAGAAGGGACTTGGTCTAAAGAAGGAAAAGTTATCTCCAAAACAGGAACATGACTCACATCAGGGATTTCTATGGACACATTGAATCTGCCTTTTGCTGTTTCAATCTCAACCGTTCCAACAGATCCATTAATTTCAAGTAACCTGTCCGCCTGGTCATGGACTTCATTGATGGTATAGCCCTGCTCTGCTAAAGCTCCAAATGGGCACAATATCAATGTCAACAGCGTTGTCGCAATTCGTTTTCTCATAATACCCTCCACATGAAACAGAGGGCATAGGCTTATCCCATGCCCTCCGTTAATGTTGCTGATTACTTGCTCAAACGAATTGTGTCATATTCGTAGTTTGATATTAGCTGGAGTCAGACACAGTTCGTCGGAGACACAATCTACAGGTAGGGATATCACAATCAGGGAAATAGTCAGCTACTTGTTGTACGATTTCTTGTTCGCTACCTTTCAGAGCTTGACACAGGTCCAATACAATTGCGTCGGGAACAAACCCATCATGAAAAAATGTATGATACGGTATGATCAATTCATCATTATTCCCGTACTCATCAGTGAAATATTTGAAAGATGTTTGAAATTTTCGCAAGAGCATAGCAGTGCTCAAATTTCCGTGTTCTATTATCTCGTATTCTGTCCCGTTTATATTGCGACTATTCGGGCGTTCTCCAAGTGAAGTAAGACAAAGGTATATTTTTTGCAATCTTTCTATACCTACAGCGCCAGTATATAAAATGATGTTGATTTCATATGTATTATTCAATCCGCTGATGGACATAGTCTTTTTTGCTGAATCATAGATAAATTCTCCAGCTATCTCCAATTCACGTCCCATATTGAGGCTCTTGAAATCCCATATTTTGTTTACAAGCATGCTTTCACCACCTTTTTTAATTGAAACCATATGTTATACATGATGCCCGGAATCCATGTCGAACTATGTATAACATACATCTACAGTCAGATCTATAAGCCTGATTGGCATCTCATAATGCTATAGTCTGCCCAGATTGGTTATAATATCATCAGGTAATTGATGCGTGGATACTGATTCCTGATATAACTCAGGTTCATGAACTCATGAACTAAGAATTCTGGATTTCTTTCAACAGACGGCATCATTGATGGATAGTTTCTGGATTCTCCGCGAAAGTAGAGACCACCTGGATAACATGCCTCGTATTTTGAAAGAAGTCTTTTCAATTCTTCCAAAGAAATAATCTCTGTATCTGCTTTCATTCGTTTTCTTCCTTCCTGACATCTCTAAAAGCTTATAACAAGCCTTGTTCTCCTCTTTATAAGCTTTTACAATACCGATATAGGGCAGTACCAGCTTTCTCTGTTGTATGGAATCAGCTCGTCGCTCATACACATGATAAGCCCTGGTTCAATTGGTTGCTTTAGCTTCCCAAGCGCTGAAAAATTCTTGTCCGCATGTGCAGGCTGTTTTCCTTTTTTTACTTCAACAGGGTATATCCTGTTTTCCTTTACGATGAGAAGATCAATCTCTTTCCCATCTATATCCCGGTAATAGTACAGGTCCGCAGGCTTTCCCGCGTTATAATAGCTTTTGACGATCTCGGTCACAACATAGGTTTCCAGGAATGCCCCATCCATCGCTCCGTTTTCTATCGTCGCCGGATCCGGCCATCGGCACAGGTAGGCTGCCAGACCGGTATCCATGAAGTAGACTTTGGGCGTCTTCACAAGGCGCTTTGTTATGTTCGAGGAATATGGATGCAGAATGAAGATGATGCCTGATCTTTCCAGAATGGTTACCCATGCTTTTGCTGTAGGAGCTGAAACACCGATATTAGACGCTATTTCATCATATTTGAGTTCCTGTCCCGTCCTCGCTGCCATATATATAATGAAATTGTAAAATTCATCCAGTTTTCCCACCTGAGCCAGATCTTTTACATCCCGCTCAATGTAAGTATTCACATAATCCATATAGTACCGATCACGGTCAATATCCGTTGTAATCAGCTTGGGCATACCACCACGAAAGATGGCTTCGTAGATCTGATGGACATCTTTCTTATCTGCTGTTGTTGAACGTTTTCGCAGCGACTCTAACGAGGGATCAAATAATGTCGCGGGGCGTTTTTCAATTTCAGCAGAAGAGAGACTAGCCAAATCAAAAACAGCAATTCTCCCTGCAAGTGATTCAGATACATCCTTCATCATCTTAAACTTTTGCGACCCCGTAATCCAGAACATCCCGCTGTTATCTTCCCCGGCTAACGCTTTCTCGTCCACGATCCGTTTCATTTCCAACAGTAACGATGGAACTCTCTGTATCTCATCTATCAGAAGCGGTGCTCCATAGGTTTCAAAAAAGAGCGCCGGGTCAGCAGATGCAAGCCGACGAGCATTTCCATCATCGAGTGTAACATACCGACGCTGTTCACCTTTTATGTGGTTTAGCATGGTTGACTTGCCAACCTGCCTCTGACCGCATACCATGACCACGGGATAATACTTTGAGGCAGTAATAATCTGTTGCTCCATGTGGCGGTCTATATACATGGTCAGAACACCTCCGCGAGATTTCTAAAATCATATTTTATTTTACTCGGAATCTGTTCCCTGTCAAGGAAAAGCATCTCCATTACAACACCGAAGCCCTGCTTACAGCATGAATAACAACAAGGTGAATTATACTTCCCCTTTAGGTGAACGACATTCCTTCCCCTTTCGGATAACATTTATTCGGAGGGAGGCGAAGGACATGATTGGAGAAAAGCTTCGGCAACTTCGCTCAGAGAAAGGAAACACCCAACTGGATTTGGCGAAAGCAGTAGATGTAAGTGTAAAAACAGTCAAAAACTGGGAATCAGATATAAATGATCCGGATCTGTCGCATACGATTGCAATAGCCGATTATTATGATATCACCATAGATGAACTGGTCGGACGGGACCTTGGAGATCATATCTTGCTTAATAATCTCAATGAATCTGACAGAAACAGAATTCGTAAAATTGTTCGGACTTTTTCATCTGACAGTACTGTGGATGCCGAATAAAATACGCGCTGAGGGAGAGCAATCCTCAGCATATTTGTTTTCCATGAATGGGGAGGGTTCAACTCAATGTCATTGTTTTCGCTGATAGCCGGCGGAGTGTCAATTCACCACTGTTTTCCTGTTCCAATACTAATGCTGGTAATGATGAGCGATTCGGATCGTGAATTCCTTCAGGAACTGTACTATCAGCATAGAAATATCATGTATCATGTAGCGCGAAAGCATTTTGTAGATAAACCCGAAGAACTGGAAGAAGCTATTAGCATCACGCTGGAAAGAATGTGTCGATATGTAAAGAAACTCAGGGAAGTACCAAGTAACAAAATGCAGGCATATGTGGTCTTAATGGTTGAGAACGTCTGTAGAAACCGGCTCAGACAGATCATAAAAGAACGTGAACAGAGAACTGCTCAGTTTAATGATTCCAACCTGTACAATACAAACGACGTATCAGTTGATCCCTATGAAACACTTTTCGATTATGCAGATACAAAGACTCTTCTGGCATCATTCCAGGGATTAAGCAAAAGAGAACAGGATCTTATTTGGATGCGTCATGTTGATAGAATGGACTATGTGGAAATCGCAGATGAACTTCATATGAGCGTTGGAGCCGTACGGACAGCTTTAAGCAGGGCAAAGAATCGACTTAAGGAAATAGCTCGGAAAGGAGGAATCACAATTGATGAAATACAATCCTGAAAACACATTGAATAATACTATATCAATTCAGGATTCTGCATATAATCTCTATGGTGATATGCTTCTGGAAAAGGAAGCAAAAGAAATCTGTGAAGAAATCGAATCGGAGAAAGGAACAGAAGCTGAAACCGT
>Ga0310690_10009971_pt1 | contig 11868 bp, 10 predicted proteins | sample AusTroGonzalo_MG_2_FD_207661 | JGI IMG/M metagenome (GOLD analysis project Ga0310690, IMG submission 207661) | Bovine rumen microbial communities from tropical cattle in Woodstock, Queensland, Australia - Gonzalo_04 (v2) (version 2) | ecosystem: Host-associated > Mammals > Digestive system >...
TCGATCTGCTCGGCGAAATCCACGTTGTAGCGGCTCAGGAGCTTGAAGACGGCTTCCTTGGCGCACCAGTAGATGGCGAGCTGCTCATTGCGCTTCTCGTCCTCCAGGTCGTCGATTTCGTCCTCGGAAAGGGCCTTTTTCTCCACGGCGGAGAAGTCGCGGTCCAGGGATTCGATGTCGATGCCCACATTCTCCTCCTCATGCAGGATCACGGCCACGTACTTTTCGGTGTGGCTGATGGAGATGTTCACCGGATTGTTCTCCAGGTAGGGCTTGCCGTTGTCGTGGTGGCTCAGGTATACCTTTTCGTCGAACAACGTGTTGAGGAGGGCGCGCACGGCGAGGCGCTGCTTCCGCAGGGATTCGCTGCGGATGAACGAGATTTCCTCCATCTCGTCGCTGGGGGTGGAGCTGAGGTCGATCAGTTCCTGTTCGGTTTCGGTAATCTGCCAGACGCCGATCACCGCTTCATTGTCGAGTTCTTTCTTAAGATACAGTCCCATTTATGAGTTGATTTGAGCAGTATATGAACGCCGCGCCCGGGACCTCGAAAGGTCCGGGTGCTCCAGTATGTAAGTGCGTCGCAACGGAGGTTCGTCGGAATTGACGACCCCTAAGATGGTTGAGACAGGACTGGGAGGCTCCATATTAGCTTGCTACCAATTAACTCCGCAAAGATAATCCTTTTTTTTAACATCCAACAAATAAAATTCGTATCTTTGCAATCTAATCCAACAAGCGAACTTATATGGCAACTAATGGTTTTCTCACGGACGAAAAACTCCTCATCGTCGGCGCCGGCGGCATGATCGGCTCCAATATGTGCCAGATCGCGGCCATGCTGCGCCTGACCCCGAATATCTGCCTCTACGACGTTTATGAGCCCGGAAACAACGGCGTCCTGCTCGAAATGCAGCACAGCGCTTTCCCCTGGATGCGGTTCATTGCGACGACGGACCCCAAGGAAGCCTTCACCGGCGCCAAATACATCATCTCCTCCGGCGGTGCCCCCCGAAAGGAAGGCATGACCCGCGAGGATTTGCTCAAGGGCAACTGCGAAATCGCCGCCGGCCTCGGTGACAACATCCGCAAGTATTGCCCGGAGGTGAAGCACGTGATGATCATCTTCAACCCGGCCGATGTCACCGCCCTGACGGTCCTCATCCACTCCGGTCTCCGTCCGTGCCGCGTCTCTTCCCTCGCCGCCCTCGACAGCACCCGGCTCCAGACCAACCTGGCGAAGGAGTTCGGCGTCCGTCAGTCCGACGTGGAGAACGCCTACACCTACGGCGGCCACGGCGAGTCCATGGCGGTGTTCATGTCCAAGGCCACCATCTGCGGCACCCCGATCGCCCGGATGGGCCTTTCCAAGGAAAGGATCGACGCCATCAAGCACGACACCATCCAGGGTGGCGCCGAAATCATCAAACTGCGCGGCCGCAGCTCCATCCAGAGCCCGGCCCTCCTCTCCATCAAGGCGATTGAAGCCGCAATGCCGGGCGGAGAGCAGTTCCCCTGGCCTTCCGGCACCTATGTGGACACGCACGAGTTCAGCCACGTGTTCATGGCCATGCCTACCTTCATGGACGCCACCGGTATCCATTACACCATGCCTGAAGGAAACAAGGAAGAGATGGCGGACCTCAAGGCCTCTTATGAGCACCTGGTGGGTCTCCGCGACCAGATCATCGAACTGGGCATCATCCCGCCCGTGGACGAGTGGCACAGGATGAACCCGTACCTGTGGAACCGCCGCCTGCCGCGCCTGAAGCAGTAGCGTTCCTTCCGGAAATATACCAACATTTGGGGATTGAATCATCGGTTCGATCCCCTTATCTTTGCGCTGTCAAAGCGCAAGGATACAGACAATGAAGCTTTCAGACCTTCAAACCGGGGAGAAGGCGGTGATCGTCCGCGTCCACGGCCACGGATCCTTCCGGAAGCGGCTCATCGAAATGGGTTTCATCCAGGGCAAGGAAGTGACCGTGGTGCTGAACGCACCGCTCAGGGACCCGATCGAATACGAAATCATCGGATACAGGATATCCCTCCGCCGGGAAGAGGCGGATCTGATCGAGGTGGTGAACGAGGCGGAGGCCCGCGAGGCGCTCGTCAGCGACGAGCACCTGCAGGGCCTGCCCGAGGACATGGCCGAGCGGGAACGCCTGGACCGGGCCCTCGCGCACCTCGCCGAGGAGCGGAACCACGTGATCCGCGTCGCCCTGGTGGGCAACCCCAACTGCGGCAAGACCTCCCTTTTCAACATCGCGTCGGGCGCGCACGAGCACGTGGGCAACTATTCTGGTGTGACGGTGGATGCGAAAGAAGGGCATTTCCACCACAAGGGGTATGAGATTACCCTCGTGGACCTGCCGGGAACCTATTCGCTGTCAGCGTATTCCCCCGAGGAGCTGTACGTGCGGAAGAACCTGGTCGATGCGATGCCGGACGTGGTGGTGAACGTCGTCGACGCCTCCAACATCGAACGGAACCTGTACCTCACGACGCAGGTCATCGACATGAACCTGCGGACCGTGATGGCCCTGAACATGTACGACGAGCTGCAGCACAAGGGGGACAAACTGGATACCGAGCAGCTCGGACGCCTGCTGGGCATGCCCGTATGCCCGACGGTGAGCCGTAGCGGGGAGGGCATCCCGGAACTCTTCGACACGGTCATCAAGGTCTATGAAAACATGGATCCGACCCTTGCCCGTCACATCCACATCAATCACGGCAAGGAAATCGAAAAGAGCATCGTCCGCCTCCGCGACCTGATCTTCGTGAACAAGGAAATCCGGTACAAGTACTCCACCCGCTACCTGGCCATCAAGTATCTGGAAAAGGACCGGGACATCGAAACGCTGGTGTCCAAGCTCCCGAACCATGAGGCGCTGGAAGCGGCGCGGGAGGAGGAGACCGAACGCATCGACACCCTCCTGCACACCACGCCCGAAGCCGCGATCGTCGATGCCAAGTACGCCTTCATCCAGGGTGCGTTGGCGGAGACCTACGAGAAATACCACGAGACGAAACCCCGGCGGACCGTCACCGACCGCATCGACGCCCTCGTCACCAACAAGTGGCTGGCGTTCCCGATCTTCCTCCTGCTGCTGTGGTTCACCTTCTGGGCCACCTTCACCATCGGCCAGTACCCGATGGACTGGATCGACTGGCTGGTCGGGAAGTTCGGGGACTTCGTGGGCGCCTTCCTCCGGGACGGCTGGCTGAAGGACCTCATCGTGGACGGAATCATCGCCGGTGTGGGGAGCGTCCTGGTGTTCCTACCGAATATCATGATTCTGTACCTGTTCATCTCCCTGATGGAGGACAGCGGGTACATGGCCCGCGCGGCCTTCATCGTGGACAAGCTCATGCACCGGATCGGCCTGCACGGCAAGTCGTTCATTCCCATGGTCATGGGTTTCGGCTGCAACGTCCCGGCCATCATGGCCACCCGGTCGATCGAGAGCCGCAAATCCCGCCTTATCACCATCGCCATCATCCCGTTCATGTCCTGCGCGGGGCGGCTGCCCATCTTCGTGCTCATCGCCGGGGCTTTCTTCCCGGAGAGCGCGGCGACGGCCCTGCTGTGCATCTACATCCTGGGCGTGGTGCTCGCCATCCTGAGCGCCCGGATCCTGATGCATTTCGTCAAGGATGACGACCTACCTTTCGTGATGGAACTTCCGCCTTACCGGGTCCCGACCGGCAAGGCCATCTGGCGCCATACCTGGGAGAAGGGAAAGCAATATCTGGAGAAAATGGCGACGACCATCCTCCTGTTCTCCATCGCCTTATGGTTCCTCAGCTACTTCCCGCGGAATGCGGAGCAAGGGGCGGCGTACCAGCAGGAGCATTCCTACATCGGCATGCTCGGCAAGACCGTTGAACCGGTCCTGGAGCCGCTGGGTTTCAACTGGAAGATGGATGTGGGCCTGCTCGCGGGCGTGGGCGCCAAGGAGCTGGTAGTCAGCACCCTCGGCGTGATGTACGCCGGTGACGGGAGCGAGGGGACCGATGAGAACAGCACCGCCCTCCAGCGTGCGCTGAAGGGCGATATCCCCCTGGCGGCCGCCGTGGCCTATATGGTGTTCGTGCTGCTGTACTTCCCCTGCATCGCCACCTTCGTAGCGATCAAGAACGAGACAGGCAAATGGCGCTGGGCAATTCTTTGCGCCCTTTATACGATGCTTGTCGCGTGGATCATGGGCTTCGCCGCTTACCGGTTGTTCCTCTTGTTGTCGTGATGAGGAGGGCGCAGCCCGACGAAAGAATCTAACCCTCCGTCACGTGGATAAGTGACGTTACCGGCGCGAGGTCCTCGATAACCGAACGGCCGGGGAGGTCGTCGATCTCCACCAGGAATACGAAGTCGGTGACCTTCACCTGATACTCCTTCCCGTCGATGGTAATCTTCTTGGCGTTGAGGCTCTCTACAATGCCGCGGGAGGTGCCGCCGGTGGCGAGGATATCGTCGAAGAAGGTGAGGGGGATGATATCACCCACGGGTTTGCTGGCGGCAAGGTCGGACAGGCGGTAGAACACCTGGTCCTTTCCGTATTCCTTGACGATGCTGACCGTCACGAGGTCGCCCTCCGAGAAGGGAAGTTTGCCCTTCTTTCGGACGGGGATGACATTCTCCGCCTGGCCGTCGTACAGGAGCGGGGCGGTGAACAGGAATCCGCGGGCTTCGGGCGCGACGATGTTCGGAGACGCGCAGGCGGCGCCGATGTCATTGACCAGGCTCTTGAAAACCTCCTTGTCCTGAAGGAAGGGGATAATATCCACGAAGTTGACCCCTTTGATGGGGAAGTCGGGATAGTACTTGATAACTTGCTTGTAGTCCATTATTCGAAGGTGTTGATGTCGATGAGGTTGTTCAAGAGGGCATAGACCGTCAGGCCGGGCGTCGTCTTGATGCCGGTCTTGCGGGTGATGTTCTTGCGGTGGGTGATGACGGTGTGGATGGACAGGTTGCACAGGTCGGCGATTTCCTTGTTCAGCAGGCCCTTGGCCACGCAGACGAGGATCTCCTTCTCACGGGCGGAGAGGGCTTCCCCTTCGCTCCGGGGCGTCTCGTCCCCGCCTTCGAGGTCCGTGTGCAGCTTGCGGTTGACGATGGGAACCAGGACGCCGTCCTCCACGAGGATGTGGCGGGCGATATCCTCCTGCAGGGAATAGATGCAGGAAAGGGCGCGGCAGATGTCCTGCTGCCCGCACTCGGGGGGCAGGTATTTCATCAGCAGGCTCTTGAGGTCCGCGAGTTTCTCCTCCATGTGGGAGTGGTTTTCCTCGTAATCGTCATCCGTGAGCCGTCCGTGGTGGAGGATCGCCTCTGCGTAGGGAAAAACGGTCTTTTCCTCGTACTCGAAATGCTTCGTGAGCTCGTCCTTGTATTCGTCGAAGAACTTCCGGATGATGCGCTTGTGCTTCTCGCCGCAAGGTTCGGTCAGCGTCTTCAGCGCATCGGCCAACTCATTCAGCGCCACGTCCATATAGTACGTGTGCGACAGCCGGAGATACTTGAGCACGTCCCGAAGGTCCGCCTTCCGGAGACGTTCCTTCGTGGGCGCGTACCCATCGACGGCATAGACGCTGCAAATCAGCAGAAAGGTTTCCGGATCCACATCCTGTTTCCGGCATACCTCGTCCACGGTCTGCTCGCCGAACCCGAACGGGATGCCCATCCTGGCCAATACGCCCGGCAGGGACGGGCGCAGGTCCATGAGGTCCGCCATCTTCATGGCGGGGGACAGGATGCGCGGTTCGGTAGCGACGGCCATGGGCTAGAAGCGGAGGGTGAGCCCCACGCCGTTAGGCGCGGCCCCGACATGGATGGAATAGCCCTGGGCGCGGTCATTGAAGTCATTTTCCACCCAGTTCAGGCGGGACTGGCCGATGACCTTGAACGGGATGCCTACTTCCAGGGCGAGACCGCCGGCAATCATGGCCGCGTAACCGCTGGCCAGCAGGATGGCGCCGGTCACGGCACCGGGATTGTCGGTGTCGTAGTAGTGCCAGGTCTGGGTGTCGTAATCCCGCCATTCGCCCGAATTGGCGACGAAAAGCGCCGCGCCGCCGAGCGCCGTGAGGAGACCGGCGCCCATGCCGATGGCGCCGCCGCGGATGAGCTTGCGGCCGGTGTTGTACTGTTTGCGGGCGCCGACGACGGTTTCAAAGAAAACATCGTCACCGACCAGGTCGATGAGGGTCTGGTCCGAAAGGACCACGCCGCGGTCGTCCACGAAGTCCGATCCGTCGCGGTGGATCTGGACATACTGCGCCCGAGCGCTCTGCGCGAAACACAGGAATGCGGCCAGAAGGCCGCCTATCATCAGAAGTCTTTTCATTTCATGTCTGTTTTTCATACAAAAATACGCGTTTCTGCCAAATCCTGCAAGGTTCGGGCCATTTTTGGAGCGGCTCAGTTTTTGCAGTTCTGTTATCTTTGGTTAAACTTTTAAATTGAAACCAAAAATGAAAAAAGTCATTTTCACCCTCCTCGCAGCGTCCCTGATGCTGCTCGGAACCAATGCCTTTGCGCAGATTTCCGTCAACGCGGGTTACCTCAATTCCACGCTGGCTTCGAAGAATTCCACGGACAACGCCAACGGTGCCTATGCCGGTATCACCTTCAACATTCCGGTCGCCGGCGGTTTCGGAATCGCCCCGGGAGTCTACTACTCCATGCTTACCTCCAAGGACACGGCCAACATCGGCAAGCTCGTCTCCACTTCCGGTACCTTCATGGAGCACGCCATCAACGTTCCCGTGTACCTGAATTACGCCTTCGACCTGTCCCGCGACACCAAAATTTTCGTGTTCGGCGGCCCTACCGCCCAGTACGGACTGGCTTCTACCGTGAAGTATGACGCCAATGTCGCCGGTGTCAGCGGCAGCAGCACGGTCAGCAACTACGACAACGAGGATTACAACCGCTTGAACGTCTATCTCGGCGGCGGTATCGGTTTCGGCATCAGCGCCTTGCAGATCACCGTGGGCTATGACTATGGCATGATGAATCAGTACAAGGGCGACAACGCCACCCAGTGCCACCGTTCCAACCTCAAGCTGGGCGTCGGCTTCGCGTTCTAGATTCCTTCAGCCTCCGGCTTCGGAATGACAGGCCGGAAAGAGAATTCGCATCCGCAGTAGAGCTGGTTGTAAAACCGCTCACTGCGGATGATTTCGTTCCGGCGCTCCTGCAGGCCGCCCTTGCGCCAGTTCCGGGGCCACCAGACGACCCCTTCCACCTGGGCGCAGGCCCATTCCCCGGCTTCATTGACCTGTTCCAGACTCTTCCAGCGGGAGGAGGCGAGGGTGGTCGTGAGGACGGGGAAACCGTTTTCGGCGGCGTAGCGGGCGGCGCGGAGAAGGCGGTACTTGAAGCATTGCAGGCAGCGGCCGCCACGCTCGGGCTCGTTCTCGAGCCCCGCCGCGCAGCCGCTCCAGTCGTCGTGGTCATACACGTCGTCTACAATGGGGATGCCCCATTTCCGGGCGTACCGGATGCACTCGTTCAGCCGGTGGTCATACTCTTCGCGCGGGAAGATGTTCGAATTGGAGTAGAAGATGACGGGCTCCAGGCCGTTGTCCACGAGGCATTCCACCACGGCGCTCGAGCACGGGGCGCAGCACGCGTGCAGCAGCACACGCTTCGCCCCGAGGGGCGGCTCCAGGTGGACGTTCGGTTTCATGGGCACAAAGTTACTTTATTTCCCTAAAAGAGAAAAATGGTTATCTTTGTCCGACCCTTTGCGCCATGAAACGTTTCTGGTTCCTCTTCGCGGCATTCTTCTGTCTCTGCTCCTGTGGCGGGGACAAGATCGTCATGCCTGAGCCCGACCCGGGGACCCCTGTCCCGGAGGAAGACGACATTGCGCCGTCGAAGGACGATCCCGACGATGTGGACTGGGCGGCGGCCCTGGACTATGTGTTTGACGGATCGGCCCTTCCCGAAATCCATATATCCGTTCCCCGGGCCGAGTGGGACGCGCTGCTGGCCTACTACGACAGGGACCACAATACCCAGGAGTCCGTCCTCTGCGACGTGGAGTTCCGCAAAGGGGACGAGGTTACGAAGATCGGGGAAGCCGGACTGCGCCTCAAGGGGAACACGTCCCGCAGGCGGCCCTACGAGGGCGGAAAGTATCGGCATGCCCATTTCGGGCTCAGCCTCCACCGGAATCATCCGGACGCCGACCATACGATCAAGGGCCTGCGCCGGATCGACCTTAAGTGGTTCAAGGACGATCCCGCATACGTCCGTGAAGTCTATTGCTACGACCTTTTCCGCCGTTTCGGCGTCTGGACTGCGGTCCGGGACGTCCATGTGCGGCTCTGGCTGAAGGTGGGCGGGGAGAAGGAGGTGTATTACGGCGTGTACGGGATGCTGGAGCACATCGACAAGAATTATATCCGGGCGCGGCGCAAGGAGTTCGGCGGCAAGGACGGGGACCTTTGGAAATGCTTCTGGGGCGCCTCCCTGGCCGATGAGAACGCCAACATGGGCTTGGACGACAACCGCAGTTCCTTCACTTACGAACTCAAGACCGGCACGGCGGAGGATTTTCCCGCGGCGAAGGCCCGGCTGAAGGAGTTCATCCACCAGGTGAAAACCCTGAACGGAACCGCCTTCGATTCATGGATTTCCGCGCACATGGACATGGACCTGTTCCTGAGGACTTATGCCGTGAACGTGGCCGTGGGCATGTGGGACGACTATTGGAACAACACCAACAACTATTACCTGTACATCAGTCCGGGCGACAACTACAGGGTCTGGTTCATCCCCTATGACTATGACAACACGCTGGGTACCAGCTCCTTCTGCGGTGTCCAGAGCGATGCCGGCCGTCAGGACCCCTGGAAATGGGGCTCGGACAAGAACCCCCTGGTCGCAAAAATCCTGAAGAACAGCGAATGGCGGGTGAAATACAAGCGGTATCTGCAGGAACTCTGCCGGGAGGGCGGGGACTTCCACTATAAGACTTCCGCCACCCGCATCCGGACCTGGCAGAACGCCATCGCCCCGTACGTGTCCAACGACACGAATGAAGACATGACCATCGCCGACAGGCCTGCCTCGTGGAGCAACCACGGGGAATACCGCCTCCTGGAAGACAATCAGAACAATTTCTTCAAAGTCAAGGCGGCGACGGTAAGCAAGATGTCGGATTAATCGATGCTTTCCACCTGGATGCCGGAGAACCCGTCCAGCCGCTTCAGCAGGCCGATCGGGTAGTCCCTTTTCCGGACCAGCAGCGAGAGTTCGGCCTTGAAACGGTCGCCTTGCTTGCTCCAGGAGAACTGATTCACCTGTTTTCCGAAGGCCGCGAGGGTGTCCTCGATCGCTTTCAGGCTGTCCGCCGTCAGGACCACATCGACCTGGCGTTCCCCATACCGGAAGGTGTAGAAATGCAGGGCCTCCATACAGAGGAGCATCATCACGACACAGAGGATGGCCGGGACGTACATGCCGCCGCCCACGGACAGGCCGATGGCGCCGGTCACCCAGATGCCGGCGGCCGTGGTGAGCCCGCTCACGTGCCTGTTTTTCATAATGATGCCGCCGCCCAGGAAACCGAGGCCGCCCACCACGCCGGCCGCGACCCGGGCCGCGTCGAACTTGTCGGACCCGGCGAAGCCATGCTGGGAAATGATCATGAACAGGCAGGCGCCCAGGGCCACCAGGACATGGGTCCGGACTCCGGCGCCCTTTCCCCGGAGTTCCCGTTCGTAACCGATGACCGCCCCGATCACCCCGGCGGCGACCAACCGAATGCAAAGTTCCAATGCGAGTGTCATAATATGCAAATATACGAAAAATCCGCCGTTTGCAAATAGACGGGTTCTTGGCAACCGGACGCAAAGGTGTTTTACGCATTTCATGCAAAAGCGGCCCTTGAAGGGCCCTGGGGCGGACTTTTCACGCGAAAGTCCGCCTTTTTTGCGTGAAATGCTTCCGCCCGCCGTCCCCGTCGACCCCCGAAATCGGCATCCCAGGCCCTTGGAACGCGCTTTTGAAACTTAAACGTTTAATCTTTGGAGGAAACGGCTCTTTTCGGTAGGTTTGCGGCGTAACAGAAAGATTTGTGCGTCATGAAGAAAATTCTGGAAGTGCTCCGCTACGGAGAGAACGACATCCGTTTCCGGACGGACATCGATCCGCTCAAGGATCCCAACGTCATCCATGAAACCGTCATCGAACTGGCCATGGCCATGATGACCACCCTCTGGGGAGGGAACGAACAGGCCGTCCTGGCCATGATCCGTGCGCTCTCGATCGCCGACCTGGGCGTCAGCGTGAACCGCCGCCAGATGGTCGGCTTCCTCGACGAAGCCTCCGAAACCCTGGCCGCCTCCCTCCGAGACGCCCGGAAGGCCTTCGAGCAGTCCGGCGGCAAAGTCACCATGTTTCCTCCCGGCGTCGCCCCGCCCAAGTCCCGGAGCTAGCGGTCAAAGCTTTTTGTCAGCGTAAGGACGCCGGCGGAAAGGGGCGCGACGTGGAGCGTAACCACACCGTCTTTGGCGGGAGGCGAAGCATGCTGCAGCTTGACGGCTTTCTTGTCCACCATGCTGTTCGCCGCGGTGAGCGAGCCGGGGGCGTAGTAATCATACGCCGTACCGGCGATGCCCTTCCAGTCGCCGGAGACCTTCAGGTCGATGGCTTCCTCCGTGGGGTTCACGACCTTCACGATGACGTCGCGGCCATTCTCCGACAGGGTGGTGACCACGCTCAAGTTCCCGGTATCTCCCTCGTAATCAAGCAGATAACGGGAGAAATGGTCATACCAGAGTTCCGTGACCAGGTAATTGGGCGCGACAAACAGGTCCTTGTAGTCGAAATTGATGAAAGCGTTGTTCCAGTCGGGGGCGTCGGTGCGGCGGATGAACAGGGCGGCGGCGCCCATCGCGACCACGTCGCGGACCTCGCAGGCATTCAGGAAACCGCCGGCGAAAAGGCCCGTCCGCCAGTCGGTGCTGTTCAGGTTCCACTCCGAGATGAACAGTTTCACGTTCGGGTTCGGGGAGGCTGCGATCATCTCCGCGTAGCGGTCGTACTGCTCGCCGAGCCGGACGGGCCCGGTGGCGTAGCCGCCGGCCTGCTCGTAGTGGTGGAGGCTCAGGTAGTCGAAATAGTTCGCCGACCGCCGGAGGAATTCCTCATCCTCGCGGAAGCCGCCGCAGGCGATGATCTTGATCGTGGGATCGACCGCCCGCATGGCCGTGGAGAAGTCCCGGACGCATTTTTCGTACCGCTCGATGCCCATCTCCCACATCTCGTTGTCGATCTCCCAATATTTGACGTTGTAGGGCTCCGGGTGGCCGTTCGCCGCGCGTTTGGCGCCCCATTCATCCGTCGCGGGGGCGTTGCAGTAGCGCACCCAGTTCACGGCGTCGGCCAGGATGGCGTCGTATTCTTCGGCCGGGCGCTCGAAGTGTACGGACACGACGATGACGGGCTCGGTGTTCACCTCGCGGCAGAACCGGATGAACTCGTCCGTGCCGAAGCAGTTCTGGTCATAGTCCATCCACATCCAGTGCGGCCAGCGGTAGCGTTGCTCCTGCGGGCCGATGCCCCACTGCCAGTAGTACTGGGCCACGTAGCCGCCGCCCGGCCACCGCAGGCAGGTCGGGTGCAGGTCCTTCACGGCCTGCAGGATATCCGGCCGGAAGCCGCCGTTCGCCCGCCCGGTGGCCGTGGACAGGGTTACCTGGTCTACGAGCAGCGTCCCGTCCTTTGCCAGGATGGCGAAATCGGCATCACCGGACAGCTCGCCGGCCGGCAGGGCGATGTCGAACCGCTTCCATTCCGGGCCCGGGACGCCCAGCGCCTGCTCCCGCAGGATGCGCCCGTCCCGG
>Ga0310690_10009972_pt1 | contig 11868 bp, 11 predicted proteins | sample AusTroGonzalo_MG_2_FD_207661 | JGI IMG/M metagenome (GOLD analysis project Ga0310690, IMG submission 207661) | Bovine rumen microbial communities from tropical cattle in Woodstock, Queensland, Australia - Gonzalo_04 (v2) (version 2) | ecosystem: Host-associated > Mammals > Digestive system >...
TCACCTTCTACAACTGGCTCAACTGGCGGATCTGTGCAGTCAGCAGTGCAGTCTTGACTCTCCTCTTGATTTTGGCAATTGAAAGTGTTCGTACGAGGTGAAAGACTACAATCTTGACAAAAGACGACTTGTGATTGGTGGGGTGGCTACAGTAATTGTAGTCATCTATATTATTCGTCTGTTTACACTTCAGATTACGAGTGACGACTACAAAAAAAGTGCCGACTCAAACGCTTTCTTGAAAAAGGTGGAGTTTCCCTCACGAGGGGTTATTTCTGATCGTAATGGAAAACTCTTGGTCTATAACCAGCCATCCTACGACATCATGGTGGTGATGAATGAGGCCAAAGGACGACTTGACACCCTGGACTTCTGCCACGCCCTCAATATCACCAAGGAGGAATTTGACAAGCGCATGGCCACCATCAAGGACAGGAACCGGAATCCTGGCTACTCCAGATTCACCCAACAACTGTTCATGAGTCAGTTGTCTGACAAGGACTTCAGCATTTTTCAGGAGAAGATGTACCGTTTCCCTGGTTTCTACGTCCAGAAGCGCAGTGTCCGTCAGTACCAGTATAATATGGGCGCGCATATCTTAGGTGATGTGGCAGAAGTATCTCCTGCCGACATTGAAGAGGACGATTATTACCAGCCTGGCGACTATATAGGCAAACTCGGTGTAGAGCGTTCCTACGAAAAGCAACTCCGTGGTGAGAAAGGTATTCAAATTCTTCTCCGCGATGCTCACGGACGTATTCAGGGTAGATACCAAAATGGTGCGTTCGACAAGCGTCCCGTCCCAGGGAAGAACCTGACACTGAGTATCGACTACGAATTGCAGGCTTTAGGAGAAAGACTGATGGAAGGTAAGATTGGTAGTATCGTAGCCATCGAGCCCTCTACAGGCGAGGTGCTCTGTATGGTATCCTCTCCCTCTTACGATCCGCGTCTGATGGTAGGACGAGAACGAAGCAAGAACCACAAGATACTGAGTCAGAACGTATGGAAGCCATTGCTGAACCGCAGTATCATGGGTCTCTATCCTCCTGGTTCTACTTTTAAGACCTCACAGGGCCTGACCTTCCTGTCAGAAGGCATCATCACACCGTCAACCCCCTACCCCTGTGGTCATGGATTCAATTTCAAGGGATTGCATGTAGGCTGTCACGGACATGCTGCGCCACTACCCCTAGTTCCTGCCCTCAGCACCTCCTGTAATGGTTTCTTCTGCTGGGGACTATACCACATGATCAATACCAATATCTCCAAATACGGCTCTGTACAGAATGCAATGAACACTTGGCGCGACTATATGGTCAGCATGGGATTCGGCTATAAGTTGGGAATTGACCTCCCTGGTGAGAAGCGAGGACTGATACCTAACGCCCAGTTTTACGACAAAGCCTATAATGGTTCTTGGAATGGTTTGACAGTTATCTCCATCGCCATCGGTCAGGGTGAGGTTCTGCTCACACCGCTCCAGATAGCCAACCTGGGAGCGACTATCGCCAACAGAGGTTATTATTACGTGCCTCACGTGGTCAGAAAAGTACAGGGCGAACCACTCGACACCACCTTTACCCGTCGTCATTTCACCAAGGCCAACCGCGAAGCCTACGATTATGTCGTGAAAGGCATGCGCTCTTCAGCCATGGGTGGAACGTGTCACGAACTTGCCAAATATAACTTTGTACCCTGCGGAAAGACTGGAACTGCCCAGAACCGCGGCCACGACCACTCTGTGTTTATGGGTTTCGCCCCAATGGATAATCCTAAGATTGCCGTTGCCGTCTATGTGGAAAATGGCGGATGGGGTGCCACCTACGGTGTTCCTATCGGTGGCCTGATTATGGAACAATTTATAAATGGACAACTTTCCCCTGCGTCACAGGCAAAGGCCCAGACTATACAAAACAAAAGAATTGCGTATGGCACAACGGACAGATAAACAACCCAGCGTACTGCGCTCCATCGACTGGCTGACGATCATTATCTATCTTGCCCTGCTCGGATTGGGATGGATGAGTGTCTGCGGAGCCAGTTATACCTACGGCGAGACGGACATCCTCAGTCTCGACAGTCGTTCTGGCATGCAGATTGTCTGGATAGGAACCTCTATCGTATTAGGTCTGATTATCCTGTTGCTCGACGACCGTTTCTACGATACCTTTGCCTATGTGATATTTGGCGTTATGCTGTTATTGCTCTTCGCAACGATTTTTAATCCGCATACCATCAAGGGTTCCCGATCATGGCTGGTATTAGGACCTTTGCGCCTCCAACCGGCGGAGTTTGCCAAATTCGCCACAGCACTGGCACTGGCAAAGTTTATGAGCATCTATGGCTATGACATCCATAAATGGAAACACTTTGGCATTACACTGGCCATTGTTCTGCTGCCGATGTTGTTCATCGTCCTCCAGCGTGAGACAGGTTCTGCCTTAGTCTATCTGGCCTTCTTCCTGATGTTCTACCGCGAAGGAATGACAGGCAGTGTACTGTTCGCAGGTGTGGCTATGGTCATCTATTTCGTCGTGGGCATCCGCTATGCTGACACTATGCTCCTCTATACCCCTACGTCTGTAGGTAAGTTTGTCGTTCTGCTCCTGATACATCTTTTCTCTGGCGGATTGGTGTTCGCCTATTGCGAAAACAAGCGGGATGCCATACGCATCCTGTTGGCTACGATTGGAATCACCGTTATCTTCCTACTGTTCTCCCTTTATGTCGTCCCCTTCGACATCGTCTATGTCCAGTTGGTCACGACTGCCATTCTGATAGGCTATCTCCTTTGGCAGGCTTTAGCCACACGTATCAGGAACTATATGTGGATTGCCCTCTTTGCTTTTGGCTCCGTTGTCTTTTTCAATGCTGCCGACTATGTCCTCAACAATGTAATGGAGCCCCATCAGCGCGTACGTATCAATGTGCTTCTCGGTCTGGAGGAAGATCTCAGGGGTGCCGGTTATAACGTGCATCAGAGTCAGATTGCTATTGGCTCTGGTGGCATCAAGGGAAAGGGATTCCTGAATGGTACACAGACGAAATTAAAGTATGTACCTGAACAAGACACTGACTTTATCTTCTGTACAGTAGGCGAAGAAGAAGGTTTTATTGGTTCTGCAGGCGTGTTGTTCCTGTTCTGGGGCCTGATCATGCGACTCATCCGACTGTCGGAGCGCCAGCCTTATCGTTTTGGAAGGGTCTATGGCTACTCGGTATTGAGTATCTTCCTATTCCACATGTTTATTAATGTAGGCATGGTATTAGGTCTAACACCAGTCATCGGCATTCCGCTTCCATTCTTCAGTTACGGAGGTTCGTCACTGTGGGGATTCACCATCCTGCTCTTTATCTTCCTCAGGATAGATGCAGGCAGAAACCTCGCGCGTACCTAATATAATATATATAAGGCTATTGTCTGTCTAAACGTATGCCGATATCTGAGATACCTGGCATAATCTCACGCTTCATATTGTGTTTCACCGTGATATGCAGGGAATCACCTTCCTGCAGACGAAGCGTATTGACATGGAAACTATACTGATAATAACTTAGTCCAGGACCCTTGTTGTTGCCATCTGGGTCTATCAGACTACAGTTCAGCGTGTCACTATGCACATAGCCTGAAGGCAGGACGGTCTGCTTAATCACAAGACATAAGCCCATAAAGGGATAACTCTTGTCAATGCGCAGTCCCAGTTCCTCCCGATAAGTTCCTTCGCTGACGGGAGACACGTCAAAGGACAATACGTCATTCTTTTCCCATCCCGCCACTGGTGCATGCTCATAATGATAATAAATGGTCTTACGGTTACAAGAGGCCAAGCCTATTGCAACCGTAAACAACACTCCTAGATATAACCATCTGCTATTCTTTCGCATGATCAGAATTACCGCCTGCCGGTTTCTTCTTCTTTTTCTTCTTTTTCTTAGCCTTGTCGAAACGGCTGATATCTCCTCCCGCCAGATCCACATGCTGTTTGATTGGCTTCTGATGTCCGTCTTCCTGCAGTGACAGAGGCTTCTCGCCATTCTTGTTCATAGCAATCACCTCCTTGGCACGGGCAACAGGTATTGTCTCCACATTTGCAGCGATGTTCTTATCGGTAGAATAACTGACAAGTCCTGCCAAAAGATCACTCTTAAAGAAATAATAATCGGCATCTTGCGTCTGAAGAATCACATCCCTACCAGGGAACTGTTTGCTGGCCTCCACGTAGTCATCCACCTCATAGTTCAGACAGCACTTTAGTTTGGCGCACATGCCTGCCAGTTTCTGTGGATTCAATGAGATATCCTGGAAACGGGCTGCGTTAGTGCTGACACTGGAGAAGTTTTTCATCCACGTGGCACAACAAAGTTCACGTCCACAAGGCCCCGTACCTCCAATACGTCCAGCCTCCTGACGGGCACCAATCTGTTTCATCTCAATACGCACATGGAAGGCTGCAGCCAGATCCTTAATCAGTTGACGGAAATCCACACGCTCATCGGCGATGTAATAGAAGATCGCTTTGTTGCCATCACCCTGATATTCCACGTCACCTATTTTCATGTCGAGTCCTAACCCCTTGGCTATCACACGACTCTCAATCATCGTGGAGTGTTCACGAGCCTTTGCCTCACGGAACTTCTGCATATCAATCTCCCGGGCAATACGATAGATACGCTTGATATCATCGGCAGACTTCAGATTGGCTTTCTTGATCTGCAGTTTCACCAGGCGCCCTGTCAGCGTCACCACACCGATATCATGTCCAGGACTTGCTTCTACGGCTACGATATCACCCTTCTTCAGCGGCAGGTTGTTCACGTTGTGGTAATAGCCTTTACGGGTATGCTTAAATTGTACCTCCACCAGATCTGTATCTTCGGCATTACCCGGCACATCGGCAAGCCAGTCGTAGGTATTCAACTGACGGTCTTGCCGACCTACGGCCTGATGGCACAGTCCTCTGTCACATCCCACTCTTATCGGATATTCTTTTGTCTTTTCTGTCATATCTATTTTTGTAACAATAATACTATCATTTGTAGGGCGAAGTCAAAGAAAACGATCTTTGCATTGGCGTTCTGTCCGATGTCACGGGTGGCTCTGTTCGCCAGTTCATTGATGGACATGATGTTACCCTCATTGACGAATCGGGCAAAGTTGCGGGCAAAGTCCTCTTCTTTCTGTGTCATGTAGGTGAGTTCTTCCTGATGGAAGTTATACATGAAGTTCTCACGTATCATCCGCAGGAAATACGTCAGCCAACGCTTCTGCTTCTCACGTCCGAAACCTGCCATCACCTCACTCCACTTACGCAGGTCCTTGATTTTCTTTTGATAGGCCAGGCGCATCAACGAGATGAACAGATCCAGGAACTGCTCGTTTTCTGAGCCTACCTGAAGTTCCTCCATCGCCTTCAACCAACTGCCGTTGGCGAGTCTGGCTATACGGTGTGCGGCATCCTCACTAATACCCCGTCGCTCCACGAGGGCTTGCTCAATGCTTGCATCATCTATCTTCTTTACATCAATGCGCTGCACACGACTGCGGATAGTCTCCAAAAGCTTATCGGGTTCCTCGCAGACCATGACAAACACCGTCTGCTGTGGCGGTTCTTCGATGAGCTTAAGCAGTTTGTTGGCACATTCGATGTTCATGCGTTCGGGCAACCAGACGATACTCACCTTATAACCACCCTGACTCGACTTCAGACTCAGTTTCCTTACCAAGTCATCACTCTCGCCAGCGGTGATGATGGCCTGTTGGTTCTCACCGCCCATCGCCTGCATCCAGTCATCCATCGTAAAATAAGGGCCACCCATGATCAACTCGTGCCAATCCTTGGCAAAGTCATCACTCACAGGCTTGTGGTCACTCGACATCGAGGGCAACTTAATGGTAGGATAGGTAAAGTGAAGGTCGGGGTGCTCCAGTTTGTCGAGCATGGCTCTTGATGATGATCTGCCATCATCCAACAACTGGCAGCCAAAAGCCATCGCCAGTGCCATCTTGCCGACTCCTTGCGGTCCACAGAGCATCAGAGCATGAGGCAGGCGGTCTTCACTGACCATCTGCATCAGGCGCTCTTGCACCTCCTTCTGTCCTATGACCTCATTCCAATTCACTCCTCACTTTTCATTTCAGCAGTCGTTTTGCGACTTCTGCCACACTATCCACCGCCGACACCGTATAGAAATGAATATTATTCACCCCGTGCTGATACAGTTCACGACACTGGGCCGTCGTCCACTCAATGCCTAACTGTCGGGCATCTTCATCAGTCTTACACTTCACGATTTCCTTGGCCAACGGCTCTGGTATGTCACAGTGGAAAGTCTTAGGAACCACCGTCAACTGGCTCAGTTTCGCCAACGGCTTGATACCCGGGATGATAGGAATGGTGATCCCCATCTGACGGGCCTTCTCCACGAACTCGAAATATTTCTGATTGTCAAAGAACAACTGTGTCACAGCATACTGTGCCCCCAGATCCTGCTTCTGCTTCAGGTATTCCATATCGCGCTCCAAGTTCGGAGCCTCCTCATGCTTCTCCGGATAACAGGCCACACCATAATCGAAGGGCCTACCAGGGTTCTTGATGGGTGTCCCATCGGCAAAGAATCCCTCGTTGAAACGTTTCACCTGCTGCATCAGGTCTGTCGTATGGGCATGACCGCCGGGCGTAGGCACAAACCTGCTGTCTTCCTTAGCCTTGTCACCCCTTAATAGTAAGAGATCACTGATACCCAGAAACTGCAGGTCGAGCAGTTCATATTCGATATCCTCGACAGTGGCTCCGCTACAGATCACGTGGGGCTGCACGGGGATATGGTAACGCTGTTGGATGGCAGCGGCAATGGCTATCGTACCAGGGCGACGACGGATCCGCCGACGCTCAAACTGTCCGTTGTCCAATTCCTTATACACGAACTCCGAGTGGTGGGTCGTGATGTTAATATAGGCAGGATCAAATTCTCTCAGTATGTCAATGTCGGCAAAAAGTTTCTCCGTGCCCGTCCCCTTTAGTGGCGGCAACACCTCGAAGGAGAACCGCCTGCGGTCTGTATCTAAGTTCAATATACTCATAATCCGCTGCAAAATTAATAAAAAAATACGGCAAATCATCAGACTTACCATATTTTTTGAGAAAAACCGTTGAAATGTAAATGATTACAACCAATCAAAGATTGGTATTTATTTATATTGGGGAAAAATCGGAAAGGTTCTGCAGACTCTTGAAAATAATCAAATTAATAAAATGATTATTTTTCGGAAACGAAATATTTAGAAATTATTAAAATGATTATTTTTCGAAATCAAAATATTTAGAATTTAATAAAATGATTATTTTCTGATAGGAAAATATTTAGGATTTAATAAAATGATTATTTTTCAAAATTGAAATGTTTAGAAATTATTAAAATGATTATTTTCCCAAGTCGGAATGATATGCCCTGAATCTCAGGGACATTATTTCATTCTAAAAATGGCCTGCCAGAGTTCTGGTTGAAGAAAAATATTCCAAATTTGATGTGAAAAGAAAAATTTTCCGCTTAAATATTGTGCGGTTTAAGAAAAACCATGTACCTTTGCAACCAAAAGTCAAATCAATAGGTAATAAATGACATGAAAAAGATTGTTTTAGTGACAGGTGCCAACAAAGGCATCGGATTTGGAATCGCCAAGCATCTCGGACAGAGCGGCTGGCAGGTGATTATTGGTGCACGCGATGAGCAGCGTGCCGAGAAGGCAATCAGCGAGTTAAAGTCGGCTGGTGTCGATGTGCTGGGTTGGGTGAACATCGAACTGCGCGACCTGGCAAAGGCAGATGGCACGGATAAGATAGCCAAGGAGATTGGCGAGAAGTATCCTAACCTGACACTGCTGGTGAATAATGCAGGTATCCCAGGCGACATGAGTGTAGATAGCCAGCATACGGAACTCAGTGATATCAAGGAGACGCTCGACGTGAACTTCATCGGCACCTTCGCACTTACCAAGGCTTTGATGCCCCTGCTCATCAAGAACGGGGGACGTATTGTCAACGTGACCGTACCCTCGGAGATCAGTCCTTACTGGCACCCACTGGCCTACGTCGCCAGCAAGGCTGCGCAGAATGCAATGATGGGTGTGATGGCCATCGAACTGCAGCAGAGCAACACCCCGTTGGAGGTCTTCTCCGTACACCCAGGTCCCACCACCACTGACCTGAACGGAAACATGGCTCTGCCTGGTTTCCACGACATCGAGACGGTAGGTCAGAAGATGGCGGAACTTATCAACGACGGCCAGAACCATCAGGGTGAGTTTATCGAACTCTACCCCATCGTCAAAGAAGATTAATCAAACGATATGGAAACATTAGATGCCATTGACCTGCAGATACTGAAGATCCTGCAGAAGAACGCCAAACTGACCACCAAGGAGTTGGGTGATGCTGTTCACCTGACCCCTACCCCCGTCTTCGAGCGTCAGAAACGGCTCGAACGCCAGGGGTATATCAAGAAGTATGTAGCCATCCTCGATCCAGAGAAACTGAATCAGGGGCTGTTGGTGTTCTGTAAGGTGAAGTTGAAACAAATCAACCACGAGATTGCCGATGCCTTCGTACGTCGCATCCAGCGTATTCCTGAGGTGACAGAGTGTTATAACACCTCTGGCTCCTACGACTATTTATTAAAGGTACGCGCGCAAGACATGAGGCAGTATCAGGAATTTGTGCTCACGAAGTTGGGCGACATCGATTCCGTGGGCTCTATCGAAAGTACCTTCGTGATGAGCGAAGTGAAACAGAATTACGGCATCAACATCTGAAAAAAGGCCCTCGCTGCCCCTTTGTTTCTATAATTAGTTTCAAATTGTAAGCGAAAGCCCCCGTTTGCTTTTAGATTGAAAGCAAACGGGGCTTTGTGTTATCAAAAAGATAACCACCGAATTGTTTTGCGAACAAAATGCATCAGGTTCTGATGGTTTTATTCTCAAAACGTCGTACCTTTGCACCGAGAATATACAAAGTGTCACTTGTAAGGTAAAAAGAAGTAAGGTAACAATTAAAAAGAAAAAGGTATGAAAAAGATCGAAGCAATTATCCGAAAGACCAAGTTCGAGGAGGTGAAGGCAGCGCTGCTATCATCTGACATCGACTGGTTTGAGTACCATGACGTACACGGCATCGGACAGAGCCGTCAGGAAAGAATCTACCGTGGTGTCCAGTATAGTACGGATGTGATCGAGCGTGTGGCCATCACTATCGTGTGCCGCGACATTTTCCTCGACCCTACCGTGAAAGTGATTCTGCAAGTAGCCCATACAGGCGAGGTGGGCGATGGTCGTATCTTCGTGAGCGACGTGATCGACACGTGGAGCATCCGTACAGGAGAGAATGGCGACACCGTACTCCGCGACAAGAAGTAAAATAGTAAAAAGGTAAAAAGACAACAACACAAACACAAAATTTTCAGGATTATGAACGAAATTGGATTATCACTCGATACTGTATGGATGCTATTAGCAGCCATGTTGGTTTTCTGGATGCAGCCGGGCTTCGCGCTGTGCGAAGCGGGATTCACCCGTAGTAAGAACACGGCCAACATCCTGATGAAGAACTTCGTTGACTTCATGTTCGGCTCACTGCTATTCTTCTTCATTGGCTTCGGCTTTATGTTTGGCAGCGAAGGTGCGGGCTTTATCGGCGCGCCCAACTGGGGCGACCTCTCTTTCTATAAAGGCGATCTGCCCGTTGAGGGTTTCCTGATTTTCGAGACGGTATTCTGTGCCACCTCTGCCACCATCGTCAGTGGTGCTATGGCAGAGCGCACGAAGTTCTCGATGTACGTGATCTACAGTGCAGCCATCTCGCTGCTGATCTATCCCGTTGAGGGACACTGGACATGGGGCGGAGGCTGGCTCTGCAACGACGCAGCCGACAGTTTCATGATGAGCACCTTCGGTGATGTGTTCCACGATTTCGCAGGTTCTGCCATCGTACATAGCGTAGGTGGTGTGCTGGCCCTGATCGGTGCCATCGCCCTGGGTCCCCGTATTGGTAAATATTCTGAAGACAAGAAGAGCAACGCTATCCCAGGTCACTCGCTGACACTCGCCTCACTGGGTGTGTTCATCCTCTGGCTCGGATGGTTCGGCTTCAACCCTGGCTCGCAGTTGGCAGCCTCTGGTGAGGTGAACCGCATCGCCATCTCTCACGTCTTCCTGACGACAAACCTCGCAGCCGCTGCTGCAGGTACTGCCACGATGTTCCTCACATGGATGAAGTATGGTAAGCCGTCGCTCTCAATGACGCTCAACGGTGTGTTGGCAGGTCTCGTGGGTATCACGGCTGGTTGTGACCTCGTATCTCCTTGGGGAGCCGTCATCATCGGACTCGTCTGTGGTATCGTACTCGTCTATGCCATTGAGTTTATCGATCACAAACTGCACATCGACGATCCCGTAGGTGCATCTTCTGTACACGGTGTCTGCGGTATCCTGGGTACCATCATGACAGGTCTGCTGTCTGTGTCCAACGGTGCCTTCTATGGTCACGGATGGGGATTCTTTGGTGCTGAGTGTTTCGGCGTTCTCGTCATAGACCTCTGGGCTGCCGCCTGTGGTATCATCCTCTTCTTCGGTATTAAGAAGATTCATGGCCTGCGCGTTGACAAGCGTATTGAGGAGGAAGGTCTCGATGTCTATGAGCACGGAGAGATGTGCTATAACTAAATTATTGAACATTGATAATTGAACATTGAAAATTGAAAAGTTATGAAAAAGATGATTTTATTAGTCATGGGTTTGGTTGCGGGAGTGACCACCCATGCACAGGACAAGATAGAGACAACAGTTTGTGCCGACGTCGTGAATCAGTATATCTGGCGTGGCCAGGACTTAGGCAACGTATCCGTACAGCCGACACTCGGCATCGGCATCAAAGGCTTTAGCCTGAGTGCATGGGGCAGCGTAGGACTCTCCAACCCAGCCGATACGAAGGAGTTTGACCTGACGGCATCGTACAGTGTGGGCGGTTTCAATATCGGTATCACTGACTATTGGTTCAATGCAGGTCTCGACCCAGAGAACCGTTATTTTATGTACAATGCCCACAGCACGAACCACGTCTTTGAGGGCAACATCGGCTACGACTTCGGTGTAGCATCCCTACAGTGGTACACCAACTTTGCGGGCAACGACGGCGTAAACAAGGACGGCAAACGCGCCTACAGCAGTTATGTTGAACTCGCTGTTCCTTTCTCCCTGGCGGGTGTTGACTGGACTGCCACAGCGGGAGCCGTCCCCTATGCCACCAGTTTTTACGGCACATCAGGCTTCGCAGTGACCAACGTCTCCCTGAAAGCCACGAAGGACATCAAGGTGACAGACTCGTTCTCAATTCCCATCTTCGGACAGGTGGTCGGCAACCCCTGTTCGCAGAATGCATACCTCGTCTTTGGATTCACGTTACAACCGTGAGTCCAAAGACTCTTTAATTAACGCAAACTTTTAAAACAACAAAGATATGAAGATTAAAAAACGTTGGATCGTCCTGATGACGGCAATGACATTGATTGCCCTTACAGGCGTTTTCGTAGGTGAGCCTACGTTTGAGTGTGACTGGTCGGTGATCTCTGCCGCTGATGTGGCTTGGTTGATTACAGCGACCATCTTTGTGTTGATGATGACACCAGGACTGTCATTCTTCTACGGCGGTATGGTGGGAGCGAAGAACGTGATCTCCACGATGCTCCAGTCGTTTATTGCCATGGGACTGATCTCAGTGCTATGGGTAGTCATCGGCTTCTCGCTTTGTTTTGGCGACGACATCGGTGGTGTCATCGGCAATCCTCTGACGTTTCCGATGTTCCACGGTGTGGGTT
>Ga0310690_10009976_pt1 | contig 11866 bp, 11 predicted proteins | sample AusTroGonzalo_MG_2_FD_207661 | JGI IMG/M metagenome (GOLD analysis project Ga0310690, IMG submission 207661) | Bovine rumen microbial communities from tropical cattle in Woodstock, Queensland, Australia - Gonzalo_04 (v2) (version 2) | ecosystem: Host-associated > Mammals > Digestive system >...
TCAGGAGGATGTACCCATCCGCCCAATCCGGGAAGATAGAATCCTCAATGAGTGCCTGTCCATCAAACATAGTGTTCGCTAAAGTATAATTATTGATGCGTTTGGCTACACAATGTTTGTTCTCATCAGTTTCCACACTGACAACATTTGTGATGAATTCCCGGTCAACGTCTTCAAGAATGAGAATCTCCTTGGGGTCAATCTTTATTCGCCCGACAATCCCACTCGCCACGAGGGGAGCGTAAGCAGACATTTCAACAATCTTCGCATTCTCCATTGGGATTTTAATACCCATATAGAGAAAGTTACGGGCCATCTCAAACAGCCGGTCACAGATAAACATAACCTCGCCCTTTTTAGCCTTGCCAGTAGACCTGAAGAGCATTTTATAATGAATAACTTCCCGGCTTTTAAGAGTCCCATCTCTTTTATGGTATTTATATTCAACATCCGCACCTTCGTTATAAAACATCCGGCGCAGGTCTTCTTTTGACATAGGGCGGAATTTCTTCCTATTATATATACACCGTTCAATCAGATGATTGACTTTAGTACGACGGTTCTCCGCCTTCTTCATCAGATATTCATCGTGCGCAACCGCAGCCTTATAATAATCAAGTCGGGCCGCAGATGCCATCTTCTTAAGATGTTCCAGTTCCTGGGCATAGGATCTGGTCCCGAAGTTAAACTCCAGGCAGATAATGTCCCGTGTCGATTCATCATTAACCGTGCGGAGACCATTCTCTGCCAGAAAGTCGTTAAACAAGCTATTGGTAAACATTGCATTGGTATACTCATAATGGTCACGGACTCCCCAGTTATATTCAGCCAGGGTGGCCGCTTCTATATTAATTATCCTGTATCCGTAAGCTCCGATTCCACATCACACTCCTCAGCCGGGTTTGACAAGTTAGAAATGATATATTCGTATAAATCACCGGCATCTTTAAAAGTTACCTTCTGCCCGTCACGGTCCTGGTAAGGATTATTGCACCGGCTCGTGCCATATTTCATGTCAAGGCAGAAATAATTGATTGCATCAAGTTCGCTGCTTTCCTGCAACATGTAGCGCAGGAGTTTCATAATAACAATGTTGCTATCAGGCTCGATGATATAACCATCTGCCTTATACTTCTTAAAAACCTTGTTTAAATCCATCTGGTAGCTGTAGATGTTCCGCATGGAATCTACCGCTTCGCAGAATAAATCTTTAGGGATCATTATTAATTTACCTCTTTAAAGTATGAAAGTACAGTTTGATAAAGGAGAAAAGATGATGGGTTATGCGATCTGCCCGGGAGCTTCCTGCTCAATCAGCGGCAAAATGCCTTCAGCCTTAAGCTGGTCATAAATGAACAAGCGCCCCTTCTGGGTCCACTTCGTATTGATGGAAGTATGTGAATCACCATTATCATCAGTGAAAGGATATGTCTCGCTCTTAGTGTAGCCTTTATCAGCATACTGAGAATACAGCAGCCATGTCCGGCGAAGCTTATACTGGATTCCTCTCTTATGAAGAACCTGATTCATCTTCTGGGCAGTCCATCCATAATCTTTGGCAATGATACTAATAGGAAGAGCATCCTTACATTTGAGAACGAGATCATAATAGGTTACCTTGGGCTGCATCTCCGCTATCTGCTGATTCTGGACAGCCACAGTTGTCTCAAGCTCACTGTTCTTCTTGCGCTCTTCCTTAAGTTCCTTCAAAAGCATAATACCATAATCCGGGTCAGCAATTATCCTCTCAATAGTGACGGGGGTTGCATATGCCCCATGCTTTCGAATGGAAGGAAGAACCTCGGAGGTTACCCAACGCTTGAATTCTTTTGCTTTCGGCAACTTGGATGAAAGAATCAACGCATATAGACCAGATTCATTAATAACAATCATATCCTGAGTTCCACCAGGGCTGCCCTGAATCGGGGCAACCTTTCTATCCTCTTCATCAACATGCGCCGCCAAAGCATTCTGAGGTTTCGCATATCCTAAAACGCCAGCGACATCTCTACCGACAAACCAAGGTTCCCCATCAATTGTCAAACCGCGAACCTGGCCGAAAGCTTCATTCTCAAAAACCATAACCTCATTATTCTTCATAGCAGTCTCCTCATCATTTCAATAACAACTTCCATCTTAAGCTTAAATGATAGTTAGTATAAGCGATTATTCAGTAACATCATCTTCATGAACAAGCGTATATTCACCCCGAACCATTACTCCTCCTAATGGGATGTGATATTTCTTATCATCTTCCCTCATTTTTTCAATGGCTTCCTGCCTTTCATGTTCCCATTCGGTAGTGATCGGGTGTTCTTTGTTCCATTTCTCAAAATCTTCCACCGAAACCTTCGGCAAAACTTCTTCAATAAGATATCTCTTGAAATTGATGATTTTTGTAGATCTCATCCCGAGCAGAAGACTGTAAACACCGGTTTTATTAAGCAAAAGGTATTCAATCTTACCAAATTTATCAACTCTTTTTACCTTAAAATTACGACGATCCTCTTCTGCAACAAAAGCTTTAACCACCTTCAATACATTGTGAACCTCGAATGTTACTCCAACATCCAACGCATGATACCATATCTCCCCGTTAATCTTATATGCGCGAACCCGTATGGGCCAATCATCACTTAAAACAGAAAAAAATAAATTCATATATCATTAACCTTTCTTCCCGGCGACGCTATATCTGGCCGCGAGAAAATCATACAGCTTTTCAGCCGTACTCAAATCAACACTTTTCCCTTTATCAACAACTTTCCCGGGCTTGAAGCTGCGCCCGAAATCCAGATCGGAAACAAAATACCATATCCACCCGGATGACTGATCCCTCATCAGAACTTCGAGCAGTTCAATAACATCAATCATCAGGAATGACGTATTAACAGAGACATCATCAACCCCATATCCCCTGGCTAATTTACTAACCATTGTATCCGTATCCCACGCCCGGCGGATCGAATCAAGCCTCTTACAAAAACTTTCCTTGCTTAACAAATCCTGTACCTCCATAAATTCCAAATAAATCATCATTGAAGTTCCTGTTAGTAAAGAAGAAATAGAGTTATACCCTATTATACCCAGCGGCTGCGAGTGTACCACGGACAATTGCCCGAGCCATCATAATCATATCATCATGCCGGGGATTCATAAGCATCCGGTTTGCTGATATAATGTTTGTCAGCTTATAAAAATCCTCAGAAGGAATATTTGCCTTTGCCCGGTTGCAGCGCCGGTGAGCAATCTGTAGATTCTCCATTTTATCTGAACCGCCAAGGCTCTTCGGGTAGATATGGTCTATGGAAGCTTCACTCATATCCATGATGGGCTGACCACAGATGGCACATTTCCCGGATGCCTTCTCCATGAGGATGCGCCGAAGCCCCGCAGTCTGCGAAAGCCCTGTCATCTCCGGAAGCTCTTCAGATACAGGTTTGGTAAAGGAAGAAAGATTGGGGTTAGATGAATTGATGATATCTTTCTTATCCTTGACGGCCCGGCGGATCTTCTGATATTTGGAATCATAGACGAACGGCTGCGATCCAAAATCCTGCGGCAGATCAATATGATCATCAATGTATTCGAAGGCTTCCTCTGGGGTATTAAACTGCCTGGCATTACATATATCACTGATATAATTGTCTTCACCAACAAAGCAAGGTTTATTAATGATGTAATATTTCCCGTGCTTCCCGGGGACCTGAAGCATCATAAACTTTTCCCTTCCCGCAAGGGCTTTTTCGGCTTCCGTAAACGAATACATCTTTGCGCTCGCCGGACCATTGACAAGCTCACCAATCCCGCGCATGAAGCGAAGATCTCCTCCTATTATATAAGAAGTAATTCCCATATCATACCTCCCCGCCAGCTTTATAATCCGCATTAACCAATTCAGTGAAAAGCCGGAGCAATTCATTGTTGTTAGCAATAAGATATCCGATGGTTATTCCTCCGCCGAGCCTATAGCTATAATCCCGCGCCATCTGGCGGAGTGAAACACCTTCAGTCATTTCAATGTCATGAAGGATAGAAGAGTATGCATCATCCCATGAGAGTGAGCGGCGCTTGCCATAATCAGCGACAGCATCACGAATGACATCCGGGCAGATAGATATTGTTAAATTATTAACAATCGGTTTATCATAATTTAAAGGGCTTTTGATAATCATATGAATCCCTCCGGCAATTAATTCACCAACAAAGAATCAAGGATAGGTTTCGCGGCCTGATACATCTCCGGGTCATTAATGATGAAATAGCCCTTTGAGCACCTCGAATATCCGTGGTTCTTAGCATAGGCGTAAGCCTCAGCATTAAGGTCAATCCCAGTCCTATTACTAACGATGAGATAGATTCTATGCAAAGCATCCTTTAATGATGTATTATGCTTCTTAGCATAATCTTCAGCAATCTGCCGGAGTTCCCGGGGAAGTTTGCGGGCTTCAATAGATGGATAAGATTTCGGTGAATCATCAGGAGTTGTTATATTTTTAACAATGATATCTTTCCGCCCGGCCTTCATAATATATTTATCATATGAGAGATTAATAGCACGTTCAAAGGATCTGCGCAGCTCATCACTGTTCTTAACCAGATCAAGCCGGGAGAGCAGCGGTCCAGCCTGTGCCTCAAAGAGCGCATCAACATCATATCCATCGTCAGCAAGCATCCTGTCAAAGACTGTCCTGATAACATCATTAGAGGAAGCAATGCCCATAGGCTGTCTGAGATCACCAATGATCTTTTCGACTTTGTGTCTCCATTCAAGCATCTGTGCCGCATTCATTGTATTAATAAAGGAAGGAATCCGTACAGATGTTGTCCGGGGAGCAGTTCCTGCAATGCCGGAAAGGACTTCTATGGTTGCCGAAGAAAGCCGGGCTGCTGTACCATCAAGGTTGCCAATCATTCCACTGACGTTATCCAAACAGGAAATGATGGCATTGTTATTCTGGATAATCATTTGACCGATTGCCTCGACTGCCGCAGTACATCTCTTCATATTATCTTCATTCACTGCCTGAAGTGCCGCATAAAACATTGCGACTTCCTCCCGGGAGACCGGGGATGACAGATCCTGGGAATATGTCCCTGTCTTGCGGATGGACGGCAGGACTTCACTGGTCACCCAATGCTTGAACCTCTTTGCTTCCGGGAGCTTACTTGAGAGGATCAGACTGTAGAGACCGGATTCGTTAATAATGATAATATCCTGTAGACCACCGGGGGTGAACATTTCGTTCATCCCTTTATCTTCCTCATCAACGTGGTCTCTAATAGCTTTCTGGGGATTCGTATACCCGAGGATCTCGGCAATATCTTTCCCGACGAACCAGGGTTCTCCATCAATCATCATGGTCCTGATGGAGCCGAACTCATTATTTTCAAATACTTTAATATCATTCATTATGAATATCCTCTTGGTAATGATTAATCAACTTTGAACTTATTATGAATGCCGGGGATTATAGATGGTATCTGCCCGGTATGACAGGACTGCGGATATATATAGGAAGAATAATCCGGCGCAATATTTTCTCCTTTCATATGAATAATGATGATATATTCGTATGGTGGCATTATATAACATTGGTTTGAATATTTCAATAGTGAAAATTGTGAAAATTCTGTGAACAAATTATGACATTTATGTGATGTTCTCCGGAAACCCCGGGTGAGGAGGCGTAAGCAAGTTTTCTGTGTATGCTTTACTGTATTGGTTTAAATATAGAACTCTTCCTTTTATAGTAAATAATTTTGAAGTCTTTATTTTGAAATTTTATTATCACGTTTTTATAAATTTTATATGAATGACTGTAAACTTTCAAAATAATATTATTTATCTCTTTTTATAATTATTGATGACCATTAATCTACTGCTATGGAAACGCGGAGACTATACCCACCACACTATGGCTGAATGAAATATTGACCTTCGCTGGAGATGACATCCCCCGAATCGCCCGATGCTGAAAGGTTTTCCAACAATGGTATTCCTCTACTAACTATCCGCCTTTACAACCTACCGTCCTGATGGCATCGTTCTCTTCGACCCCTTCTGTCCCGAAGGGGTCTTTCAAATTTTTATTGCAAGCAATAAAAATCTGAAATATATCATTAAAAAATATATTCTTTTTGGATATTGAAATTTTAGGGCTTATTGGAAGAATATCATATTTCGATACCCTTTCATTATAATGTTTACCAAAGGAGAAAATATGTATTATGTATATCTATAATATCATTATTGGAAACCTTAAATAACGTGAATTTATAACATATAACTGAGAGGTATACATATGAGATATCGAAAATCATTGGCACAATGATTTTTGATCAACGTTGTCCCTTGAGGGAAAACGGCGAAGTGAAAGGGTGACTGTGGAGAATTATTAATATAGAAATTTTATATTTATTTTTTTCTCTTTATTATAGGAACCCCTTCTGAAAACATAGTAATACCAGTACTTTCAGAAAGTTTTACTCACTATCTGTATGTATGTCATTTTATTGGATGATAGATTCATACAAAATATAATATTTTAAAAAACTTGCTCAGGATTCCGTGACATATTTGATATCTATATGATATCATTTTGATATCTATGTAAAAATTATATCATTGAAGATTATTCTAAACTAGAGTCAGGATTATTCATCCATTTAATAAAAAGATTTCTCATCCTATCCGGGAGAATATAAAGATTGATAGATTCTCCGTTTCTAATCCTGGATCTCCATACCCATTGAAGCATAGTTGCCAGGGCATATTTATCTTGATTGACTTTAACACCTTGACTGCAAAGAAAAATTAATACAGTTGGATGAAAGTAAATATTAACCGCGTATGCCAGATTATATGCATCTTTATACTTATTTGTTGAACGACAATTAAAAGGAAGGAATTTTTTCTTATATCCTTTCGGGGTAATCTTGTTTTTTGAATCTATATACGTCGTCCAAAGGACGCTCTCAGATTTTGCGTGGCAGATGTTTCTTAGATAATTATATAAATTATTTTTAACTTTAAGAATATTATTCTTGTTTGCTGAATTAGCATACCACGCTTTTGACATGCATGTCTGCTTCTGCCGCATCGACCGTGTGATCTTTCCCTGATAAAGATTAATAAGGCTTCTGATTTTTATTTTATCTTCAGGAGTATACCCGAAGAGCTTACCATCAATAACACTAGCTTTCCTATATTTAATATTGTATGCATCGAAATAGTATTTCATGATGCTTCCGTCAAAGAAATATGTCATGACGAAGACTTCATCAAAGAGAGAAAAGATCGCCGGGTCATAACGCCAGAGGAGATTTGAGTCATTAATACATACGAGGCTATTGGATTCAGCGATTCCTTGTATCTGGTTGAAAGCACCGTCATAATCTGAGTGTTCGGGTTTCCAATGAACAACACCATTTTTGTCAATATCAAAAAATACATCTATAAGGATCTTGAGATCTGAATTTTTGATGGGGATCGGTTCAATGACATCCAAGACCTCATCAAGGATAAGAGTATAATGTTTATCCTTCAATGCCCGGCGAGATTCCTCATTGAGATGCTTAAATAATTCATGAGTGGATACAATATCCTGTTCGTTTTGGAAAAGAAGATTGATGTTCTTAAGTTTACCGGAACCATAATTATGGGGCTGCATAAAACCTTTCTCCGGCAGACAGGCCTCGGAGATACGTGAACATTCATCAAGGAATGGCGTTATATAAAGGAAATTATTAGTTGGTTTTTTCTTCATGTATTCGATTGCCCAGGAGGTTTTGCCGGATCCCATGATGGAATCAATTACTGTAATATTCGGGACTGGCATACTATTTGCTATGGCATTGTTGGTTATGGGTTGACTTATTCCGTTCATATTATTGATATCTTCCATTTGATAATTCTCCTTATTTGTATTTGCGAAGCTTTAATTATGGATATTTATGTTGGCATTTAAATGATTTTTGTGGTGATATATTCGTTGGTTATTTGTGATTGAAATATTTAGGAGGTTGATGGAGAGAATTGTTGTGGGAGTAGGGTTTGTCATATGTTTTAACATATTTGTGTTCCTGAGGATGCGGAGATTATAGCATAGCTGGGGAGTGCTGTCAATAAAAAAGTTGATATGTTCGCATGGTAATATGGACGAGAGGATGGAATGCCGGGCATTATAATATATGAGTATTATATGAGAGATATATTAGGCCGGAGCTGCCAGGATATAATGATTTTTCTTTGGTGAATTTTATGGAATTCTTTTATTGTGATGGGTTATTTTGGATGATGAGCTGCCGGGGCCTGAGGATATTCTATAGCTATAATTATATTAATGTTATGAGTATATTATTTACTATATAATATTGCGCTTTCTCTTTGGTGAATGGATGATGGGAGCATATCATATGATTTTTTGAATTTTTATTATTAATTATAATTATTACCATTTAATATGGTTAATATTATTTTGTGATTTTTATATTATTCTATGAGATTAATATTGTTCATCATGATTAATAGAATGGGTGTGTTGATGGCTGATAGGCGGAGGCTGGCGAGCGTTTTTTAAGGGGCGGAATTTTTAGGTTCGAGGATTTGTTTGTCTATGGGGATTTTGTAAGATGTTGAAAATGGGGGCGGGATGATCCTGGGCTGGGAAGAAGCGTAGGAGATGTAAGATTTTGTGTGATGTGAAGAATGCTTTATTGGGGACGAATTTTTTAGCGAAGGGTTGCGAAAAGTAGTGGGAGAGTAGGGTTTTAAAGAGGAAGCGGAGTTAGTAGCTAAAATGAACAGCTAGGGTGGGATGCTTGAAAATAAAGGGCTGGAATGCCGTAAATAGGGGGTATACCTGTATAGTGGCTACTATATAGGCGTTCGTTATGCCTAATTTTTGTTAGCATTAAACAATTAATTCAAGTTGCTAACTAAAGTTAGACGTATAAAACCATGCATACCCCCGGGGGGTATATATGCATGATAAAAGAATTGTATCGTTTTGCGGATAAATTCAAAAAAATTGCGAAAATTCAAAAAGTTATCCACATATCCACATTTTCCCTCATTTTCTGAAAATTCCATAAATACTACATTTGACGCCACAACTTGAAAAGTTATCCACATATCCACAATATTCAGACAATATCCAATGTTTCACGTGAAACATACACAATTCCCCAATTATTCCGTCAACAATCCCTTCTTCGTCAAATCATCAAACACTAGCTTCTTTAAATAACTATTTGCTGACTGATTTGTCGTTTCAAGGTAATGTTTCAAACATTCCCCTACGTAGTTATCATTTATATAATAATTCAAAGCAAATGTAAGACATTTCTGACTATATCTCTTCTGTCGCTCTTTTCTCTTTTCAATATCCATTATTGCACCTATTGTATATGTAAATGAGACAATCCAGAACTGACTATTAGTAAAGTTGCACAAAAAATACCCTGGATTTTGTGCAAATCTACTAAAATAAAAATATATGCTAAAAATAAAACATTTTATAGTTACAGATAGTGTAAACGTCAAATATTGTATGCTATACTTCTATCAGTAACAAGTTAATCAATCAATTCAGGGTGCTACACCTCATATGTAGCAAATGTTACAAATGTTACAAACTTGTTAACTGATTCAATGAGCTTTAGCATAGTATAGCATAACCTAAAGCAATGTTCAAACATGAAATAGTTTGTCATACCCGTATACATGTACAGAGCGTGTGAAAAAGTCCTCACTGCATGCAATAGGGTATAGTCTTAAAAGGAGGTGTTTCCTGTTTCCATTGGATATTTTCAAGCGTGAGCTGCCACGCAATGACAGAAGATGCAGCAACTAAAGACCGTTTCAAAGTACGGCGAACTTATCAATTTTGTTAGTACCATGACAACTTAATCCGCCGGTTAAATTCTTGATAGAATACCCTCCCACGGCTTGATATGACAAAAGCGATAGACAGGAGGTGTACAGAAGCTGACAAACGGTATATAAGAGCTGTATCCTTCGACGTAGTACGAAGTTGACTTGTTTCAAGACTGAAGTTGGAACAGTTCTTATATATAAAGAGTCCATAAGTCAAGAAACAAGAGGGTATTTGAACATGGTTTCAAGATATAACCGGATGGAAAGAATCAATCACAAGTTCAGAATAGATAGTCAAGGGTTTAACCGCTTGAGACTGTCAGCCGGACAAATGCTTTAGGCGTTGCGGTTTAATCGCTGCGCTGCCGTGATTGAAACAAGGGTTTAACCGCTCTTGTTCTTTCTTGCGTTTGTTTGGTGTCCAGTTCTGGAGGCGTGATTGTGCGCACAATTTGCCCTTTTCGTGCGAAACAATATAAAGGGCGGCAATCCCTTGCCCGTGTCTGGTCAGTTCTGGGTTATCCGCCTGGACTGTGACTCTGGTGTTCACGCGCTAGAACTGCGTTCAATTCGCGGTACGGGCTTTCAAAACTAAATAATATGCACCTCCCGGGGTGTGAACCGGGAAAACAATAATTTTGCATCCGCGCAATAAGTGCGCGAGACAGGAGGTTTACTATGGCACGTAATATTAATCTTTCCACAATGACAAACGGCACGCTTTACACATTGAGTAACTATTATTTCTATACCATGTCTGCAACTGCCCTCCGCAAGGAGGCGCGTGACAGAATAGCAATGTGTCAGAAAACCTTGGAGGCCGTCAAGGCTGACAGGGAGGCCGCGCTTGCCTCCGGCATGGAGGCTGATCAGGCCATTGCTACGTTTGACTTTGCGGAGCCGTCCGCGGCTCTTGCGTATGCAAAACTTTCCCTGAGCGACTTGAACGACGAGATTAAAAAAGCGACAAATGCCGCTTATGATCTCGTTCCTGAGGAACTGTTCTTGGGGTATCAGTCCCGTTTCATTGATGAAACCAAGACTGAGGCTTTCTATGCCTCCATTGAGGCTTTCCTTGCAAATATGGGGCTTTCCGGTACGGAGGGCGCAGTGCGCAAGTTGGCGGAGGCACTCTATCCCCTGATTGCTGGGTGTGCAAAGTCCTCCGGCAAGAGCAAAGCGGATGGACACCTCCTCAAAGATATGACCAAGAGGAGTTTCAAGGATTTGGTGCTGCGTGCTTTCATTGAGTACGCAGTGTTTACCAAGGGTGTACTTGATATTACAGCTGAAAAACGCCTTGTAAAGCATGTCTTTGAGGAGGCCGCCCCCGCCCCGTCTCCCGTTGAAACTGAACCTGAACAGGGCGAAAGCCCTGAACAGGCGAAATAATCACAGAATAGCCACACGCGCAACAGGTGCGCTCGCCCATATGGCGCGACGGGTTCAACTCCCGGTGTGGCTTTACCCCGTTTGGGGAATATTTCAAGAAGGGAGGGGACTGTATGCTGTCCATCGTGCAGAACATGGACGGCACTTACACTATCAGTGTGTCTCTCAATGCGGGATTTTTCCGCTATGAGTTTAAAGGCACATTTGAGCGTGTGGACTCTGAGTCCAAACCGGATCCGTCCGGGTTAAGGCTCGAAGTCCGTTTAGGCGGAGTAGATCTGCCTGAATAAGTGCTAACCATGGGGGAGGCTTCGGCCTCCCTTCGATGGGCGCGGCTGCGGTTCCTCCAGGGTGCGCAAAATTTTAGGAGGTCGGTATTATGCGTGAAAAGACTATAAAAGGGTACGTAACTTATTGGCTCAGGGACTGGCTTATTCCACACATTCCAGTCCTTGCATTAACCGCGTTCACATTGGTTAACATCATGACCAGACTGTGAGCGCACAACCGTAGGGGCGAGTATGTCAAACGTCGATGTACTCGCCCTTTTTATGTAACCCGATGACCGGGCAATTCCGGCCAAACTACGCATTC
>Ga0310690_10009978_pt1 | contig 11862 bp, 9 predicted proteins | sample AusTroGonzalo_MG_2_FD_207661 | JGI IMG/M metagenome (GOLD analysis project Ga0310690, IMG submission 207661) | Bovine rumen microbial communities from tropical cattle in Woodstock, Queensland, Australia - Gonzalo_04 (v2) (version 2) | ecosystem: Host-associated > Mammals > Digestive system >...
CGCGCCCAGCTCGCTGAACGCGGCGTCGAAGTCGAACAGTGGGGTGGTCAGACGAGCTGTATCGAAGTTTCTGCACGCTCCGGCATGGGCATGGACGTGCTCCTCGAAACGCTCGCTCTCGAAGCTGAAATTTTGGAACTCAAGGCCAATCCGAATACGCACGCTCGTGGCGCTGTCGTTGAATCCAAGCTCGATGTGGGTAAGGGTTCCATGGCTACGATCCTCGTGCAGAACGGTACGCTCCATGTGGGTGACCCGTTTGTTTGCGGTATCTACGCTGGTCGTGTCCGTGCCATGTTCAACGAACGTGGCGTCCAGATGAAGGAAGCTCCTCCGTCTGCTCCGTGTCAGGTGCTCGGCTTTGACGGTACTCCGCAGGCCGGTGACGAACTTGTTGTGGTCGAAGACGAAAAGACCGCACGTGAAATTGCTTCCAAGCGCCGCATGGCCGCCCGTGAACGCGACCTCCGCGCTCGTAAGACCGTGTCCTTGGAAAATTCCTTCAACGACAAGAAGGAAGGCAAGCTCTCCGAACTCAACCTCATCGTCAAGGCCGACGTGGGTGGTTCTGCCGAAGCTTTGGCTGCTTCCCTCGAAAAGCTTACCAACAAGGAAGTCCGCGTCAACATCATCCGCAAGGGTGTGGGTACGATTACGGAATCCGATATCCTGTTTGCAACGACTGCACAGGCAATCATTATCTCCTTCCACCTTATGCCGTCTCTCGCTGTCCGCGAAATGGCTCAGAAGGAAGGCATCGAAATCCGCAACTACCGCGTGATTTACGACTGCATTGAAGACATCAAGAACGCTGTGGAAGGCCTCCTCAAGCCGACTCTCCGCGAAGAACTCGTGGGCGAAGCCGAAATCCGCCAGGTCTTCAAGGTCCCGAAGGTTGGTCTCATCGCCGGCTGTATGGTTACCGATGGCGAGGTCGATCGCACAAGCCTCGTTCGCGTTTACCGCAACGGCGTGGAACTCGGTTCTACGGCAGTCCAGTCTCTCAAGCGCATGAAGGACGACGTGAAGTCTGTCGCTCGTGGCTTCGAGTGCGGTATCGGCCTCAAGGGTTACGACGATATCAAGGAAGGCGATAGCCTCATCTTCTTCAAGGAAGTCAAGGTTGCCCGTACGTTGGAAGACGTGGCTCGCGAAGAAGCCGAAGAGAAAGCGAAGGCCGCAGCTGCTGAGGCCGCAAAGGGTGAATAGCCGTGAGCTGTCAGCGATGAGCTGTGAGCAGAAAAGCTCATAGCTCAAAGCGAAGCGCGCTCAATGCTCAAACCTAACTAATCACTAACCACTAACTACTAACCACTAATTCATGAGTCGTAGAACAGACAGATTGGGCGAACAATTCCGCGAGGAAATCGGCAAGCTGATTCAGAATGGCTTGAAGGATCCGCGTGTGAGTACGCTCGCTAGCATTACCCGTGTGGATATTACCGAAGACTTGAGCTATGCGAAGGCCTTGGTTTCGGTGATGGGTTCCGATAAAGAAAAGCGTGATACGCTTGTCGGGCTCAACAATTCCGCCGGTTATATTCGTGGTGTTTTGGGCAAGTCCCTCAAGATTTTCAAGATTCCGGAACTCAAGTTCGTTCTGGACGAAAACCTCGAACACGCCATGCATATCGAAGATATTCTTGCAGAACTGAAGCAGAAAGGGGAACTTTAATTGGCCTCTTCTGGCTTCGTCCTGTTGGACAAAATTGCAGGTGAAACATCTTTTAAGGCCCTTTTCCCTTTGAAAAGGGTCTTTTGTACTAAACGCGTCGGCCACGCGGGTACGCTGGATTTGCGTGCAAGCGGGCTAATTATCGCGGCGACGGGCCGTGCGACGCGTCTTTTGCCGTATGTCGAAGCGAAAGACAAGTGCTATACGTTTAGGCTCCATCTCGGCTATGAAACCGACACTTTAGAGTGGGACGGCGCTGTTGTCGAACAAGACGAGAGAGTTGAGGGAAAAACAGATGCCGGAACAGAGTCCGGCATGACAGCATCAAGTTGTCATTCTGGAGCCACAAGCGGTTCTGCTGCACTCGCCTCGCACGTCATTCTGAGGGAGCAATGCGACCGAAGAATCCAGAGCGATTTAGATTGTCATGCTGAAGCCGCAGACGATAGGATCCAAGGCATTACTAGTGCAGACCTTGAGCGTGTCATTCCGCAGTTCGTGGGCGACGTTGACCAGATTCCGCCGAAGTATTGCGCCGTGAAAATTGATGGCCGCCGTGCTAGCGACTGGATGGAACGTGGCAAGCAAATCGACCTCAAGCCTCGTCGCATCCACATCTCCTCGCTGAAAGTTATTGGCGAGGGGTTTCAAACGGATGGCTGTACCGGCAAATCTTTTGCGACGTTTGACATGGAATGTAATTGCAGCAAAGGGACGTATATTCGTTCGCTCGGTCGTGATATTGCACGTGCGCTTGGTACGTGCGGTTGCGTGTCTATGATCCGTCGTCATCGCATTGGGAACGTAAATGTTGACAGTGCTGTTCGTGGTGAAAATTTGACTCGCGAAAACTTGCTGCCGGTCGATCAAGTTCTTGATTTCCCGGTGGTGCGTTTGAATGACAATCAAGTCAAGGCGATTCGTTTAGGAAATTGGGTGCCGTGGCGGACTCCTGTTGAAAATTTAAGTTCGCAACCGGGATGTGAATCTTTTGTATTTGCCGCTGATATGAACGGCGAAGTTTTAAGTTTATGCCATTACGAACCGGGACGGATAATGCCGAAGTTTTATTTGGGCGAGGATGAATAGATTCCCGCCTTCGCGGGAATGACGAGTAAGGCGAGGATGATTGATGAAACGTGCTGTGACAATGGGTAATTTTGACGGATGCCATCTGGGGCATCAGGCACTTTTCCGCACGCTCAAGGCGGTTGCCGAAGTGAATCATTTGCAGCCGACGGTCATCAGCTTTGAACCGCATTCCAATTACGTTTTGCGTGGTCCGGGCGACCCGTTACTTCTTACGACGACAGAGGAAAAGCGTGAGTTCATTGAAAGCCTTGGGCTTGAATTTTTAGTGTTGCCATTCACGCATGAATTGGCGAAACTTCCGTTTGATGAATTTGTACGCACAGAGTTGATTGAAAAGCGCGAAGTTGCTTCGATGTTCTTTGGGCATGACCATTGCTTTGGTGCTGGCGGCAAAGGCAATTACGAGACGATTACGGCTGCATTCCCGGAACTTTCGACAGCGATGCTTTCGATTGTGTTGCACAAGGGCGAGCGCGTAAGCTCTTCGGCGGTGCGCAATGCTCTTTTGAATGGCGATGTGGATCGCGCCCAGACGTATTTGGGCCGCCCATACCGTTTGTCAGGTACGGTGGTGGTGGGCAAGCGCCTTGGCCATACGATTGGATTCCCGACGGCGAACGTGCAAGTGGAACAGTACAAGTTCTTGCCGAAGGGCGGTGTGTATGTGGCTAGTGCAAGACTTTCGGACGGTCGCATTTACCGCTCTGTCGTGAACATCGGGACGCAGCCGACAACGCCCGGGACGCATAACCTTGCGATTGAAGCGTTCTTGCTTGACTTTAATGAAGATATTTACGGACAACATCTTGTGCTGGATTTACTTGCGTTTTTGCGCCCTGAAAAGAAGTTTGCGAGCATCGAGGATTTGATTCGCCAAATTGGCATGGATGCGGATACCGCCAAGAATTACAACGGAAACCACTGGGCGGAATAATTTTTTTCGGCTGAAACTTCGCAGTCGTCTCAGCGCAGGTCTTATTTTACCAGTTGAAATACTTTCTCGTCTTGGCGGCTCATGCCGTAGCGGGTGCGGAGGATTTCTTCTTTGTAGAGCGAGTCTGTTTTTAGTTTATTTATGAGTTCGTTGCGGCTTTCGATGACTTTGTTTAGTGAATCGATTTGCTTTTGGTAGAACTCGATTTCATTTGAAATTCTGTGTTGCTCAGGAAAACTGTTTTTGCCGAATAACGCCTGAAATACCAGGAACGCGAATGCGATCACTGTGGCGATTATAATGAAAATTCGGCTGCGCAACTCGTTATGCTCCGTTAAAATAGAATTGGTAATTGTCTTTTGATGTGACTAAACCAGATATTTCTAGCTCCGTCAATATAGCTAAAAGTTCTGGTGCTTTAAAGTCAAAATCTTGCTGAAGTTCCGAAAATGTTTTGCGGAATCCGTTGAAGCGCTCGAATACCCTTCGTGCTCCGTCTGAAAGCCGTACTCCGCATGAGGTGAGCTGTTCCATTTTGGCCCCGTCGAGTTGTGGAATACCGGCTACGGAACGCAAACTTTCGGGAACGAATACGGCTTTGGCACGTCCGTTGTCAAGGAGGGCGTTTGTGCCGCTGTAGAGTTCGCAGTCGAAGTTACCGGGGATGGCGAGGAGCGGTTTGCCTTCGTCTTGGCAGAATTGAGCGGTGAGGAGTGCTCCGCCTTTTTGACGGCTTTGGATGACGAGCGTGGTTTGGCTGAGTCCGCTGATGATGCGGTTCCGTGCGATGAAATTTCCTTTGTATGCGGGGGTATCGCCTTCGTATTCGCTGAGGAGTGCTCCGCCTGATTGCAATATGCGTTCTGCGGTGGAGGCTCGTTCGCCTTCGATTTTGGTGTTCAGCCCTTGTGCGAGGACGGCGATTGTTGGAATGCCGACGTCAAGTGATGCACGATGGCAGTAGCTGTCGATGCCCTGTGCAAGCCCGGAGATGACGACCGCGTTCGTGTTTTGGAGCGAAGCGACCAGCCTTTGGCAAAGTTCTTCGGCGGATGCGGACGGGCGGCGGGTGCCGACCATGGCGATGCCGATTTTGTCTGTAGTGGGGAGTGTGCCTTTGCAGAAAAGACGCTTGGGGCAGTACTTTGATGTCCGCAACGATAGCGGATAATTTTCAGGGGTGAGCTCGCGGTATGGTTCGTTATACAAAAGTTTCGTTTCCATAAGGTCCTTTTATTTTGCTGTCTTTCTGAAGCCTTTATAGGGGCGATGGATCCCAGCTGGCTTTTAATCTTTAAACGGATAAAACAAACGATATAGAAAACGATAAAACAAACGATATAATAATTACATAAAGAAATTTAGTGAATTTATTGTGTAAAAACAAGAGGGGACGTTTACTTTCTATCTTTTACGGCATGAAATACACTTTTAATGATCTTGTCGATATTATGGCTCGCCTCCGCTCGGAGAATGGTTGCCCGTGGGACCGCAAGCAGGATACGCATTCGCTACTGCCGTATTTGGTCGAAGAAAGTTGTGAGTTTATTGATGCGGCCCAGGAGGGCGACAAGGAGCACATGTGCGAGGAACTCGGCGATGTGCTGTTTCAGGTGATTTTCCATTCGCAGGTGTGCAAGGAACAAGGCGATTTTTCGATTGACGATGTGGTGCAGGGCTTGTGCGAGAAAATGGTGCGCAGACATCCGCATGTGTTCGGTGATGCTCAAGTCGATAACGCAAACGAAGTCAGCCGCCGTTGGGAACGTATCAAGGCGCAGGAGAAAAACAACTTGAAACATGCGGGCGAGTCTATTATGGACAAAGTCAGCAAGAGCATGCCGACACTAGCCCGTTCGCAGGACATTATCCGCAGGGTCGCGAAGGTTGGATTTGATTGGGGCGAGGCGGGGCCTGTGTTCGACAAGGCTCAAGAAGAATTTGCGGAATTCAGGAACGAGATGGAAAAAGTGACTTCCGAAAACGCAAATGTCGATCGTTTGGAAGATGAATTCGGCGACATCATGTTCAGCTTGGTGAACGTGGCGCGTCATTGCGGCTTCAATGCAAACATCGCTTTGCAACGTGCGAACAACAAGTTCGAAAAACGCTTCCGCGAAGTGGAACGTCGAGTCAAGGAACAAGGTAAAGAAATCAAGGATGTCGGGCTAGAGGGATTGCAAAAACTTTGGAAAGAAGCGAAAGGTGGGATTTAGTGGTTGAAGTTTGACTGCATGAACTTCTGTATGCGTTTTTTCTCAAAATTTTAAGACAATTCTGAAATTCGTACCTATAAAATTGTTGGTTCTTAGCGATTTATAGGTACGAAATAAAAAAAGAAATTTTAGATACCTATAAAACTTCATTATCATCTGTTTTATAGGTACAGAAAAACTTTTTTGTTCATATGGCAAAAATACCCCTCAAAGCCTGTTGCTTCAAGGGGTAGATTTGATTTCAGTTTTTTATGGCATTTCAGCTGTTTTGGATCCTATCGGGTTCTGTGAACCCGATAGGATGACAACTTTATACTCTCTGCATTACTCACCGCTCATGGCTCAAGGTTCGAAGCTCATTGCTCAGCGGCTCACGTCGATGCGCTTTGTAATGTGAGTGGAATCTGTCTGGACGCTTAGCATATAAATGCCCGCAGGGATGTTTTTCTTGGAGAGGCGAATGCTATTTGTTCCTGCAGTCATGATGTTATATGCATTTGCGACTTCGTTGCCGAGTACGGAATAAAGACGCACGTTCACGACTCCAGCACGAGCTAATGTTAGCGGAATTTGGAGCATATCTCCGTCAAACGAAATGTTGCCTACGGTCAAATTGCGAGAAACATTTGCTACTGCAATGGCTTCTGTTGCGGAACTGCCCGGTTCCGTTGCGCTGCTCGCCGGAGCTGCCGATGAACTTGATGCTGCTTCAGACGAACTTGCTGGAGCTTCACTGCTGCTTGACGGCGTTGTTGTTACAGGCTTGAGGTCATCTCCTAAAACTTCCATCACTTTTTCTGCATAGCGCTTGCCGAAATCGCGGTAGCCCTGCGAAGAGAAGTGGATTCGCATCATGTCCAAATCGTTAAGGCCTTCGGCAGAAACGAGATAGAAATTCTTGGATTTACTCGGGAGCTTCCTGATGTTGGTGTTTGTCCCTTTGGAACTTCCGTTATACGGAACTTCGCCTGCGAAGAACGGAATGTTCTCGTCAAGTCCGATGTCCTTGACCAAACGGTCATAGACTTTCTTGACCTTGTTGGGCCAATCACTGTCGCCTTCATCGGTTTCGCCTTGGTGGAAGATGATGCCTTTGATGACGCCGTCTTCCTTGGCCTTCTTAGCCATTTCCACTAAGCGCTTATACGGGTCGCCGCCATAATCCTTGACGATATCCTTGAACCAACCGGCTTGAGTTGACATATAACCATCGTCTAGCGGCGAGTCGAAGGCTACGATGCTGCAACCCGCGATTGCCACGACTACGACGCCGACTTTGATTTGCGGGTCGAGTTCCTTTACAAGGGTGCGTCCGAAATAGTCTGTGGGGCCTAAACCGCCATGCTTGTTGGCGAGGGGAGGGATGGCGTCGTTCCAAGTGCCTAGCTTGCGTCCATTGAAGTTGTCAATAGTCGAAAGCATTTGGAATCGGGGATCGACTGTTTTATCTTGGCTTTCGATTGTGCCCTGGCCTTCCATGTTAGACTGGCCGAAAGCGAGATAAATGTGAAAATTCGGGTCTGGAGCGGCAAAAACCGAAGAACAGGCTAGCCCAACTCCACATAACAAGCTCACCATGCGCGAGACTTTCATCCATCACTCCTCGGGGCACAAAAACATGCACCCAACAACCCCCTAATATATTTCTTTTTTCCAATATTTTAAAAATTTGAGGGATAATTGCGTTGTAGTGCTATGCAACAGAGCTTTTTGTGGCGTTTTGGACTATATTCGCCAGCGGTTTTGTTCGTATTCCGACAACTTTTTTAATGCACTTGTGCATTCTTGTTTACGACGTTCATTATCTTTTTTTGATTTTTTGCTAGCCGTTTTTTGGGCGATTTCATCAGATTTTTTTATCGTTTTTTCAACGCGGTTTGCAAACGCAGATACTGTTTCTCCGGGGGTACGTACAAAGCCAAAACGTGCAAGACGTTTTTCTGCCGATTCCAACAGAGAAATCCAGCGAGCCGCATTTTTTGAAACCGCTTTTGAAATGAAATTTTTGCGGTACTTGCGAAATTTCAGTCCTGCAAAAATGGCAAATAGGGTTGCCAAAATAACGTAAGGAGCCGGGCTTGAAATAAGGCTTTCCGAAAGCGTTTGCCAGTTATCAACAACGCGACGCCATTCGCCGTCTTTTAACAAATGAAGTACGTAAGAGAATCGGCCTTTAAGTCCTTCCAGTTTTGATGCAAACCAAGATGTTTTCGCGAACGTCGATTCCGTAAGAGGTGGGGTAGGGTCGAAGATGTACCAATTGTGGTCGATATAAACTTCTGCCCATGCGTGGCTGTTGCGACGACGGAACGTGGCGTATGGTCGCCCTTCGACGTGCTCCGGGTGTGCAAATCCGGTCACGTAACGAGATGGAATGCCTTGATGACGTAATAAAAGCACGGCAAGCGTTGCATAGTATTCGCAATAGCCTTCTTTGTTTTTCCAGAAACGGACTAACGGATCCGCTTTTGAATTTGATCTATAGCCTTCTACGATAAATGAGTATTTGAAGTTTTGAATAAAATAATTTTTAATTGTTTTTAAATTTTGGACTGCAAATTCGGGGTTGTTTGATGATGTCGAATCCTTGAGCGGAAGCGACATCGCGACTGTAATAGAATCTAGCAGTTCAAGATTTTTTTCGGGAATTTGCAAATAAGCTGAATCGTATTCGCCTTCAATTGCAAGTGTTTTCGCTGAATCTGGGACGTAATAGTACCAATCGCTGCGTGTGCCGTTTGCTGCAACAAAAGTATTTGTTGAATAGTAATTTAATGAATCGGTATTTTTGCTTGCAACTCCAACTGCATTTGGGGCGGCAAACATGAAACCAAAATTATCGAGTGTTGCTTGAACCCAAACTGATTTTACGTTTGGAGCGACTGCCGTAGAATCTTCTGTTTCAAAGACTGCATAATCTACGTTGTACCGCGATGGATAAAGTTTTTTTTCTGCTATTGAGGGGAGTTTCCAGATGCCTGCAACGTATTTTTCGTAAGCGGCTGCACGCAAGTATGGCGGTGCGAGCGTGTCCCAAATTCGGAGGACGATTTCGTTATTGTATTTGGAATTGTAATTGCTAGAAAAAGAACCTAAGGCGACAGCGGGATCAAAACCCATGACGCGATTTTTCACGTAATAATCTTCGGCCCAGCGACCGCTGTAATAACGTTGTGTTTTCCAGTATTTGAAGCCAATGTAGGAAGAGCCGCATAATCCGATGAACATCAAAATGAAAAGAAGTCTTTTGTAAAATGCGACACGGGGACGACTGAAGGCATAAACGGCTAGTATAAGGGCGATGGCTCCGCTCAGAACGCATCCGCGAGGGGCCTGAAACATTCCCATGAACAGAGCTGCAACGCCATTGAATACGACGAAGACTTCGTAACCGCCATTGCCGAGGCTCCGCTTTTGCAACCATGTAAGATAGAGTAAGTACCATGCAGGGATGAAAACTAAATAGGGCGACACACCGTTTTCTACGCTTGGGGTCAGCACCCACCACAATGCGCACGGAACAATTGCTCCGTAGGCAAGCAATTTTCTGTAACGAGGATTGCGAAATTCTTTTTGTAAAACGGAGTTTTTTTTGAAAAGTACAATTTGCTTTACGAATAAATAAACAAAGGCTATTGCAAAAAGAATTCCTAGTATTTCGATATCACTTGAAAAGCCCAAATTGATGGATGCGATGACAAAGAAAATCGTCTTGCAAATTTCACGGAAGTTTATCTTCATAGAATGACCTCCGTTTTTTGCGATGTTTCGAATATCTGTTCGAGACGTTTTGCATTGACGGATAAGACGTCATCGGAAACGAGTTCTTTCAATTCTTCTGTTGTCTTAAAATGCGAATCTAGAATGACTTGCTTATGCACAAGCGGGTCTTCAGTGGCAAATAGCCCTACGCGAAGTACGGGGCCAAGCGGACGTGCCGCTGGCGACCAAAGTTTTGTTGTTGTGTCTGACTTGCGAAGCGATGAGGGCGGAATTCTTGCAAGCGATTCCAACAAGCTCACGCCGCCATCTCCTTGAACAAGCGAGATTTCGTTATCTCCGATAAAGAATCGCCCTAGTGCATGGCGTTCCAAAAGCCATAAGCCAATACCTGCTGTTAAGCGGATGAGCATATCGACTGTTGATTTTTCACGCAAATTCCGTGTGGTTGTGTCCAAGATGAGAATGGCTCCCGCACCGCGTTCTGTCTCGAACTCTTTCGTAAACGGTTTCCCGTAACGGGCAAACGCCTTATGATGCAAGTCGCGTAATGAATCTCCTTCTCGGTATTCGCGGACTCCTACAAAATCCATTCCACGCGTAAGGCTCGGCATCAGTAAAGGAGCGAACACAATGCCGCTCGCCCCCGATGTCAAAAACGGAAACGACCCTAAATGTAGCGGGAGCGGAAAAACGAGCAACTCCGCTGTTCCTGCATTTGATGCAAAACGCAAAGCTCCGTTGATTTCTGGAATAATGACGGATACCTTCGGGATTGTAAATGCCCCGCGTTTTTTTGTCCGGATTCGGCATGAAATTTCTGTAGTTTCGCCCGCTGCAAGTGATATGAGGCCCGATTCGTCGCAGATAAGCGTCGGGTTCATGCGGAAACATCCAAGCGAGGCTGCGTTAAGCTTGTCTTCTGCCGTTAAATGCAAGCTGACGGTCGCTGTTTCGCCTTCATAAACGTTCCTAACGGTAATGTTATCCGTCTTGAACTTGCTCTTTCGTGCCGTCATGAAAAGGCTAGGCACAAGGGCTAAAAAGTACATGAAGTCGAGACCGCAAAATACCCATGCCGCCCAGAATCCGGGAACAACTCCGGCAAACATCGAGAATATCATGAGTGCTGCTGCCGCATGCCCGACTTGCGTAAAACCTTCTTGCCAAAGGTAGTACAATCGCATCAAAAGTCCCTTGCGTTTGGGACTTCTTGAAATTGCGCTTATGAACCAACGGAATAGGGGCATAGGGGGGGCGTTAGTGGTTGGTGGTTAGTGGCTAGTGGTTAGGGGGGGGAATTAGTAGGAAGTAGTCGGTAGGACGTTGGATAATCGCGGCAAAGCCGCCTAACTAATCCTATCTACTGCCTACTGTTTACTTTTTTTATTCTCATGGCTCTTTGCTCAAGGCTCAAGGCTCATCGCTCATTGCTGACTGCTCACAACTCACCGCTACTTCGGTATCCTCACTTGTTTCAGGATTCCTTCGAGAATTTGTCTGGACGCTCCGGGGGTGTTGCTGTCTTTGGCGAATACGCGGTGTTCCATCACGGGGTAGAATACATGCTGAATGTCGTCTGGGTTTACGAAATCGCGGCCTGCGACATACGCACACGCTTGTGCCATCTTGATGAGGTTGATTCCAGCACGTGGGCTTGCCGCTAAACGAACCGCTGGATTTGTACGCGTTGCTTGTACCAGCGACACGACATACGTTTCAAGCGATTCGTCAATGTGAATTTTGCGGACATCATTCCGTGCGGCGATAACTTCATCCGGGGTCGTTACCGCAGACAGCGAATCAAGCGGTTTCCCGTCGCGGTGGGCGCGCAAAATGCCGAGTTCTGTTTCCGCTGTCGGATAACCTAACGAAAGGCGTACCAGAAAACGGTCCATCTGAGCTTCGGGCAGCGGGAATACGCCATGGAATTCCACTGGGTTTTCTGTTGCTAGCACCATGAAGAGCTTTGGCAACGCATGACGTTCGCCTTCCAGTGAAACTTGACGTTCTTCCATGGCTTCGAGCAATGCACTCTGCGTTCGCGGCGACGCACGATTGATTTCGTCCGCCAAGAGAACTTGCGTAAAGACAGGTCCTTTGCGAATTTCAAAATCGCCTGTATTCGCCTTGAACACGGCACCGCCCGTCACATCCGCAGGGAGCAAGTCCGGCGTAAACTGGATGCGTGCAAAATCTGCCCCGATGGCTGCGGCAAGAGCTTT
>Ga0310690_10009979_pt1 | contig 11862 bp, 17 predicted proteins | sample AusTroGonzalo_MG_2_FD_207661 | JGI IMG/M metagenome (GOLD analysis project Ga0310690, IMG submission 207661) | Bovine rumen microbial communities from tropical cattle in Woodstock, Queensland, Australia - Gonzalo_04 (v2) (version 2) | ecosystem: Host-associated > Mammals > Digestive system >...
GGGGAGACATTTATATACACGGGACGCGAAAAGAAGAAGAGGGGAAAACGATGAAAACGACGACCGAGAAAGGGTTCCGGATCAAAATCCGAGAGGCGTGCAGCGGCGTCGGGACTTATCGGCCGGAATTTGAGGAACCCATCTCCAGACTGGCAAAACTGTACGTCCGGGCCGAGCGAGTCGAGCAGGAATGGAAAGACGCCGGATGTCCGTTTCTGCTGACGCAGGTCAACAAAGGCGGCAGCGAATATTTCGTACAGCATCCGCTGCTGAAAGAGATCGACAACACCAGCGAGCGGATTGCGTCCCTGGAAAAAGCACTGGGGCTGACACCGGAGGCAATTCACAAGATCAACGAGGCTGCGCTGGGAAAGAAACCGCGGGCAGACGACGATCCGCTGGCCGCGGCGCTGGGTGAGCTGAAGCTGATCAGAACAGGATCCTAATCAGCGACGGCGATCGGCGAGGTGATGAGATGAATATCGTTTATGCGATGACGCATCACGTATACAAATGGGCGCTGCCGTCAATGCGGTCGCTGGCGGAACATAACCCGGAGGCGCGGGTGTTTATCCTGGCAGAGGATGATCAGCTGCCGTTTGAACTCCCGATGCCGGCCGAGATCATTAATGTTTCCGGTCAGACATATTTCCCGGAGACCGGCGTGAATTACCGGAACCAGTATACATACATCAATCTGCTGAAGGTGCGATATCCGAGCCTGCTGCCGGTGCAGCGGGTTATTCATCTGGACATCGACACCATCATCTGCGACGACCTGACAGAGATCTGGGAAACTGACCTGACTGACAAATGGGTCGGAGCTGTTCCGGAATACGCCGGTGCCTATCATCCGTTCGGGAATATGTACTACAACATGGGCGTAGCTGTGATCAATCTCGGCCAGATGCGCGCGGACAACATCGAGGGCCGGATGCAGGAATACCTGAATAAGGTGCCGCAGCCGTTTGCCGACCAGGACGCGTGGAACAAATACGGACTCGCGGAAGACAAGTTCACGCAGCTGAACGTTCGGTGGAATGAGGGCATCTGCACGGGCATGACAGACAATCCGGGCATCGTCCATTATGTGTGCTTCCAGGACTGGTGGACAAACAGGCAGATGCAGCGTGTGGAATACCTGGACAGATACAAGGCCCAGCAGGACGACGGAGGAAAGAATGAGAAAGCGGATCAGAGCGGATGATGTCGGGTGAGCGGTAAGCGGATCCACGGCAAATATGCGGATGAGGTGCTGCAATATGCCAGGGACGTAGTGAGCGGTAAAGTGATCGCCGGGGAAGACCGGATCCTCGGCTGCCAGCGGTTCCTGGACTTCTGCGACAGAGACGATCTGGACGTGAGGCCGCGGGACGCGGATTTCGTGATCGGGATCATCGAGGCGACATTCCATCACCGCCAGGGCGAAGCACTGAACGGCACACCGATGCGGGGAAAGAAGCTGCTGCTGGAACCGTGGCAGAAGCTCTGCGTTTACGGGATGCTGGTGTTCTATCACAAGGGCACCGAGATCTCCCTGGTGAACGAAGCTTTTATCTTCATTCCGCGGAAAAACGGCAAAACGCTGTTCATGGCCGCGCTGGCCTGGGGACTGAGCCTGCTGCGGAAAGACTCAGGCGCGAAAGTGTACGTCGTGGGCGCGAGCCTGAAACAGTCGCTGGAAACGTTCGACAGCTGGAGCTATAACATCGACCTGCTGTATCCGACCGATGAGAAGAAGAAAAAGGCCGGATGGAAAGTAATCGACAACAGCTTCGAGCACTCCGTCAGCAACGAACACCTGGGCGGCGGATCCGTGTCGCTGAACGCGCTGCCGAGCAATCCGGACAAGCAGGATTCCTTTAACGCGAACATTATCATCGCGGACGAGCTGCATGCCTACAAGAGCGCGAAGCAATACACGATCCTCCAGAGAGCGACGGCTGCCTATACCAACAAACTGGTGGTCGGGATCACGACCGCCGGCGACGACGCGCAGGGATTCTGCGCGCAGCGGCTCGACTACTGCCGGAAGGTGTTGCGCGGGACGGTGAAGGATGATCAGTATTTCATCTTCATCTGCTGCGCGGACAAGGATGAAAACGGGGACGTGGACTTCACGGATCCGATCCAGCAGCAGAAGGCAAACCCGAACTACGGAATCACGATCCGGCCGGGCGACATCATGAACGACGCGCTGCAGGCCCAGAACGACCCGCAGATGCGGAAAGACTTTCTGTCGAAGAAGATGAACATCTTTGTCGCTTCGATGAAGTCTTATTTCAACCTGGACGAATTCCGGCGGAGCAACGCCAGGGCTGAAGAGCGCCTGGGGATCCCGGAAGGGATCAGCGTCGAGGAAAAGCTGAAGCGGCTGGCAAAGCTGCCGGTGAAATGGTACGGCGGGGCGGACCTTTCGAAGCTGCATGACCTGACGGCGGCCAGCCTGCACGGCCAGTATAAAGGCATCGACATTGTGATTCCGCACTGCTGGTTCCCGATCACGGCGGCGACGGAGAAGGCCGACAAGGACAACATCCCGCTGTTCGGCTGGAAAGACGACGGATGGCTGGAGATGTGCAACGCGCCGACGAACGATCACGACCGGGTGGTCGCCTGGTTCATCGGGATGAAGCGGCGCGGGTTCAGGATTGCGCAGGTCGGACATGACCGGAAATTCTGCCGGGAATATTTCATCGGGATGAAGAAGGCCGGGTTCACGATCGTGGACCAGCCGCAGTATTTCTACAAAAAGAGCGAGGGGTTCCGGCACATCGAGAAGCAGGCGAAGAACGACTGCCTGTATTACATGGGCGCGGAGCCATACGAGTACTGCGTGCAGAACGTGAAAGCCATCGAGAAGACGGACGACATGATCCAGTATGAGAAGGTGCAGCCGGATCACCGGATCGACGTTTTCGACGCGGATGTGTTCGCGACGGTGCGCATGCTGGAATGCATGGAGAAGAGCGGAAGGGCCGGCACCTGGTTCGGGACGGAAGGCGGAGCCGCGGAAGAGGCGGACGCGTGACCGGCAAATTTCCAACTGTTGGAAATTTGGGAAGGAAACAACGGGCGAATGGGAAGCAATGCAAAGGGACACGGAAATGAGGTGAGGCGGATGGGCGAGAGGTTCGGACGGCTGCGGAGCTGGTGGAACGGCGGCGCGGGCGCCGGGACGGAAACCGGACTGAGCGCTGCGGGCGCGCATGGCGCGGGCGCAGGAACAGACGCACGGAAAGTAGGCACGGAGAAACGCGGAGCCTTCGGACTGGACGCGGGCAGCATCGCGTTCTGGCTGGGACAGGACAGCATCGACTGCGCCGGATATACCCGACTGTCGGACAATCCGGAAATCATGACCGCGGTGCTGCGGATCGCGGAGCTGATCGGGAGCATGACGGTGCACCTGATGGCGAACACCGACAAGGGCGACGAACGGATCGTCAACGAGCTGAGCCGGAAGATTGATATCGAACCATGCGAGAACATGACGCGCATGAAATGGATGACGGCGATCGTGATGAACATGCTGCTGCACGGAGACGGCAACAGCATCGTCGTTCCGCACACCAGGAGCGGGATCCTGACGGACCTGGAACCAATCAGCGCCCAGCGGGTGCAGCTGCAGCCGGTCGCGAACAGCTACCGCGATTACAGGGTACTGATCGACGGGAAAGCGCATGATCCGGCCGAGCTGATGCATTTCGCATACAATCCGGATCCGCTGTACCTGTGGAAAGGCCGGGGGATAACTGTCGCGCTGCGGGACGTCGCGAACAACCTGAAGCAGGCCGGGAAGACGGAAAAAGCCTTCATGGCCAGCGAATGGAAACCCAGCATTATCGTGAAGGTGGACGGGCTGACGGAAGAATTCGCCAGCCCGGAGGGCCGGGCCAGACTGCTGGAAAGCTACATCCGGCCGAGCGTCGCGGGCGCGCCGTGGATGATTCCGAGCGAGGCGTTTGAGGTGGAGCAGGTGAAGCCGCTGACGCTGAACGACCTGGCGCTGAAGGATACAGTTGAGCTGGACAAGCGCACGGTGGCCAGCGTGATCGGCGTGCCGGCATGGCTGCTGGGCGTCGGAGACTTTAACCGGGACGAATGGAACAACTTCATCCAGACAAAGGTGCGGGCCATCGCACTGATCATCCAGCAGGAAATGACGCGGGCGCTCATCCTGAGTCCGAAATGGTATCTGCAGCTGAACTTCTGGTCGCTGATGGATTTCGACCTGAAATCCATGTCGGACATCCTGCTGGCCGGCGCGGACCGCGGGTATATATGCGGGGACGAGTGGCGCGACCGGATGCACATGGCTCCGGCCGGGCTGCGGGAGTTCAAGGTGCTGGAAAACTACATCCCGGCCGACATGAGCGGCAGCCAGAAGAAGCTGGTGAAAAGCGGAGAATAAGTTGCCCGCGGCAACAAAAAAAGCGCAGCAGCGGCGATGATCCGCGCGCATGCGGCGGGGATCCCCGCCAGGGCGCGGAGCAGAATCCGGGAAACGGTTGCCGAAAACAACAAAAGCAATCACGGAGGCGCACATGCCGCAGGGAATGAGCATCAGGCAGTTCAAAAAACGATACAGGAGAGCGATAGAGCGGATCGCCGATAAAACACCGATCGCGTTCCGGGACAGGAATGACCGGAAACGGTTTATCCGGACGGCGGTGAAGATGCGGATGCAGATGATGAGGGAGAAGAATGAGCATCAGAACAAAATGCCCGAAGGCGCAGCGGGACCATAACCGGATGCTGATCTGCCGGGTGACCGGCCAGCTGTGCGCGCACCAGCGGTGGTGCCTGATGGACGGAATGTCCATCCTGACCAATGAGGCGGAACAGTGCACAGGACGGGACGCGGAAGACGGATCTGCACTTTTCGCGGCCGCAGAGAAGACCGGGGAAGCGGCGGAAATGATCCGGAACGCGCCCGCGGAAGACGGGGCGGAAAACGACCAGGACAAACCCACGGAAGCCGGGACGGAGAATGTCCAGGACAAACCGGCGGAAGACGGAACAGAGAATGTCCAGGACAAACCGGCGGAAGACGGAACAGAGAATGTCCAGGAAAAACCCGCGGAAGACGGGACGGAAAACGACCAGGACAAACCGGCGGAAGACGGGACGGAGAATATCCAGGACAAACCCGCGGAAGCCGGCGAGAAGAGCAGCCGGGCGAAAGGCGCGGAGACGGGCGCGAAAAGCACCCGGAAAAAGAAAACCGGAAAGGGATAAGCGGATGGACGAAAAGCTGAAAGAGAAGATCCTGAAAGGCATCATGTGCTGTTTTCCGGACTCGGAGGATGAGGAACTGAAGCTGTGCTGTTCGGACTGCCCGTACTGGGACGACGGGAAGGGAGCATGCGATTCCGAAGGGATCTTTATCACGGAGAACATCATCAACGACATGCGCAGGCTGCTGAAAGGCAAGGAGGGACAGGCATGAACCAGAGGAACAAATACGACCGGCAGGTGCGGGCCATTTCGACCGCCTTCGAGGCGCGGGAGATTACGGAGAAACCGCATATCACCGGATATTTCGCCGTATTCGGCAGCAACTATAACATCGGACCGGGAATGAGCGAAAGCGTGGACCGCCACGCTTTTGATAACACTCTCAGCGGGGACGTCAGAGCACTGACCAACCACGATTCCACCCAGGTGCTGGGACGCACCAGGGCCCACACGCTGGAGCTTCATACGGACGAGCACGGACTGTTCGGCGACATCGAGATCAATCCGAACGATCAGGATGCCATGAACCTGTACGAGCGCGTGAAGCGGGGCGACGTGGACCAATGCAGTTTCGGATTCAACATCGTCAGCGAGGAAACCGACTTCCGGGACGACGGATCCGTACACTGGACCATCACCGAGGTGGAGCTGTTCGAGGTCAGCGTCTGTACTTTCCCGGCTTACGAGGAAACCAACGTCAGCGCCAGGGAAGCGGAACGCGAGGCCATGAAGGGCCAGCGGCTCGATGACTGGAAGGAAGCCGCGAAGCGGCGGGTCCGGACGAAATAAGCGTGCATCCGGGCGAAATATGCGTGCGCTCGGACGAAACGGGCGTGCGTCCGGACGAAACGGGCGTGCGTGCTGCGGAAACGCAGCGGGAAGGCCAGGACGCTGCGAAAGCGCAGCGGAACGGCCGGAAACGCTGCCGAAAAGCAGCGGCCGGAACACGGAAACCGGACCGACGGAGATGAAACCGGCACGGGATGCGGTATCTCCGGGAGCTGACAAAAACAAAACAGCCGGAGCGGAAGACGCGGAAGAGCCGGCGGAAAGGAAACGGAATGCTGAAAGTACTTTTGCTGCGCAGGCGGATCGACCTGAAGAAAAAGGAACTGGACGAGCAGCGGACCAAGCTGGCGGGATTCGCCACGCGGGAAGCCGAGCTGGAACAGTCCATCAACGAGGTCGAAACCGACGAACAGCGCACGGCCGTGGAGGAAATGATCACCGCGTTTGAGCAGGAACGCGACGACACCCAGGCTGCGGCGGATCAGCTGGAGGGCGAAATCACCCAGCTGGAAGCCGAGCTGGAAGAGGAAGAAGCGAAGCAGAACACCGACCCGGCACCTGAGGAAGGCGCGGGGGACAACCAGGGCGGCGAACAGTCCGCCGAAAACAGAGGAGGAAATGAATTTATGATCCGCAGGATGATGCAGTGGAACCAGCAGGAGCGGGACGCGTTCCTGGCGCGCGAAGACGTGAAGAGCTTCCTGGCCGAAGTGCGGGCCGCGATGACCGAAAAACGGGCGCTGACCGGCGTGGGCCTGACGATCCCGGATACGATGCTCGGCCTGGTGCGCGAAGAGACCGGGCGCGTCAGCAAGCTGCTGCCGCTGGTTATGGTGCGCCGGCCCGGCGGCACCGGACGGATGAACATCATGGGCCAGATCCCGGAGGCCGTATGGACCGAGATGTGCGCCAACATCAACGAGCTTGACCTGACCTTCGCCCAGACCGAAGTGGACGGCTACAAGGTGGCCGGCTACGTGGCCGTGTGCAACGCCGTGCTGGAAGACAGCGACATTGCGCTGGCCAGCGAGATCGTGACAGCGATCGGCGGCGCGATCGCCAAAGCCCTGGACAAGGCGATCCTGTTCGGCACCGGCACGAAGATGCCCATCGGTATCGCCACGCGCCTGGCCGCCAGCAGCCAGCCCGCCTGGTGGGGAACGAACGAACCCACCTTCACGGATCTGCATACGTCGAACATCCGGACCATCAACAAGAACACCACGAGCGGCGCGGAATTCTTCCAGGCGCTGCTGGCCGAACTCGGCATCGCGAAGCCGAAATATTCCGGCGACGGCCTGTTCTGGGCGATGAACCGGAAGACCCACCTGGATATCCTGGCCAAGGCGCTGGCGTTCAACTCCGCGGCGGCGCTGGTGAGCAACACCGACATGATGCCCATCGTCGGCGGGACCGTGATCGAATTCGAAGACGACGAACTGGCCGACTACGAGATCATCGGCGGATTCGGCGGCAACTACCTGCTGGCCGAACGCGCGGGCATCGCCTTCGCGAGCAGCAGCGAATACCGGTTCCTGCAGGACCAGACCGTGTTCAAGGGCACTGCCAGGTACGACGGCCGCCCGCTGGCCGGCGAAGCGTTCGTGATCGTGAACTACGCCAACACCAGCCCGACCACCAACAAGGACTTCGAGCCTGACGAGGCCAACAGCGTCGAGGAGATCCGGCTGAACACCCGTACCGCGGCGATCACCGGCACCGGCACGAAGCAGCTGAAGGCGATCACGAAGCCCGGCACCGGAACCGTGACCTGGGCCACCAGCAACAGCTCCTACGCGACTGTCAGCACCACCGGCCTGGTGACCGGCGTGGCGACCGGCACCGCCGTGATCACCGCGACCTGCAACGGGCTGAGCGACACCTGCACCGTGACGGTGAGCTGATCCGGAGCGGGCGAATGACCGAACGGAAAGAGAGGATAACGCATGCGGACGATGATCGCGGTGCCGTGCATGGACATGGTACACACTTACTTTTTTGCCTCCATGCTCTCGCTGAGAAAGCCGGAAGGAACCGAGGTCGCGGTCGCGAGCTGCTCCCTGGTCTATGACGCGCGGCATTTGCTCGCCATGAAAGCACTCAACGAGGGATTCGACCGGGTGCTGTGGCTGGACAGCGACATGAATTTCCAGCCCGACCTGATGGAGCGGCTGAGCGCCGACCTGGAGGCGGGCATGGATTTCGTGACCGCCCTGTACTTCACCCGGAAGAATCCCGTCAAACCATGTATCTATGAACTCTGCCGCCCGATACCGGCCGGAAAGGGGACGACGATCCCGAAGGCGGAAGCTTTCCGGGAGATCCCGAAAGAGCCGTTTGAGATCGAAGGCTGCGGCTTCGGCGCTGTGATGATGACGACGGACGTGATCCGCAGCGCCGGGCCGCTGCCCTTCTTCCCGACGGAAGGCTTCGGGGAGGACCTGACCTTCTGCCGGAAGGTACGGGCAGCAGGGGGCAAAATCTGGTGCGACCCGCGGATCCAGGCCGACCACGTCGGCATGACCCTGATCAACGAGAGCACCTGGACAAAACAACTCAGAGGTGAAGCAGATGGCGGTGAATGAAGGGCTTGCGCTGGATCTTGTGAAGGCCAGGCTGAACCGGCTGCACAGTGACACAACCCTGGACAGATATCTGGAGTCGAGGATCGCCGCCGTCGTTCGCAACCTGGAAAAAACCGGGATCCAGCTGGAAGACAATGACGAGGACCTGATGTTCGTGGTGGATATGACCGTATGGGAATATCAGAACCGGGACCAGGCGGGAGGCATGCCGGACTGGCTGCGGCTGAAGCGGCGCGAGAAATGGCTCAGATCGGGGGTCGGGAACAATGATCCTTGACAACGGCATCTGCACCGTATTCCGCAAAAGCGACGGCGCGACCAACGGATCCATGCCGTCCCCGACCTATACGCCGATCTGGGCCAGCTGGTACGGCGAACTGAACTATGAAACGGCGCCGGCCTGGCAGACCGACGGCCGGGAGGAACTGAAAGCGGACGGACGGATCCGGATCCTGCAGAACCGGCAGATCCGGCAGCATGACGTGGTTGTGCTGGAACACCTGGAGAAATTCACGGACCGGACCGCCGGCATGCCCGTATACCGCATCGCGCGCGCATACCACGGCACGGACGACGACGGGCCGACCCAGATCTCCGACCTGACGCTGGAGGTGGTGAACCCGTGACCCTGGACGCCATCAAGACCCTGCTGGTGACGGCGGATCCGGACATCCGGCACTATTTCACGATGAGCACCGCGGACGCCTACTCCTACTGGGAGGAAACGCGGCGGCTGCCGTTTACCGCCGACGACCGGCACAGCGAAGCCTGGCACTTCTACGTGCACCGGTTCACGAAAACGGAAGGCGACAGCACTGCGGCGCTGCTGTTTTCCACCCTGGACGGGAACGACGGAATCACGGTGTCCTGGGTGACCGGATACGACCACGAATCCGGATACATCCATCATATTTTCGAATGCGAGGGATAACGGATGGCCAGGCTGGATACGGACGGACTGGACGCCCTGGTCGAACAGATGCGCCGGCTCGGACAAGACGAGGGGCCGATCGCGGACGAAATGGTGCGGACAGCGGCAGCCATTATCCAGGATGAATGGAAGAAAACCGCGGAGGCCCGCGGACACCGGGAAACGGGAGCGATGATCAACTCCATCGGGTTCGACGGGGAACCGGTGCACCTGGCAAACGTCGTCTATCAGGATATCTATCCGAGAGGCAGGGACGCCAGGGGCGTACGGAACGCGGAAAAAGCCTTCATCCTGCACTACGGGCGGGCGAACGCGCCGGGCGACTACTGGGTGGACGAGGCCGAGCAGAAGGCAAAGCCGGCCGTGGAAGCCGCGTGCGAGGAGATCTGGAACCGTTTTCTCGCTTCGGCGGGAAAATAAGACTACACAAGGAGGAAATACACATGGCTTTTATTGGGTTGAGATATGTGGCGGTGGCGAAGCTTGCGACGCACACCGACGGATCGGCCCCGACCTATTCCGCCGGGAAAGTGCTGGGCAAGGCAATCAACGCCGACCTGAACATCACCCGCGCGAACAATCCGCTGTACGCGGACGACGCGATCGCGGAAGAGGACAACGGGATCACCGGCATGACGATCGACTTCGGCCTGGACGACGTGTCGGAAGAGGTGCAGGCCTATGTCGGACTCTGCAAGGAACTGACCAGCGGCACCGGCACCGCTACGGTGTACACCTACCGGGAGACCTCCGCGCCGGCGGACGACGTGGGCACCGGATACATCCGGGTGCGCCAGATGAACAACGTGATCTCCTATCAGGGCATCTGGATCTACAGCGTCAAATACTCGCTGAACAGCGAAAGCGCCCGGACCAAGGGCGAGAACGTCGAATGGCAGACGCCGACGATGAACGGAACCGCGAAGGGACTGTACATCGACAGCAGCGGCGAACTGACCTTCCGTGACAAACGGAACTTCGACACCTTTGACGCGGCGAAGGCCTGGGTGAACGGACTGGCCGGGATCACCTGACGAACCACACCCGGACGGGGAATGTCCTGTCCGGGTGATTTTTTGAAATGGGGCGGACCGCGATCCGCAAATCTCGCGCAGAACGGAAAGGAAAGAAAGCATGATTGAAACCGTCAAAACACGAACGATCAAAATCGGCGGCCGGGAGTTTGAACTGGCCTTTACGCTGAAAGGAATGCTCGCGATGCGGAAAAACATCGAGGGCTTTGATTTTAACAAGCTCGACGAGCATATCTCCGATCCGGAGGATATGGTGGCAATCCTGTATATCCTCGCGGAGAACGGGGCGGCGCTGCAGGAGAAAAAACTGGACGTCGACCAGGAATGGTTCGAGATCCACATTCCGACAGCGCAGCGGAAAATCATGGAGATCCAGCTGGCCATCAACGAGACGATGGCCGACGGCATGATGATGGAGACCGAGGTGGACGAAGAGCGCGGGAAAGTGATCGACGTCGTGCTGCAGCAGATTCAAAAAAAAAGAAAAAGAACCAGCTCACCTGGCGACAAGTGACCGCGTGGGGACTGATCGCCGGGCTGCAGTTTGAGGAAATGCAGATGATGGCACCCGGCGTGATCCTGGACATGTACGTCTACCGCCGGAACTATGACGACATGGAGCACGGAGTGCGGCGCAGGGATGAACAGGCATACGATTTATAGGAGGCCGCCATGGCTGACATCAAAACCAGATTCACGATCGAGGGCGAACAGCAGTACCGGAAGGCGATGAGCGACGCGGCCAACGCCGTGAAGGTGCTGAACAGCCAGCAGAAACTGGCGAAGGCCCAGTTCCAGAACACCGGGGACGCGGAAAAATACGCCGCGTCGCAGGCGGATATCCTGCGGAAAAAGATCGAACAGCAGAAGACCAGCGTGAAGGCCGCGGAGGCCGCGCTGAAACAGTTGAGCGATCAGGGCGTGGCGGCGAACAACCGGCAGATGCAGCAGTGGCAGATCAAGCTGAACAATGCCCAGAGCGCCCTGGAGCAGATGGAAGCGGAGCTGAAAGAGGTCAACAGCGCGATGCAGGAGACCGGCAGCACCGCGAACGAGACCAGCAACGCCGTCGAGAACATCGGGAAAAAGGTCAGCTATGACGCGGTGATCAACGGGATGGGGAAGATCACCGGCGCGATGGAAGGCGCAGCCAGGAAGGCAAAGGAACTGGCAGGCGATCTGATCAACACGATGAAAGAAGCCGCATCGTGGTCCGACGATCTCGCGACAAAAGCCACGGTTTACGGACTCAGCACCGAAGAGCTGCAGCGGATGGAGTACA
>Ga0310690_10009981_pt1 | contig 11860 bp, 9 predicted proteins | sample AusTroGonzalo_MG_2_FD_207661 | JGI IMG/M metagenome (GOLD analysis project Ga0310690, IMG submission 207661) | Bovine rumen microbial communities from tropical cattle in Woodstock, Queensland, Australia - Gonzalo_04 (v2) (version 2) | ecosystem: Host-associated > Mammals > Digestive system >...
CAGTGAACTACGGCTGGTTCCTCGAAAAGTTCCCGCCCAAGCACGAAGTCGAACTCAAGAATTTCTACGGCGAAGGCTGTGCCTGGAGCTGCGCTCACGGCGTAGGCCGCTGGTACAGAGACTGCGGCTGCTCCACCGGCGGTGGCGCCGACTGGAACCAGAAATGGAGAGGCCCGCTCCGCGATGCCTTCAACCATCTCAAGGAAGTCGCCGACAACATCTTCGTTCGCGAATTCGAAAAGATTTCGAAGATTGATCCGTGGGAAGCTCGCAACAACTACATTCAGGTCATTGTCGCCCCCGAAGACGAATCCCGCAAAGAACAGTTCCTCAAGGATACACTCAAGGATTACGAAAAACCGGAAGACCGCGCCAAGGCCATTCGACTCCTCGAAATCCAGAAGTTCTGCCTGTTCAGCTTTACGAGCTGCGGCTGGTTCTTCAACGACATCGAAGGTCTGGAACCGGTGCAAAACATGCGTTACGCTCTCCGTGCCATGCAACTCTTGAAGCCGTTCCTCCCGATGGGCGACAACCTCAAGAGCGAAATCCTGTACATCCTCGCCCGCGCACCTAGTAACGAACACAAGTGGAACGGCGCCGAAGTCTTCACGAAGTACGCCGAAGAAAACGTCCCGTCCGTCATCAAGCAGATGGCAGAACGTGCTGCGATTTACCACCTCGAACTTGAAGAAGATTACCTCAACAAGGATTCCCGCATCACGGCAACAAAGATTGCGTCCCGCCGTCGCCAGACGCTCGTGCGCACGTCTTACGAAGACAACGATCTCGGAGAATCTTGCGTGACCACGAACTTGGTCGTCACAGACCAGCTCAGCCGCGTGAACATCGTTGTCGCCATGGGCGAAGAAAAGGAAAGCGGACTCACGTTTGTTGAAAATCCGAACATGACGACGGAACAGCTCCACGAGCTCTACCCGACCGCATACGTTGTCCGCATGAGCAATCTCGCGAGCGATTCCCTGAAGCGCATCAATTTGCTTTCGACGCAAAAGCACCTAGAGAACATCACGAAGTCGTTCTCCGGCTTTGCACTGAACCACGGCATTTCCATCGACAGCCTTGCCGACCCGGACCACACCTTGCCGGACACCATGAGGAAGATCCTCACTGTGGAAATCAACGCACGAATCCACCATGCCGCTTTGCAATTGCTGAACGAGCATAACAAGGCAAACATCGAAGAGATTCACGAGCTCATCACTGAAGCAACCGCGCTCAACACGCACTTCAGCTTTGGCGGGCTTGGCCACATGTTCTTCCATAAGCTTACGCTCCTCATCGACGAAGTTGCCAAGAAGTTCAACGAAGAAACGCTCTACTACATCACCGACCTCATCACGGTCGCTGATTGGCTGAAGATTTTCATCAACAAGACTTCTCTTGAAAACCACGTCTTTGGCATCTACAAGCAATACAAGGCAGAACCAGACGGAAAGCTTGCGGCCCTCAAACCGATGTTCCAATGGCTCAACTTTGAGGTGATCTAATGTACAAGCTGCCAAGCGCGCCACTCATTACAGCGCAACAGATAAATGCGCGTCTGGATTCACTCGCCTCTGAACTGAAGGCGTTTGATTTCGACGTAATTTTATCAGCACTTACTGGCAGCTACATGTTTACCGCCGATTTGTCTCGTCGTATCGCGACTCCGAAATTGCGCATTGCATTTATCAAGGCGTCAAGCTACGGCGAATCCGACCAGCCGAACGCAACTGTCCATATTTCGGGCCTTGAAGGTCTCGACATCAAGGGCAAGCGAGTTCTGTTGATTGATGACATTCTAGACACTGGCAACACGATGTATTCCCTCGTGAAAGCCCTTGCGGACCACTCCCCCGCCTCCATCACGACTTGCGTACTGTTGAACAAAGAATCAAGACGAACGGTAGATTACCATGCCGACTTCGTTGGTTTTGAAATTGAAGATAAATTTGTGGTAGGTTACGGTCTCGACTATGCAAATACGTACCGCACCTATCCAGAAGTATGGGCACTTGAAGAAGCATGATTGAAAACAACAACACAAACAATAACGAAAACGATGATTTGAACGAAGTCAAGAAACATGCGACCATGACGTTTGCCGCTCTTGAGCGTAGTTTCAACAGAATGGCTTACCGCAGAAGGAACTCCATCCGCATCATCGTCTGCTTGCTGTTCTTTTTCTTAGGCTATCAGGCAAACAACTGGTTTAGCAGCAAAATTCCGACTGAAAAGATTATTGAGAAAATTGCAGCACAGCCGGACCTTCCGAACAAGTGCAAGTTCCGTTACGACCGTTCCATGGAATACGCTATCATGCACGAATGCGTCTTCTCGCACGACACGCCGACAGACGACGTGAAGCTCATCCAGCGCATCAATTACTGCTCTTGCGCCTTGGAACGCGTACAAAAAAAGAAGCCCTTCCAGAAGATGTTTGAAAACAATCTGGAGGACTTCACATTTAAGATTCGCGAAGAAATCCTTTGCAAGGACGAAAAGATTCCGCAAGCGCTCGAAATGGAATCCGAAACGCCCGCAAAATAATCCGTTACAATATCAGCATTCCGTCGCCGTAGCTGAACAATTTAAGTTTGTTCTCTACGGCCATTTTGTAGGCGTCGAGAGTATTTTCGCGACCATAGAATGCCGACACGAGCAAGATGAGAGAGCTCTTGGGCCAATGAAAATTGGTTAAGAGTCCATCCACGATCTTGTACTTGTATCCCGGATAGAAGAATGCATAGGTCACGCCCTTTTGCGGTTTCAAGAATCCGTTAGCATCAGCAATCGTTTCAATCACGCGCGTACTTGTAGTACCGACCGTCACAATGCGGCCGCCTTCGCGCTTCGCCTTGTTGATGATATCGGCATTTTCCTTGGTGAGTTCGTAATGCTCGCCATGCATCTTATGCTGCGTAAAATCTTCGACGGAGATGTTCTGGAACGTTCCCGGGCCCACATGGAGCGTAACTTCAGCAACGTAAACGCCCTTCGCCTTCAAGTCTTCGAGCATTTGTTCGCTAAAGTGGAGGCTTGCAGTAGGAGCCGCCACAGCGCCAGCGTACTTTGCAAAAATGGTCTGGTAGGCTTTCTTGTCGTCTTCGTCATCGGGGCGGTCAATGTAAGGCGGCAGCGGAACGTGCCCTTCCTTGTTCATGACCTCTTCCATCTCGGCGGGAGTCTTTTCAAATCGGAGAACGCGGTTGCCGTCTTCTTCATGAACTTCTTCCACGAACGTGCGCACGCCAGCAAGCTTGAGTTCACGACCAACCTGAAAAGCCTTGCCCGGATGCACCTTGGCTTCAAAGCGGGCCTCACCAGCTTCAGACGGGTTGAGAGCCTGCACCAAGAGGACTTCGACCTGGCCACCAAATTGCGTTTCTCCATACAGGCGCGCCGGAATCACCTTGGTATTATTCACCACGAGGCAATCGCCCGGGCGGAACAAGTCGACAATTTCAGGCGCCTTCATGATGCGGCGTTCGCCGCCATTCTTCGGGCAATACAGAATATGCGTTTTGCCCTTGCCTGCCGTGCGGGAGGCAATCAATTCTTTCGGGAATTCAAAGTTATAATCAGAAAGACGGTATTCCATTACTACGCCTTCATATCCTTCAATGTATTTTTCAAGCGTTCAAGCATTTCCGTTTTCAAGGATTCCGGCTTCAAAATTTTCACATCCGGAAGCACACCGAACAGCCATGTTTTAAAGTCCGGAGTCAAACGAAGCTTCAGCGTTACAACCATGTTCTTGTCTTTATCTTCGGTGATTTCAGCACACGGAGAGAATCTAGACTTCAAGAACTGGGTCTTGAGCCAGCCCGACTTCACAAGAAGCGTAATTGTCTGCGGATCTTCGGTAGAAACATATTTGCCAAACGCATACTTGTAATGTTCATAAACACAGAACGGTTCACGGAGCGTCATAGCGCAGTTATTCGTCTGAGCAACGCTCAATATATTTTCAACAAGATAATTCTTGAAGACATGCGTTTCAGCATACGTTTCATCGGCGGCAATCAAGTAAAGCGTATCCACACGCATTACAAGTTTGATCGGACAAACTTCAATGGTCTTCTTTTCTGTTTCTTCGTTCGTACTCTTGTACACAATACGAATCTTAAAGCCTTCGCGAATTGCAGACAAAAGCTTAGAAACCATCGTATCTTGAGCTTTGTGATCACAGAACGGGCCATAATCCATAATGTAGTTCGGGTCAAGCGTAATCGCTTCGGCCTTGAATCCATCCGGGTCCGTTGTCTGCATGGACGAAATAACGCTATCGATGAGCTTGCGATTTTTCAAGTCCAAAGGCGTTGTGTCGCTCATCGTCTTTTTCAGTTTTTCAAGCTGTTTGACGATTTTTTGGTTAAAGTCCACCTTTTGTTCAGTTTGGATAACGTAAAATGTTTCGCCATCTTTTTTAAACTTATGGAGACCGCAGTTTTCCTGTTCTAGCGCATTCAAATGACGAAAAATTGTTCTAGGCCCACAATCCATTGCTTCTGCAAGCATCGTAACTGTCATCGGTACACGAAGTTTACACTTAATCTTATTTATCTTTTCGTATCCTGTAGCCATTGTTTCACTCCTCTTTTCCTATGTTTTTAAAACCCTTAATCGGTTACCCACCGCTACAGACCGTGCAAAACCAGCAACAGCCAATAGCGCAAACTCTCTTTGTATAATACTCGTCACACGTCCTTCGACCAAGAATCGCTTGCCCACATAAGTCACGTGAACAAACGAATTTTTCAAAAAACGATATGACGCTAGCTTATCCATAATTTTCCGGCAAAGGTCCTTCTTACCAAGATTCTTTTTGAGAATCGCCGTTCCGTGCATATTCAACGAGACTATGCCCGGAATGCATTCAATACGGGATTTCAGTTCATCAGGATAAACTTCATCCTCATAATAGAAAGTCACCTTTGCAGCGCCAGATTTTACCTTGACACTGTACTTGAAAATCGGATGAGCCACATCATCCAAAACATCCCAAATTTTTCTTTCCAAGTCACTATCCATGACTTTGGAATTTTTGCGAACACGGACCATGTTCACGCAACCACGGAGTCCCGCAATTTCGTTCACAGCAGTCTGTATAGTCCGCTTTGTTGCAAGGCTATCGACAAAGCCTCGCAAGTAGACAATTCCCTGACCCGCTTCAACGGTAATATCTTCGCTAAGCCCGTTCGAAAGCAATTCCAAGCGCTTACGCACAACAGAAATTACTTCCTGATTTGGCGGATTCTCCGCATAGCGCGGATAGCTCATGAAGACAATTAGACCATCATCCATCTTCACCACAAGCTTGTCCTTGGTTTCATCCTTGACGACACCAACGGCAATTCCAAACTGTTTGCGGATCACATGGTAGACATGGTCTCCAAGCAAGGTGTTCACGCACTGAGCAGGCAGGAGCCTGTAACCTTCAGGCGACACCTCATGGTCTATCGGAATTTTCGGTCCTTCGTACCTTGCTTCCGCAGGTCCATTTTTATAGACAACCACTTCTTTATCTCGGGACTGGAAAAAGCTCTTGACGATGCAAGGACGAGTCGCCCCATCAAAGTAGAGCCAGTCTCCAGGAAAGATTCGATTGTGTCCATAGACCTTCGCATACTCAGCTTGCGGATCATCCTTATGGCAAAATGCAAATTCCTGCGAGAATGCCACATGGAATGTTCCACAGTGCGTACAAACGCAAAGCAACGGGATTCCGCGTTCAAGACCCCCATACGTCGAGTACTCTTCCATGGCGCAAACGTCATGGCGAACAGCCTGCTGGCAATGCCGGCAGTACAGCTGCTGCGAGTACAATCTATACGGGAAGTATTGACGCATTTTCGTTCGCTTACTTCATCAGCGGGAGTGCTACGTCCATGCGACGGAGCACTTCTTCCTTACCGATAATTTCGAACATTTCCCAGAGACCCGGGCCAGCAGTCACGCCGGACACGGCAAGGCGCGGAGCGCCCACCAGCTCACCGACCTTGTGACCACAGCGTTCAGCGAGCTCGTAGAAGCCCTTCTCAATCACCGGAGTCTTGAAGTCTTCGATGGAAGCGAGCATGTCGCGCACGAGCGTTGCGATTTCCTTGGAGCCTTCGCCGAAATGTTTCTTGGCACCCTTCTCGTCGTATTCCGTCGGAGCGACAAAGAAGTACTTTGCCATTGTAGCAAGGTCCTGCACAAAGTGTGCACGCGGCTTGAGCTGCTTTACGATTTCGAGCAAGCGTTCGTTCGGTTCGGCGCTCGTATCAACGCCCATAGCCTTGAGGCCATCGACCATGATATCCTTGAGGAATGCGTCATCGCACATGTGGATGTGCTGGCCGTTCATCCACTGGAGCTTCTTTTCGTCGAAGCTTGCAGACTTCGGGTTGATGCGTTCGAGCGTGAAGCAATCAATCATTTCCTTGACGCTCATCACTTCGCGGTCGTCACCCGGGTTCCAGCCAAGAAGCGCGAGGTAGTTCACGAGCGTTTCCGGCAAGTAGCCGAGGTCGCGGAAGTCACCGACAGAAGCAGCACCCTTGCGCTTGGAAAGCTTACCACCATTCTTGTCGAGAATCACCGGCAGGTGGCACCAAACAGGCGGCTGCCAGCCAAAAGCCTTGTACAAGAGTTCGTGCTTCGGCGTAGAGCTGATCCATTCATCACCACGGAGCACATGCGTCGTGCCCATGTAGTGGTCATCGACAACGCTTGCGAAATGGTACGTCGGGTAGCCGTCGCGCTTGATGAGCACGAGGTCGTCCAAAAGTTCGTTCTGGTAGCTGATGTGGCCACGGATCATGTCATCGAATTCCGTGACGCCCGTTTCCGGGACCTTGAAGCGGATAACAGCCTTTTCACCAGCAGCAATGCGAGCTTCGGCTTCTTCGCGGCTGATGTTGCGGCAGTGGCGGTCATAACCAGTGACCGGCACGTGAGACTTTTCTTGTTCAGCGCGGACTTCCTGCAAGCGTTCTTCGGTGCAGAAGCAGTAGTAAGCGCAACCAGCATCCAAGAGCTTCTTGATTTCGCGATGGTAGATGTCCAAGCGTTCGCTCTGGAAATACGGACCGCAGTCGCCTTCGCAACCCGGGCCTTCATCCCACTGGAGGCCAAGCCACTTGAGGTCACGCATCAAGTCGTGGAGAGCGGTTTCGTTATAGCGCTTACGGTCTGTGTCTTCGATGCGCAGGTAGAACGTACCACCCATATGCTTTGCAAAGAAGTAGTTGTAGATTGCCGTACGTGCGCCACCGACATGCAAATAACCCGTGGGGCTCGGAGCGAAGCGTACACGGACAGGACTTTTTTCAGTCATAGATTCCTCTTTAAATCCATATTTATTTTTGTGACAAAAATTAGCAAAATTCATTGTATAAAACCAAATTCACTTTCAAGATAGGGGTCCATATTGGAACACTTCTCGTCTAGCATTTTACAGAAACTTCCAAAATAGTCACAGAAATATTACACAAATACTTTTTCACCAAGAGTTTTCTGTATACAAGCCAAGACTCCAACCTTTTAATTGCTAAGTTGCGGGCGTCAAAATAGGAGTCATTATGATTATTAAACCGTTGATCCGCAGCAACATGTGCATTAACGCCCACCCGAAGGGTTGCGCTGCCGACGTCAAACACCAAATTGAATTTATCGAAAAGAAGTTCACTACGCGCAGCATTCCTGCCAATGTCCCAAAGACTGTACTCGTCCTCGGTTGCTCTACCGGTTACGGACTTGCAAGCCGTATCGTTGCAGCCTTTGGCTACAAGGCAACAACCATCGGTGTTTCATTCGAAAAAGAAGGCTCTGATGGCGGAATCGGCGAATCCCGTGAAAAGACAGGCACGCCGGGCTGGTACAACAACATGGCTTTCGACAAATTCGCAAAAGAAGCAGGCCTCGAAGCCGTGACATTCAACGGAGACGCCTTCTCGCACGAGATGCGCCAAAACGTTATCGATACACTTAAAAAGATGGGCAAGAAAGTGGATCTTCTCGTTTACAGTGTCGCAAGCTCTGTGCGTGTCGATCCAGACAACGGAACAATCTACCGCAGCGTCTTAAAGCCCATCGGTCAAGTATTCACAGGCGCCACCATCGACTGCCTCAGCGGAAAGATCAGTACCATCAGCGCAGAACCCGCCACCGCCGAAGAAGCTGCCAATACGGTTAAAGTCATGGGCAGTGAAGACTGGGCGCTTTGGGTGCGTAAACTCAAGGAGGCTGGCGTTCTCGCCGAAGGCGTGAAGACCGTCGCTTATTCGTATATCGGCCCGAAACTTTCGCACGCCATCTACCGCGACGGCACAATCGGTGGCGCCAAGAAGCACCTCGAAGCAACCGCACTCGAGCTCAATAAAGAATTGCAAAACGACCTCCACGGCGAAGCCTACGTTTCTGTGAACAAAGGCCTTGTCACGCGCTCTAGCGCCGTCATCCCCATCATTCCGATGTACATTTCCGTGCTCTTCAAGGTCATGAAGGAAATGGGAAATCACGAAGGCTGCATCGAGCAAATGGATCGTTTGATGACCGAAAGACTTTATACGGGTTCCAAAGTTCCGACGGACGAAAATCACCTCATCCGCATCGACGACTATGAATTGGATCCGAAAGTCCAGGCCGAAGTGGACAAGCGCATGGCAACTGTCACGCAAGAGAACCTCGCCGAAGTGGGCGATCTCGAAGGATACCGCCACGATTTCCTCGCGACAAACGGTTTCGACATTGAAGGCGTGGATTACGAGGCGGATGTCAAAACGCTAACAAGCATATAGTTTCTATTTTTAGGACAAAACCCCTTAACATCAAGGATTATTTATGGAAACACTCAATTCCATTCTCGATGCTATCGATGGGTACGTCTGGGGCGTTCCCCTCATTGTCATCATTCTCTTTGTAGGCATCCTCCTCACCATTCGTCTCGGCTGCCTGCAGGTCATGAACTTGCACAACGCTCTCCGCTTCATGGCGCACAGCGAAAAAGACGGTGCGGGCGAAGTCTCCAGCTTCGGAGCTCTCTGCACGGCACTTGCCGCCACAATCGGTACGGGTAACATCGTCGGTGTGGCAACCGCTATCGGCACCGGTGGCCCTGGCGCCCTTTTCTGGATGGAAGTCGCCGCATTCCTCGGCATGGCAACAAAGTATGCCGAAGGCTTGCTCGCCGTCAAGTACCGCACGGTCGATAAGGACGGCAAGGTTCTCGGTGGTCCGTTCTATTACATTGAAACGGGTATCAAGGAACGCTTCGGCTGGAACATGAAATGGCTCGCCGTGATTTTTGCCATCTTTGGCATGTGCGCAGGCCTCCTCGGCATTGGCACCATCACGCAGGTCAACGGCATTACGAGCGCCATGGCTCGCCTCACCCCGAACGCTGCTGAATTTGTCAACATCGGCGGAAACTCCGTGAGCGTCACGACCGCTATCGCAGGCCTCCTCGTCACGATCTTTGCAGCAACCGTCATCATCGGCGGTCTCAAGCGCATTGCAAAAGTCTCGATGTACATAGTTCCCATCATGGCCATCATCTACATCATTGCCTGCATTCTCCTTTTGCTCCTCAACTTCTCACACATTTCTAGCGCCATCGAAACGATTGTGAAGGCAGCGTTTAATCCGTCTGCAGTCACCGGCGGTGTTGTCGGTTCCATCTTTATCGCGATGCAGAAGGGTATCGCCCGCGGTATCTTTAGTAACGAAGCGGGTCTCGGTTCAGCACCGATTGCAGCAGCAGCCGCAAAGACAAAGGAACCTGTACGTCAGGGTCTCGTCTGCATGACGGGTACGTTCTTCGATACGATTATCATTTGTACGATGACGGGCCTTGCCATTGTGGTCTCGGGCGCTTGGGATCCGAAGCTCGGACTCGAAGGCGTAAACATCACGATGGAAGCATTCTCCCGCGGCCTTGCCATTATCCCGGCCGGCGCAGTGATTGCTCCGTACTTCCTTGCCACAGCTCTCGTGTTCTTCGCATTCACGACGATTCTCGGTTGGGCCTACTATTCTGAAAAGTGCTTGCAGTACTTGATTGGTCGCAGAGACAAGAAGGCAATACTCACCTACCGTTGGCTCTACATCTTCGCGATTTTCATTGGACCATATCTCACGGTAAGTGCAGTCTGGACTAGCGCAGACATCTTCAACGGTCTGATGGCATTCCCGAACCTCATTGCTCTAATCCTTCTCTCTGGAATTGTGGCAAACGAAACAAAGACATTCCTTGCAAAGTTCAAGGGCGAGAAAGAATAGAAGCTGCATCCCCTACAAGGCGATTTCACTCGCCATGTAGCTACATCCCCGTCATGTTGAGTGGCGTTAGCCACGAAACATCCAGTTATTTCTTGTTCAAGACTTAACTGGGTCCATCGCTTCGCTCAGGACGACTTTGTTAATTAGAGCCCGCGGGCTTTCTTTTTATGCAGCTAAAGCCTTTAAGGCATACAAAAAGACCTCCCATGCGGGAGGTCTTTTTTAGACTTTATCTATTCTGGAATTACTTAGTTCCAAGGCCGCATTCAGCAACTTCTGCACCCGTGAAGGAAAGGCAGACGTTATCGATGCTGACATCACCCGGAGCCAACTGACCAAGATCAAGAGTGACATTGTTTACACCATAATCACCCTTACCCGTTGCCGGAACGTCAGTACCATGGCTGATTGTAAGATTGACGTTGGAGCCCTTGGCATCGCAAACCACCGTAAGAGACGGTTTGTAGTGTTCGTTATCCCAAGATCCAGAAATCGTAATGCAACCTTCATTGGCAACTTCGATCTTAGCCTGCGGAATCTGACCGCCCACGATCTTAAGTTCATAGTCCGGAGAAGTCTTATCTGTAGAAACAACTTCATCGCACTGGAAGGTTTCAATCGTATTGTCGTTATTAGCAACACTTACTGTCGGCGCAGCAGTCATTTTCTTTTCAGCAAAAGCCAATGTTGCAGTCGTATCCGCAGTTGGATTTACAACAGCACCATTCCAAGTATAGCCAATGATGGCAGCCTTAGATTGGCATCCAGTCACAGTCCATACGGCACCCACAGAGATATCCGGTTTCTTATCAGCAGCAACGCACTTGCAACCCGTGATCGGTTCGCCGTTCACCTGAATTGCAGGGCAGCTAATGTTGTAATTGGCCGGACCAACACTGACCGTTGCACTTGCCGTATACTGACCAGAAGCGATGTACTTCACATTCTGGGTACGACCATTCATACCAGAAGCCTTGTTCGTTTCAGGATCTCCACCCAGAGCCTTCCACGTCGTTGTGGCGCTAATCATCTGAGTCGGATCCTTGAGCTTCAATATCCAAGAGACCGTATCACCCTTGGAAATAACAGATCTTGCCGGAGAGCACGTTCCAAAGTCCGAAGACGGCCCCGGATTAACTCCACCCGAGCTCGACGAAACGCCCGGATTAACAGGCTTGGAAGAAGAAGAAACAGAAGGACTTGACCCCGGAGTTGCAGAGGAAGAAGAAGACTTAATAATAATCGGACCTTCATCAGAAGAAGATGTAGCCGACTGAGGATTCGATCCACCACTGGAGCTAGAGGATCTAACCGGTTGCGTCTTACGAGAAGAACTAGAGACGCTACCTTCGAAGCAACGAGGGCAGTTTTCCTTAGTCATCACGTCCCAAATAATACTCGGATCACCAACTTCGCTAGTATCACCACCTTCGTTGGACACCACAATTTCCATCACGCCATCGCCTGCATTGGGTTCCAAAATGTCACCACTACCACAAGCCCAGAAACTTGCCGCAACACCAAAAGCAGCCATTCCGATATAAATCTTTTTATTCATAAATAACCTCTTAGGCGAAAAATAAATTAAATC
>Ga0310690_10009982_pt1 | contig 11859 bp, 9 predicted proteins | sample AusTroGonzalo_MG_2_FD_207661 | JGI IMG/M metagenome (GOLD analysis project Ga0310690, IMG submission 207661) | Bovine rumen microbial communities from tropical cattle in Woodstock, Queensland, Australia - Gonzalo_04 (v2) (version 2) | ecosystem: Host-associated > Mammals > Digestive system >...
CTCTCGAGTCGTGAAAGTCGCTTCGCTTTTAGATTTTTGGTTGTGGAATGAGGATTTTGAACGGTACACCCTGAAAACGAAACCCTCTTTTCTGGTGTCCCTGTGGCTGTGAGGGTGGAATTGTAGTTTTGCAGTATGGAAAAAACAAAGACAATCAGAAGAGCCGATGCGCTCAACGAAATGGAAGTACACGAAGACCAGTACGGAAAGAAAGTTCTGTTCTCGGTCGAGTACTACACAAAAGACGGCGAAGTTGTGTACTATAGCCACGCCTACGCTTGTGGTTTGCGTCAGAATATGAAGGCCAACCGCCTGCGTGGCATCCAGCAGTGCGACGCTGCGGGCAACAAAATCGGCCACCCGGTGGCCGTCAGCATCGACAATCTCCGTATGTTCAACGGTCAAAAGGTTGTGTTATGATAAAGAACCTGGAACAGAAGACCAATCGCAAGATTGATAAGATAATCATCCACTGCTCAGCCTCGAAGGAGGGGCAGAAAATGACTGTGAAGCAGATTGACAAGATGCACCGACAGCGCGGCTTTGCCGGCATTGGATATCACTTTGTCATTTACCTCGACGGCAGTATCCACGACGGGCGAGATATCAGCAAGGTCGGTGCCCATACGACCGGCTACAACACCGGGAGCATTGGCATCTGCTACATCGGCGGTCTGGATAAGAATGGCAAGATAAAGGACACAAGAAACTATGTCCAGAAAAACGCACTCTATCATCTGGTGAAGCGCCTGATGGAGATATATCCGATTAAGGAGGTCAAAGGTCATCGTGACTATTCCCCTGACACCAATGGCGACGGAGTGATATCGAAATATGAATGGATAAAAGGCTGTCCGTGTTTCGAGGTGTCGGAATTTATGGAAGAATATAATCTTAATCAATACTTGAAATGAAAAGCCGTAATTTTTTGATTTTGGGGTTAATATTTTGTTTGACGATGCTGTCGGGGTGCTGCCGTAAAACTGCAGTACCCCCGTCGGTGTCGGTACATAACCAGGCTGACAGCGTTCGTGAGGTCATCGTGGAACGCCTTGTGCATATCCACGACAGCATTCCTTTCTATGTACCCATCGAAAAGCTTGTGTACGTGTCGGCGGCAACCGACACTTCAAAGCTCGAGACCTCACTTGCCTTTTCAACAGCCTTTGTTGACAGTCTCGGATTCTTGCATCACGACCTCGGAAACAAGGAACAGACTATATGGAAGCCTGTTGATATCGACATACCTGTCTCGGACACCACGCACGAGGAGTTCCACGCCGTACAGGATGCCGACACAGTATATGTCGGAGTGCCGGCACAGCTCTCCGGCGGACAGAAGTTCCTTATCAAATGCGGATGGGGAATGATAGTGACGGTTGTCGTATTAATAGGATATCTTGCTTATAGACTATGGCGCAGAAGGTTCAAGTAAAGGATGTTTATTCCGGTCGGCGTGGGTTCCTGACGGACACGGAATACAACCGTGAAATGGAAGAATGGAGCCGAGCAACACAGAAGCTGTCGAAGGCACAGGCGGCGCTTTTCACCAAGGGGAAACGCCGAAACCACACCTACAAGACCGGCAAGAAAGCCGGAAAGACGGAAGGAAAACTGCGGAACCACATCCAATACCAGATGAAAAGTGATGCCGGCGAGGTTGCTGGAGTCGCTTTTCAGTTTCCCGTCCACGGCATTTTCCGTGAATATGGTGTTGGTAGAGGAACTCCTCGTAATATGGTAGGGCACACCAGCCGCTCAATGAGCGACTGGTTGAGTGGAAGTCTTAACAAGCAGGAAGACAAACTTCTCGCTATTGTCGCGGAGCACGAAGGCGACAAGTATATCAGGGTGTTTATGGGTGTAAAGAAGTAAAAATGCAGTCCCCGCCGAAACGACGGGGACTTTCTATTTTTGCCATATAATAAATGATTCATTAATATGGCAAAAGCACTATCACGTAAGGTTACAATATACATCAACGGCAGGGAGGTGCAGAGCACCCTCCAGTCGTTGGAAGGCGAGATGCGTAAACTCCAAGCCGAGCAGAAGAAGATGACCATCGGCAGCGAGGAGTACATCAAAACCTCGATGAAGATCCGCGAGATTAACGCCGTCATCAGCGAGCAGAAGAATGCCGTCAAAGGGATGGGTAACGAGTGGAAGAGTACCACGCAGCGAGTGGCTGAATTCGCCAACGTTGTGACAGGTCTCAACTCTGCTTTTCAGATGATTGACCTTGGTGTCGGCAAACTGAAGGACTTGGCGAAGGACGCTGCAGCCCTCGACGATATCTATGCCGACGTGATGAAGACCACCGGAATGACTCACGACCAGGTGGAGAGTCTTAACGAGGCGTTCAAAAAGATGGACACCCGCACGGCACGTGAGCATCTTAACCAGCTGGCATACGAGGCCGGCAAACTGGGTATCAACAGCGAGGAAGCAGTCCGCCAGTTCGTATCGGCAGCCAACAAAATCAACATCGCCCTGGGCGACGTTCTCGGCGAGGGTGCTATGGTCACTGTCGGCAAGCTTACCAACATCTACGAAAGCACGTCGAAGACGCTCGAAGGCAAGAATCTCGAAGAGAAGATGCTTGCCATCGGTTCCGCCGTCAACAGCCTGGGTCAGGCATCGACAGCCAACGAGGGATATCTTGTGGAGTTTATGAAACGTGTCGGCGGTATCGCCGGCCAAGCCAAGCTGAGTGCCGACCAGATACTCGGTTTCGCTTCGGCGTTGGACCAGCAGGGTCAGGCTGTCGAAATGTCGGCGACGGCATTCACAAAGCTCATTATGCAGATGGTCAAGAAACCGGAAGAGTTTGTCCAAGCCGCCGGTGTGAGCCTCGAGGAGTTCAAACGGATGATGGATGAGGATATGAACGGAGCCGTTATGCGTGTCCTGTCCGGAATGAACAGTGAGGGCGGTTTCCAGCAGTTGGTGGCGATGTTCAAGGATATGGGATTGGATGGTGCGAGAGCTGCATCCGCCGTGTCCGCTTTGGCTAACCACCTCGACCAGGTGACGGAAGCACAGACTTTGGCCTATCAGGAGATGATGACGGGCAACAGTGTCCTTCAGGAGTTCAACACCAAGAACGACACGATGCAAGCCAAAGCAGAGAAGGCGAAAAAGAAGTTTGAGGAGATGCGTATCGAGCTCGGCAACGAGCTCTACCCTATCCTGATCCACCTGCAGAAGACCGGCACGGTGCTGATGAAAGGCGTGGCGGGTTTTGTGCAAATCATCAAGGAGAATAAGGCTGTGCTGATTGGGTTGGTTGCTCTGATGGCAAACTGGCTTCGGATGAAGGTGCTGAATATTGCCGCCGACGGGAAACTGGTCACAGGTTTGAAGTCGCTTCTCGGCGTTGAGAAACTAAAGGCACACCAGCAAGACGTTTTGATTGCCAAGCAGAAGAAAAAGATTGCCGCCGACGAGCAGGAACGCCTCGAAACGATAAAAGCAGAGCTTGCCAAGCAGAAGAAAATCGCCGCTATGAAGGTCGAGAAGAATGACTACTCGGCACTGACTTTGAAAACGATGGCACAGGCGAACGCCGAGAAGCTTGAAGCTGCAGCAGAGGCACAGGCGCAGGTAGCGACTAATGCTCATACAGCAGCTATCAAGGCACAGAAATTAGCGTTTTCATCCACTCCTTGGGGACTTGTTATTACAGCTCTGACATCGATAGCCGGGCTTATTGTCGGCATCGTCAAGAATAGCCAGAAGTGGAAAGTGAACGAGATGGTTAAAGAGGTGGGTGCTGCAGGTGCGGAAGCGGAAGGTAAGATTCGGGTACTTAAGGATAGATTGGATGAGTCGAAGAAGGGCACAGATGACTACCGTCAAGCCTTGGAGGAGTTGAAAGCAATGTACCCCGATATCATCAAACAGTTTGTTGATGAAAAAGGTGCGTTGGAAGATGTCAAAGGAGCATTGGAAGCCGTCAGTGCCGCGTCGAGAAAAGCTGCGATGGATCAGATGTACAACCAAAAAGCTGGGGAAATCTACGCAGAACAGGCAGAAAAGATTCAAGAGGCAATGGCTGAGGCTTATGAAATTAGAACTCGGTTTGCCAATAGCGTGAATTTCTGGAAGGAAGGAACAACCGACGCACAAAGGGAAGAGGCCTGGAGAAGATATACAGAGTGGGTGCGGAAGGCTCAAGAGGGAACTGTTTCTTGGGATGAAGCTATAGAGGGCGCCAAAAAGGATTTGGGAGATTTCGGCTATGTTTTAACATCGACATTTGGAACTGGTAGTCGAGATATGATTTACCAAATGAGGGAGATGAAGAAAGCAAGCGAAGAAGCTGATTCCTCTATTAATTTGTTGAATGTTACGTTGAAAAATGTATATGGCTATGGCAAAGAAGAGAAACCGACACCTGCGGTAAGGTCTATTCAGGATATCGAGCGTGAGATGAATAATCTCAACGCCCATATAAGACTCAATCAGAAAGAGGTTGACAGATTGAACAAAAAGTTGAAGGGAGAAAAGAATGCCGAGCGGAGAAATCATATTCTCCAAATGATTCAGCATTGGACAGAGGAAATTAACAAGGCGAAGAATAAACTGATAGAGCTAAAGAATGAGCTGAATAACAGAAACACAAACAACAATAACAACAACAATGGCGGTGGTGGTGGCGGTGGTTATTCCGGTCCTCGCAAAGAAACGCCTGCCGAAAAGAGAGCACGATTGGCAGAAGAGGCTTGGCAACGGTTTGAAAACAACTATGACAGGCTGATAGAGAAGATGGATGCCAAGACATTGACAGGTGCAGCGAAAATCGTTGCGGACGTCGATAATGGCATTAAGAAGATGAAAGACGACCTTGAAGCCGTTTTGAAGAAGCATCCGGAAGCAAAGAAAATGATTGACGAACTGGATGCTAAAGCGAAAGAGTGGAAGAGTGCCCAGCTTGACGTTTATATCGAGAAACTCAAAGACGCCTACTGGAAGTTGGCGGAGACTGTCGGCGACACTGACGCTGCCGGAAGGCTGATGGCGGAGAGCGACAAACTGCAGGATGCCATAGCAAACATCGACAAAGCCATTGAGCAGGCAGAAGCAGACGCTACTGTCGCCACCGGCGAGCACCAAAAGGAGCTGCAACGCCTTATTGCCTACTACCGTGAACTGAAAGCGGAGATTGGCGGCGAGTTGTACCGCCGTGTGCAAGAGGTGCAGTCCACATTCGAGGTCATCGAGGAACAGGTGTGGAATCCTGACACCGGCGAATGGGTGATACAACCAACCATCAAGGTCAACAAGGCCCAGATGGAGAAACAGACGAAGGACGCTGGCGAGGCTATTAAGAAATTGATTGAGGGTATTGAGATTGAACCGACGGCGTTCCAGAAGTGGTGTAACAAGAATCTGGATATCGTTGAGGACTTTGCCGACAAAGCGCTGTCGATATTCAGTAATATCAACACCATCCTCAACAACATCAGCGACCAGCGCATCAAAGACCTCGAAGACGAGAAGGATGCCAACATCAAGACACTGGATGAGCAGCTGGAGCAGGGCTTGATAAGCCAGGAGACATACGACCAGAAGAAGCAGGATATTGAAAACGAGTACAATGAGAAAGCGAACGAGGAGAAGAAGAAACAGTGGCAGAGGGATAAGGCCTTCTCGTTGAGCGAGGCAACCATAGCCGCCGCTCTTGCCGCAGTCAAAGTGTGGGCTGCAGAGGGTACGACGGCCTATAAGGTGGCTATGTCGGCTCTGTTGGCTGCGGAACTGGCAACGCAGATTGCCGCCATCGCTTCACAGCCTGAACCCTACGCCAAAGGCGGTTATGTTGACCGTGACACGGTGTTCCGTGCCGGTGAAGCGGGCAGGGAGTGGATAGCATCCAACAGACTGCTCAACGACCCGGTTGCCGGTCCAACCATCGAAGCTCTTGAGAGCTACCAGAGGGGCAACCGCAGAGCCTTGGGCGATATCCCTATGGCTCGGATGAATATGCCGGTGGCTATGGCGGCAGCAAGAGAGCTGGGCAGCCGTACCACAAGCAGCAGCTCGGGACGCATAACAGCCTCGAAGGGCGACGAGATGCTGAAGGTGATGAAGGAGCTGGCATCGTACCTCGAGGATCCAAAGAACCGCCAGGCTATCATCAGCCGTCAGACGATGACGGACTTCGACACGAACGAGCAGTTCCTACGCTCGAGGGCAAGCATCTGAATTTACGGTGTCCCCGACGCTTCGACGCCGGGGATGTAATTTTATAACATAAAGAAGAGTAACAATGTCAGTACAAATAACATCGTCGCCGTTTGACTTGGGCTGGGCCAAGAACCGGAACGCCTATCTGATGTCCTGCAGCTACCAGGACACGGTGGGCGTCGCCTCGATGTTGCGCTGGACGTTCAGCGGAACGCTACCGACCGCCGGCAGCTATATCGTGGTGTCGGTGGACGGAGCCCTCTACCCGTTCAAGGTGGTGGCGACGGCCAACAACAACGCCTATGAGGTGGCGACCATTGCCGAGATAGGCTACAAGATGGCCGCCTGCTGGCACCTGCAGCAGGTGTTCAACACCAGCGGCAACGCCATCGACGCTACCGGCTCGAAATACCTTGCTCTGACTGGCAAGGTGGCAGGCCGCCACAATGTGGAGATATACGTAACCGACGCCGACGGCAACCGCATAAGCAGCACCTTGACTATCAACCAGACGCTGAATGTGCGTGGCAGGGATCCGGCGAAGAAACCGAACTATGCCATCGCCGCACGGGTTGAAGTGATGACCAACAGCAACAACAGCACCACGACGCACACCATTGACGGGCTGGTGTTCCATCCCGACAACGGCGGCACAGTGAAGATTCCCTTCGACCTGCTCGACACGCTATGCCCACAGCCTGACCTGCCTCCGACAGCGAACACTCTCAGCAGCTGGGTAACGATAACGAACCTGCTGCTGAAGTACCGTCTGAACTATGGCGAGATGTGGGGCAACGGCACTCCGCTGATGCAGAATTGGACCACCCTGGGGTGGAACTTTGCCTTCTGCGGAGAGGTTGCCGAACGCTTTGCAGAGCTGAACCTTCCCGACTGGCAGGGCGACACGGCACAGTTCTCGGTGACGAACAACGTGTTCCGCATCCTCGGCGAGGACAGCGGGCAGACTGTACGCCTCTGCCGGACGCAGGCAGAATATATATATGGTATGTGGTACGACCCGACACAGGCGGCGAGTGCCACAAAGTCGGTGTCGCTGTCGGTCAATATCGGCGGCACGGCGACAGTGAGCAGCCATACGGTTACCAACGGACAGATATACCGCATTCCGGTAGGTCCGTCGGCGTTGGGTGCTACGACGGCCAAGTGCTACACCGTGACGCTCTCGCTGGGCGGTGTTAGCTGGAACCGTACCTTCCTGGTGCAACCGGACTTCTTCAATATGACTCGCCTGCTGCTGCAGACGAAGTACGGCTATGTGCGGAGCTTTGCCGTTCCGACACAGGCACGGGAACTGACCACCGAGGCGGAAGAGATGAGGAACGACCGATATCGCTACCTTGACACCACCGACAAAGCGGAAGCCTACACCGTCAGAACCCAGCCGATGACACGCTACGAGGCGAAACGTATGGCACAGTGCATAGGGCAGGATTATCACTATGTGATGTGCGGCAACTCGTGGCTCCGCATCACAATCGAGGCGAACACTTTCAAGGTGTGGGACGAAGAGGAAGATATGGTCGGCGTGGAGTTCCAGTACCGCTTCTGCGAGAACCAGACAGAGAACATCACAGCCGGAACGCTGGTTCGCGGCAGCAACGCCGTGACCATCGACACCAACGGTGCGCTGGTGACCTACAGCGACGCAACAGACAATAACGGTAATATCATAACAGGATGAGTGCAATTCCCCATATTCAAGAAGGTATGCTCTGGAGTGATGCAATCAGCATCATCAACCAGGTCATAGACAAGATAAACGAATTGGACACCGCCTTGGGCGGTGCCTTGGTCAACGGGCAGTTCGACTACAGTGCCCTTGCCAACAAACCGAGCATCAACAGCGTGGAGCTGGACGGCGACCTGACGCAGGAAGACCTCTCGATCAGCATCGACAGTGCGACGCAGCAGAGTATCAGCGACCTCTCCGACAGTATCGACTCCATTCAGGAGACTCTTGGCGAGAAGATTGACAGCAACGACCTTAACACGGCGTTGCAAGGCTATGCCCTCTCGACGGACATCCCTGATATCAGCAACTTGGCAACGAAGAATGAATTGACGACCGGTCTTGCCGGAAAGGTTGACAACACTACCAGGACGGCGGACTTGGAAGCTGTCAATCTTGCCCTGCAGGGGAAGGCTCCCGTGTCGGGTACGCCGACGACGACGGAGTGGAACGCTCTTTTGTTGGCTATGGATGCGAAAGTCACGCAGGCGGGCAACAGTGCCACTGCTGCAGACAATTCCGCACAGACAGCACAAGCGGCAGCGGCTACCGTGCCAAGCAACTGTGCGACACGTCTCGCAGCTCTCGAGCTTACAGTGGACGGCGACGCACAGCATAACGGTCTCACTACCCGTACAACCGACCTCGAGACGAAGGTGGGTAACCAAGGCGACCACGTGGATGTCACCACCGACCTGAAGGAAACCCGTGTCCAGAGTAACGATATCCTCGAACAGTTGAAGCTGGTTCCCGAGGTGTATGAAAAGGTTAAGGATATCCAACCTCTTGCCGTGAATTATTAACAGAAAGGACTATATATGAACTGCAATCAGATAAAATCCAACCTGCCGGAGCCTACGCCGTGCGAGAACCGTCTGCCGGGAGTGGAAAGGCTGCTCTTCATCCCGCGTCAGGACATCGAAGCCATCAACGCTCTCTCTGCCGTGACGCCGACGACCTACGACGAGGTGGTCATCATCGGCTCGCCGGAGATGCAAGTCAAGGCCATAACGGTACAGACGGGATGCGAGTTTGCCGAGATATACTGCGCCTACGAGATGGGCGAGCTGACCTATGAACCGCAGGGGCAGAAGGGCAGCCGAAGCCTGAAGGCGAGCCTCGAGGTGTTCCACCCGGGGCTGAAGGCACAGCTGCTGGGCTATATGTCGGTGGCTATCAATATGGAGTGGGTGCTGTTGGTCGGATTGGCCGACGGCAGTTGGCACCTGCTGGGCGACTTGCGTCGCGGGGCGAAGCTGGTGGACGGCACCAAGGCTACCAGTGGCAAGGCCGTGACGGATGCCAACGGCGGCGAGCTGCACTTCGAGTACAGCTGCCAGAAGCCTCGTGTCTTCTTCCGTGGCTGGGATCCGCACGACGAGACCAACGGCGTGGAGTGGTGGCGCATCGTCAACCTGCTCTGCACCGAGGATGGCTACTACCTCACCACCGAGGACGACGAATTGATTGAAGTAACGATTTACTAACCTTTTAATAATTAACACTCATGAGTTTGATTCAGAAAAAGCGCGGAAGCGACCTTCCGCAGACGCCTGTCGGATTCGACACCGACGAACTGTTCCTGATTGGCTACAGGATGGATACCGGGGAGTCCGTGAAGTTCCCTATGATGAACTACTCGAAGCAGATTGACGAGGAAAATGCCCTCACTATCGGCTATGAGACTTTCGACCAGGAGCACGGTGGCCCGAACCACGACGGCGCCTATCCCAGCGGCACGGTGGTCTATCACGAGGCAGGCCTTAAGCGCTTCATCGCCGACCACGAGGCCAACACGCCTTGGGATGACTCCGAGGTGGAGGACTACAACCTCGAGATGGAGCACCAGGAACTCCGCGACGCTATCAGCGCCAACGCTGCGGCGATTGCCTTCCTGAACGAGAATGCCGCCATGAAGAACGGCTTCTATGAGGATTTGACGGCTGGAAATGCTGTCAATATCCTCTCCGAAGACGTGGTTACTGAACAGACCACCCTTGACATTACCGCTCCCAATAATGAGATTGGCAACGGGTCGGCACGGATGCAGACCATCGAGGGTGATGGCGTGGCGTGGTCGCAGTTGTACGACAAGAAGGCGGGGGGCGCGAGCGTGGCGTCGGAGCAGGAGCAGCTGGAGTTCCTGTACGGAAAGGTGGTGGAGAGATTCACCAACACGGCTGGTACTACGCCGATGCCGAGCCTGTTCCTGAGGGAGTTCCTGACGGGGGCGGACCTGACGGGCAGGGTGGCCGTGACGGGCGAGGGATTCGTGCCTGCGGTGACGGAGGAGAACCAGAGCAACTATACGGGTCTTCATTATAAGGTGAGGGCGACGCATGCCGAGGCGGTACAGCGCAGCGGCGAGGAGGGCAGCTACTCGTACTCGTCGGCGTTCTTCGTGGGCGGGGCGAACTTCAGCGCGAGCGACAAGAGAAACGTCATCGACATGGCGCTGGCGTGGGGGATTGAAGAAGACCGTCACGGCTCGTCACAGCAGTCCAACTGGACTTACGACCTCCCCACCTCGGCTCCTTCGACGCTGGCGGCGATGTATGGCTGGTTGGGCAGCAAGGTGGGTCTGCGCGACGACTACGACTACAATGGCGGTGAGCTCATCGGCGTGCGGGTGCTCCAGCTGCGCTCGATGCCGGGGGTGAACTTGCTCGACCCGACGAGCGGCGTGGCCCTTTGCCCGTACTACGAGTGGGAGAATGCGGACGGCCTGTATCGCGTGGTGGCCAAGAACGGTGCGGTCATCAGCGGTGTGGTGGCTACGGCTCTCGGCGGTCAGCCCGTGGCGGTGGTCGAAGTGACGGCTGGAAGCGTTTACGAGGTGAGCGTGCCGGAAGGTGACGCGGTGGTGATGCAGGTGACGCTCTCGAGCGGTAGCCTGGCGGACTGCGCCTGCTGGCAAGTGTGGGACGACAGCACGCCAAGCGACGAGGTTGGCGGGTACTCGCGGAGTGTGCTGAGCCTGGAGGTCGGCAGGGTGTATGCAATGGTGAAGAATGGCACGACACTGAGCGAGGCGGAGAAGATTGGAGATGAAATGTTAGGAGGACGTGGAGTAATCTATGACTTACTAAACATTACCAACGATGAATACCGCAAAAATGTTGGTGTTGCCGATTTTGGCGCGGATGTTTCTTGGAGAATGAATACCTATCAAGGTGTGGATATGCTGTTCAGCTATGGTATGTCTAATTACAAGTTCAACAAGAAAGGTCAGTATTGCTCTAAATATGTAGAGTTCGACGGTACTGATTATGTGAAGAGGAATGACAAGACGACATGCTTCTCGTCTGGCGCAAATAGCAATAATCCAATTTTGCATGACTCAAGCATCGTATCTGGAGATATTGTAGGTGGTAAGATTTCAAAGCTGAATGGTGTCAAGGCTGTTTATGAACTTAATACCAAAACCGTTTACTCCTCCCTCATGTACGACACCCGCCCAGACCTCACCGTCGGCGAGCCCGTCCTCGTCCCCCTCGCCACCTACTTCCCCGGCACCTACCAAGTCGGCAACACCGGCGTCACCATGCAGACGGCCAACTGGGACGACCAGACCCAGCGCTTCGCCGCCACGCCCCAGAGCTGTGCCGCTAAGACCAGCAGCGTGATGCCCGGAAACTACGTGGAGATGCTCCGTAGCCTCCAGCAGATGTCGATCCTCGACGGCTGGGTGAGCCCCGACCAGTTCCACGCGCATCAGTCCGCCACCGTGCAGGCCCTGAACGCGATGGCCACAGCGAACCAGCTGAGCGGCCAGTTCACCCTCACCGACGATGACGACGTGGCATACTCTAATGAGTAACGGTTCATGGTTCACGGTTCTTTGCCAGCCGCTCGGCGACGATAGGAGACGCTTGCCTAAGCAAGAAAGCGAACAAGTTCTTCGACGAGCGAAGCGACAA
>Ga0310690_10009983_pt1 | contig 11859 bp, 30 predicted proteins | sample AusTroGonzalo_MG_2_FD_207661 | JGI IMG/M metagenome (GOLD analysis project Ga0310690, IMG submission 207661) | Bovine rumen microbial communities from tropical cattle in Woodstock, Queensland, Australia - Gonzalo_04 (v2) (version 2) | ecosystem: Host-associated > Mammals > Digestive system >...
TGTATGCCCGGTTCCATGTTGGTGAGAAACGAAGTCGAAACCTTCGCGCCGTTTTCGTAGGTTATGCCGTTGTCTGTTATGACCGCCGTCACCCTTACCGCTTGACCGCCAAAGAGTAACAAGTGCGGAGCAAACAAGAAGAACGGCACCTCGTTTTCCTCGTACCATTTAACAATCTCGCTAAGTATTGAGAAGGGTGGATTGTCAACGACTATCTTCCCCCCCCTATAATTTTCGCGCTTGTAGTCTCCGCCCGGATAGAACGGTCTGACAAAGTTCTTCTTGTCAAGGTTGTAATGCCTGGCAACGTAGTCAGCTACGGCGTTATATACAAGCTCAGGCGTGTAGCAATCGTCCGTTGTCTTTTTAAGCTCGAACTTATCCAGGAACTCGTTATACTCTTCGTTCCCTTCCTGGTGCTCTGCGCCTTCGAGCTCGTCACGGTCGAACCATGAAGTCGCCGGCTTGAATCCGAAGTCCTTCATCTCGAAGTCCTCCAGGTATTCCAGTTCAAGGTTCAGCTTGTCCATGTCCCAGGTTGCCAGCTCACTGACTTTATTGTCCGCAAGTCTAAAGGCTCTGACCTGCTCGTCTGTCAGGTCATCAGCTACAACGACCGGAACCTTGTCGAGTCCCAGCTTCTTGGCTGCCTTTAATCTTGTATGCCCGGCAACCACGAAGTTGTTGCGGTCTACAACTATCGGAACCTTGAAGCCGAACTCTTTTATACTATTTGCGACAGCTTCGACTGCGCTGTCGTTGTTTCTTGGGTTGTTGGCGTATGGTATAAGCTCATCGGTGTATAACTCAATAACGTCCATCAGAACCTCCGAACTACAAGCTTCTGCCCTACAAGGATGAGGTTCTTGTTTTTGATATTGTTAAGCCTTACAAGCTCCGCCACTGTGGTGTTGAAATTCTTGGCGATCTTCGTTAAGTTGTCGCCCTTCTTGACTATGTAAGTCACCTCGGTCGGTTTCTTCGGTTCTTCCTTCTTTGGCTCTGTTTTCTTTGGTTCTTCCTTCTCAGCTTTCAGGAACTTGGTTGTCATCATTTCGTCCATGTCAACGTTGCCCTTTATGCCGTCCACCTTGCCGGTGCTGGAATACTGCCAGAAGTCCACGCCTGTTGGTTTGGTCTTGTTGTATCTTGCGTACCAAAGAGCGCAGCCGTTAAAGCTGGTCACGTCGATGTAGTTCTTGCGGTAGTCCTCGTTGTAATAGACGCCTGCGCTGTAACCTGTCTTTCTCAGCTTGTCGCAGAACGCTTTCGCCATTGCTGTTATGAGCTTCTTGTCCGGAGTAACGCCCTGCTTCTTGGCGTAGTCCATAGAATCGTACTCCCAGTCGAAAAAGACCGGAAGCGCCAGCTTGTTCTTGTATGCCTTTATTGTCTGCATACACTTGCTGGCTTCTTCTTCCGCCTTGGCTACGTTCCAGGCGTATGAGAACCAATAAACGCCTACTTTTAAGCCTGCCTCAATGGCTCCCTTGATATTGTCCTTGAATGTCTTGTCGACTGTGGTCTGTCCGTAGCCTGCTCGGATGATAACTCCGTCAATGCCTGCCTTTTTAACTTTTGCCCAGTCGATTGCGCCCTGGTGAGCGCTTACGTCAATAAGTTTCATTTTCCTACCTCCTAAGCCTTAAGCGGTCGACGTCCTCTTTCATTCGTTTGACCATTCCGTTTCCACCTAGTGCCTCATATGCGGAGTACATCTCGTCCCAGTTCTCGTAAACGTAAGACGGGATATCCTCTTCGGTCATGTATTTGTCGTGGTACTCAATAAGCTGGATCCTCAAAAGCGACAGCACACCGTCGCCGATTGCTTTCTGCCTGATCTCCCTTGTTTCCCTTTTCTCGTCTCTCAGCCTTTGGTTTTCCTTTACCAAGTTTTGCAAGATAAAAGCCAAAACGCTGGTAACGAGTGAGAGAGCTGTCGCAGTGATTGTAGCTATCATTTGTGCAGCCCCCTCTTTAAGTCGTGCATTAGCTTGTCTCCGGCTATCGCCTCAGCTGTGAAGCTGTTATTCTTCCACCAAGCCACTAAGCTGGCTCCGGTTGTGAAGATAAAAGCAACCACTTCCTCCACTGTTTCGTCCTCGATCGGAAGTGGCGACTTGTTAAACAACGCCAGCAAGTTGTTCACGATTGCCAGCACAAGCACCGCTGTCCGGATGATAGTTCCCTTTGAGATTTTCACCATTGCACCTCCCGTTCACATAATTGCGCCATTACGACGCCCCATATGTATATTATTGCGTCTTTTTTGGCAAAAATCAAGGGCTTATCTCTTTATCCTCAGCCAAGTGCTAAGCGGTAAGCCTTCCGCCTTCGCCATTCTTCCGGCGCAGTTGTAGCAAATCAATCCCTTGCCGGACTTTGAAAAGCTCTCCCTCCGGTTAACCTTCCGCTCACAAGCTGTGCAAATATATCCGTGTTCATCGCCTCGGCTAAAAGCGAACTGGTTGCTAAACTCTATCAACTCTCTACTCATTTTTTCGGCACCTCCCCTATTTTCTCCCAAAGCTCTAAGACTCCGGTGCCAGGCATTTCACTCTCGACAATTATCCCGAAGAGTTTCACCGATGTAAATTTAAGATAAAGGTCTGCAGCAACTCCCAGCTCGTTCTCTATCTCGAAAGCAACGTCCTCGCTCATTTTCCAGCGATAGCGCTCCGGTTTAAAAGGCTCTTTTTTGTTGAATAGGTTCGTCTTTAGCGCTCCGTAAATTATCCCGGCTTCTTCAATTTTCGTCATTCTTCCACCTCCGTGTTCAAAACTTTTATTCATAACCGCAAAAGATAACGGGCTTTTTTTGATACTCCGCGAAGACTTTCTCCAGCTTCGCCCCTGGGCTGTCCTTCCAGTCCGGCAACATGATGACTACATCCGCTGCCTTTATTAGCTCGAAGCATATAGGCATATAGCTTTCATGTCTCAGCCCTACCGGAAGCATTGCCGGGCTTATCACTGTCTCGTATACACCGCAAGCCTCATAGACCTTTTGATACTTTTCAAACTTTGCCCGGTACTCTGAGTCCCCGCTTATCTTTCCGCTAAGGTATGCAATCATTTCTTTTCCTCCCAGTGCCTAGCTATGACTTTCTCAGTATCTACCTTACCGTCCAAAAGCTCCCGGAGCACTTCCCTGACTTCGTCATTGACTACAACCATCAACTCTATGCCTGTCTTTTCGTCAGATATTCCCAAAGTTTGGAACTTCTCTCCGTTCTTCTCGCTCTCCTCGGTCATTACATACATTTTCCCGCGCTTTTCAATCGTGAACGGTAACTTCGAAAAAGCTCCGAAGCTCTCTGCACTTATCATTCCTCTACTCTTTTTCATTCTTCTACCTCCCAGTCCTTGTAGGTTACATTTTCCCAGAGCTCCAGCACGTTCTCCCTTTCCAGTTCCTCGCGAATCTCGATCCCGTAAAGCGTTGTCGGTCGCGCAAACGGTGTCGTTCTTCCGGCGTATAACATCATGTCAACATCCAGCTCAGCAAGTACGTCCTCAGAAATATGCCAGGCGTAACGCTCAGGCTTGAAGTTTCTAGTCTGCTGGAACTCTGCAGCGTAAATCTTCGCAGCTTCGTCGAATCTATTCATCCTTGCTCTCCTTCCTGGCTTTTTAAAGTCCGTATTTTTCATACTTCGCCAGTATGTTTTCATACACTGCCTGCATGCAAGCCTCGCAAGTCTCATCGCCTTCGCCATTGTTGAAGTGCTTGCAGTTCTTGCAGCTAACATCTTCGGGCTTCTCTTCTTCCTCTCTCATCCACTTAGGCTGCTCTCCGTCAAAATACTCCGGATCGTCGTAGAGTATTGACCTCCCGCTTTCGTCGTCTAAGTATTCAAGCGTCAGCGCTCCCATAAGCGCAACGGCTAAAATCACAATTATGCTAATCAAAATATAAAGCATTAAATCATCCCCCTTTTTGGTATCCACATTTCGCAGCTCTCTAGCTGGTCGCTCTCTTTTCCGTTCACGCAAGTGCCGGAGCAAGTGCCTTTTTTCCTTTGCCACAAAAAGCAATTACCACAACGCTCTCTCTTGGCGTCCTTCGGCGGAAGCTCTATCCTTCCGTCGTCGGAATAGTAGTAGTCCACGCTCTTCTCTGCGTATCTCTTAAACATGTCAATATTTGCCGGTGTATTCTCCCGGACTAGGTTCTCGTTTTTCCAACGCTCAAACCACATCAGCTTCTCCATGTCGCTAAGCGGTACATTCACCGCCAAAACTTTCTCGACTATCTGCCTCGGTGTCAAATACATAAATTTCACCTCCATACCCGGGCTTCTATCTTCCCCGGGTTCTCTTCTTCGTATGGGTTCTCTTCTTCCTCTGGTTCTTCCTCCGAAACTTCAATCATTTTCAAAATCATTTTCAAAATCATTTTCAAAATCATTTTCAAAATATCAAAACTTATTTTCACAACGACCAACTCCTCTCCAAAGCTGCGAAGTCATACTTCCTCTGCTCACCTGCTGGCTTCTTGTTTGCCTTCGGCTTTTCCGGAGAACTTCGTTCGTCTCTCTTCTCCCAAGTCCTGACTGCTGCCTTCCAGTCCTTCATCGGTTCTTTGCCAACTTTCCAGCCTTTGGATGTGTAAAAGTCAACGAACTGCTCCGGATCAACTTTGTTATTACGCTCAAGGCAGTAAGCTCTGACTTCGTCAATGGTTGGTTTTTTGAACTTCTTAGTCTTGGAGGGAGGCGAGACGGTTTGACCGTCCTCGCGCGCGCACGCGCCTATATTATATATATCTCTATCTCTATCTCTATCTCTATCTCTCTGTTGCAATTTTGTTGCTTTTTGTTGCGTCGGCGTTGCGTTCTCGTTGCTTTCTTGTTGCATTAGCGTTGCATTAGCGTTGCAATTTTGTTGCGTCGGCGTTGCATTAGCGTTGCAATTTTGTTGCGTCGGCGTTGCATTAGCGTTGCAATTTTGTTGCAATGCAACGCTTTCGTTATTTTTTTGTTTTTCTCTGAACCTCTGAGACCTTACGGTGGAAGCCGTTTCCGAGCCTATTAAATTTTCCAAAAATGTAAGATATACCTCTGTGCCGTCCTCGCTTATTTTCAATAAGTCCACGCTTTGAAGATAGTCAAGCGCTCGTTGTACATCCTCAACTTTCTCGCTTATTTTGTACGCGAGCTCTTCGGCTATGCTGTCACATACTCCATAAATTTTGATATATCCCTCATTGTCCAAGGATTCCAGCTGTAGTTCAATGTATATATGCAGCAGTGTGTCGCCATTTTCCAATTTGCGCATAAGCCTGATCCTTCCGCTGTGGTAAAAATCTTTATATAATTTTATCCAAAAATAACGCGGGTTATTTTGTGCCATTTTCCTTTTTCTCCTTTCCTCTGATAGTTTCCTCCAGCTGTTTCATCAGCTCGAATGTCTCAACGTCTGCCTTTGCGTATATTCTTTTCTTGTTGATGTATGACAGTAGCGACTTGTGTATACACCGGAGGTTCTCCGGGTCAAAGTTCGTCCTGTCTCCGTCCACAAAGATGACCGCGTAGCCCTTCGGGACTTTTCCGTGTAGTTGCTCCCAGATGTATTTCTGTTTATGCTGCCAAACGTTCGGCTCTGCTACCTTTATCATGACGTAGCCGTCCACATCCACTCGCTCACTTCCGACCGGTCGCTTGTTCTTCGGAACCTGTCCCTTTTTGAACATTGTCGCCTTTGACTTCTCGTACTGCTCCGGGCTCATCTTCTTCCCCTTGTTGTGAGAGACCTGCCCTTTTTGGAAGCGCCCGCCGTGGGTTCCGCTCCATATGTTGTGCTTATACTTGAATCCACTAATCTGTCCCTCAGTAAGTAGAATCCCAAAGCGGTCAAGGAACGCCTGTTTAATCTCCGACTCTTCGTGCCCCGGAATATAACCGAGCAAGAACTCGGTCATCTCCGGTTCGTTCTTCCACCTAATCATTTCCGCCACCTATTCCGAGTATCGGATTGTTAACCCTGCGCTGGTCTCCGTAGTCGTCGAAGTGCTTCTGCGCTTCCAGGGCTAAAGCTCCGGACTCAATGATTGTGTGCGCGATCTGATTTATTTGCTTGCTCTTTTTTATCTCGCGCTCCAGTTCTTCATCTGTCAGCTCGTCATCGTTTATCCTCTCGATTGCCTCAAAAAGGTAGTTGTTTAGTGCTTCCAGGTTGTTCTTCATTCTTCCTCCATTTCCAGCTCTACAATGATACACTTACGGCTTACCGGTTCGAAGCTGTTAACGCGTAAGTCCTCCAGTCGTTCAAGTATAGGGCTCTGCATGCCGACGTAGTCCGTTTCTCTCCCGTCTCCGTATATTAAGCATATAAGCGCGCCTCTGTTGCTTCGCTCGTAGTCCCAAAGGTCGAGAAGCTCGCCCAGTGTTATATAGTCTCTTTTCAGGTATATGCCCGGCTGTGGGTCAAGGCTGTCAGCTTCGCAGTCAGGTATTGCAATATGGCCCTCTTTTTCTAGTATTTTTTTGTCAACTTTCATCCTCTGCCTCCTCTGTCATCTCTGCCCCGCAATGAGGGCAATATTTTGCTTTTTCCAATGCCCACTCACTGCAACGGCTACATTGAAAAGATTGTGCTATAATTCTGTCGCCTTTATATTCTTTTACAACCTCGGTCTTATAGTCTGCCCAGTGCGCAGTCTTTGGCTGTCTCTCCACTTCATCGTCTCGCTTGTATTTTTCAACGTATTTTATAGCTTCGTGCAAAGCTTCGCAGTCGCGCAGCCATATATTGTCTTTTTCGAACGGGTCCGCCATGCTCTCGCAATGCCAGGCTAAGTCTCTCAGCTGGCTCAGTATTTCCTGTTTATTCATCATTTTTCTTCCTCCTCTGGCGCGCTTGCCTCACGTTCCCATTCTTTCATTTTTCTTTCTATAAACTTAAAGGCTTCATCTGCCGTCAAAAAGCCGATCGGCTCATTGATAAAGTCATATATTTCTATTAATCCATCGCTGGCTCCGTAGCTTCCGTAGTGAGAAATACATGAAATTTTAAGCTCTGGCTCGTCCTTGCATTTAATCAAAATCTGATTTCTTGTATCTAGGTCTTTTTTATGAATAAAACTATACTTCGGCGTTTGGTCGATAAAATTCTCGTGTTCAATGTTGTGCTCTTTTAAAAGCACCCTTAACTTGCCAATTTCTTGTCTCATTCTTCCACCTCAATATAACCTTTCTTAATTAAACTTTTTACCATCCAATCATATCCACAAAATCCTTTTGAATTTTTCCTAATTTTATTTGCAGTTTTGCAATCAACTTTTTCAACTTCAATTTTAGCAGTCCAACCATCATCCCAATTATATTCAAAAGATTTTCCAATAATATCTTTTGGTACGTTTCTTTCTGTTCTAACAATAGCATGCAACTCATTTTCTCCTGTCCAATGTCCATTCCATGAACCTCTATTTGGCATTGTCAATGTAAATACTATCATTCTTCCACCTCCGTTCCACACATTGGACACTTTGTTTCTTTCACTTTGTGTTCATCGTGAAATTCATCAAAAACGCCCATATAATTTTGGAAATTGCAACCACAATTTTTGCACTCTATCCATCTAATATTGTCGGATGTTTCAACCGTTGGCTCTTTTTTGATACATAAATCTTCAATTATCTCAACTGCCTCTCTGCGTGTTGAATATAAAACGTGTGGGGAATATGCCATTGGCTCTATCTTCAATCTACCCTCATTAAACCACGGGCTTTCTTTTAATTTCGCTATTTCTTTAAGTAGATGGTCTGCATCTATTAATCTTCCCATTCTTCCACCTCCTCGATCGTGATTGTGACGCTTGCGTTTTTGCCGTATGTAAAGCTATCAACAAAACCGGTCACCTGCTTGCGGTTATCATCCGGAAGCTTTCCGCATTTCACCAAAGCGTCCAGCACGAACTTCTTCCCCGCTGCGATATTGTCCAAATCTCTGCGCTTGTTTTCTTCGCACCACAAAAACGAAATACGCACCGGCTTGGTTATCTCCGGCAAGCGCATGATGTAAACCGCAATGCTGTCCTCTATCTCTCGCTTAAACTTTGCAGCTACTTGTTTGTTTGTCCTGCATGCTCTTATGTAGTCGTTCAGGCTTGGAAGCTTGAGCGGTATCGTTGCTGTATATGTTGCCATTTTTACCTCCTACAAATAACTTTTTCCAAAGATTTCCCGGAACTGGTCTCTCGTTCCGTACTTGTTCTCCCACTTAGTCTGCGCCAGTTCTTTCAGCTGTCGGTCTAAGTATGCCCCGTGCTTTCCGTGCACTCCGTAAGTGCCACGATGACACTCAGGGCAAAGACCTACAACAAGGTGGTACTTGGTCGCCAGTTTCCTGCCGGCTGTGCCGTGTATGCAGTGGTGGACTTCCACATCCCTCACGCTCCCGCAATTCCAGCAAGTCTTTAAGTCCTTTACTATTATGCTGGTCACGGATTCCACCTCGCCTTCATGCGTTCGATTTCATCCGGCGGTAAAGTCTCAATCCCCAGCTCTTTGGCTTCGCTTATTATGCCGTCAATCAAGACCGCCATTTCCCTGCTGTCGTACTCGCTCGAGCCCTTGTATATTTTCCAGTGGATGAACTTCTTGCCGTTAACTGTGCCAGTCCCGGCTTTTTCGTAATATTTGAAAAAGCCCCGGATGTCCACCTCTTCCAGCACGCTCACTATCTGGCTCTGTCCGTATCTTTTAAGGCAGAAAAGGTACGCCTCTTCCTTGCTTATTCTCATAGCGTCCGCCAGCTTGGTGATAATAGCCCAGGCGTAAGCGTTCGCGTTAAGGCTTCGCTTTTCGTGGTGTTCTTTAGCCTCGTAGGTCTTTTCCTGGTCTTGGTCAAGTAGCCACTTGATAACTTCCGCTGGTTTCCCTATCATTTTCTAGCCTCCTATACAAACGGCAGTCCCTCGTCCTCAATATTGTCAGGAACTTGAATGAAACCGTTTCCGATGTCCTGCGCAGGTTGCTGGTTGTCCTCTGCCTTTTTGCTTTCTACGAACTCCATAGCGTCCACGTTGATGTCCGTTGTGTACACCTTCACGCCCTGCCTGTTGGTGTAGCTTCCAGTGGTGATCCTGCCGGTAACTGCCAGCTTCAAGCCCTGCCTTCCGTACTTCTCCAAAACTTCCGCAGTCTTGCCAAAAGCTACGCAGCTTATGAAGTCCGCCGTCGGCTGTCCTTCCGCCTGTTTTCCTCTCCTATCGACTGCAAGTGTAAATCTTGCAACCGCCATCTGACCGTCTTTTGTGGTTGCGTATCTTATCTCCGGGTCGCGTGTCATGCGCCCGATCAGGATTGCTTTATTCATGCCTTTTTCTCCTCTTCTTTCTTTGGTCTTACATCATACAAAAAGACCCTGCTGCCTTTGCTATTCTTTATTGACAGCGCTACAATGGCGCCATTGTCAACGATGATCTGCTCAACAAAGAACCGCTCCTTTGTCATATGCTTGCCGTTTCGCTCCTCAGTTTCGCATTGCACGAAAATTGCCGGCGCCGTGTAGAGCTCTCGCCCTATTCCCCAGTTGTAACAGGCTCGTTTGAAGCTGTCGGAAGCTTCGCCCTTTTCCCCTTCGAAGTCCGAAGGAACTCCGACGTCCTGCTTCCATACCCACTCGCCCTCGCACTTGATACCGACTGAGCAAAACATGCGCCCGTCAATAACTTCATGGCGCCTCTGCCAGTTCTCAGGTCCAACGGTTTCATCCAACAACCGGAAGTCCACGCGGGCGTCCTTGTAAAGAAGCAACATAGCGCTGTCTTTGAATACCTGTTTGACTTTGACCTCAATCTCTCTTTCTGTTAGATTTCTAAACTTCATCCGTTGCTCTCCTCTTTATCTTTAAAATAAGCCAGTCCTCGTCAATGCCCGGAGTTGTGATCCAGCACACTCCCAGCTCGTTCATTCTGTCCATTGCCGGGATAACACTTCGGCGGTTGTCATATACGACCGACTGAGCCGAAAAAAGAACAATAAGCTGGTCTTTTCTTCGTTCAGCTTCGACTGCTTTTATTAGTTTCTCCACCGTTTTCCTCCTCTCTGTCCTGTTTCCAGATACTTGCTTCTTTGGCTTTCTTTTTCTCTACTTTCTTCTTTGTTTCCTCTACAAATTTTTGCCAGTTCTCAAACATCCTACTTCACCGTCATGGCAAGGCTTTCCTCCAGGTGAACACCTGCGACCGTCTCGCCCTCTTTCAATAACTTTTTAAGTGCTTCCTTGTCTGCGCTGGTCTCTACTTTGGTGCGTATGTATTCCGCCGGGATGTCGTCGAAGTTGTCAATCGCCACGCTTGCCACCTTGCGGAAGCTTACACGGCAGCGCTCGTCCTCGTATTTTTCGCCGGCGAGAAACTGCGCAAGGTACGCTTTCAGGGATTCCTTTTTCCGTTCCTTCGCTTCCCTTCTTGCTTTGAGGTTCTTCTCTTCATTCCTCAGTGCTTCAATCTCGGCGCCCAAGTCCTTCATCCAGCAAGCAAGGCTCGAGATTTTCTGCTCACGCATAAGCCCAAGCCTTTCGAGCTTGTCCACGTCCAGCACTTCGCCGGTTTCTTCATCCACGCAGGCAAGTATCGCTTCATCGATTTCGTATAGTGTCATTTTGTATCCTTTTGTCTCCTTTCGTCTCCTTCTGTCTCCTTTCAGCTTGTAAACATAACGAAAAAGTTGAGGAAACTGACTCCAAGCATAGAAGCCACATAGGAATAGCCGAGCCAGCCGAGAAACGCGAAGCTCGCTGTATATACAAGTGTTTCAATCTTTCTTTTTTTCATCTTCTTTCGCCCTCCTTAAAAGCTCGATAAGATACGGGCAAGCCTTAACCTTGACCCCTTTCATATTTTCCCGTTTTTCTCCGTTTTTCATTATGTTGATAACCGCCATAAACTACTCCTTTTTGAATAAATACTCGATTGTGCAGCCTTCGAAAACCTCGCAAATCCTGAAAGCTTCGTCGATTGTAAAAGGTGCCTTTCCGTTTATCTTTCCGGTGAGCGTGCAATATCTCATGCCGAGCAACTGAGCCAAAGCTTTCACGGTCATATTTTTGCGTGAAATTTCCGCTTTTAAGTTCAAATACATTACTTTTCCTCCTTTCGCATTTTCGTATTTTTTAGGTTGATATTTCGCAATATCATAATGCAAATGTAACACTTACATAACGCAAAATCAACGGTTTATTTCGCAATTTCGTATTTTTGCCGTTTTGTACAAATGTATATCCGAATTTTTGTTAAATATTTATATTTATCCGTTATTTTTTATTTATTTTTTCGCTTTTTCGTAATAGACTAAAAGCGGGAGGTGATTTATATGACGATAGAAGAAAAGCTCAAGGAATACATAAAAGAGCACTATGGAACCGTTCGGGAGTTTTGCGACAAGTACGGCTTCCCTTACAGTACAATTTCCACTATTTTCAAGCGCGGGATTTCTAAGGCAAGCGTTAACACTGTAATAAGTATCTGCCAGGCGCTAAACATCAGCACCGACGAACTGGTTCAGGGCAACATTGTGCCGGTTGAAAAAGTGATCCCTGACCTTATGGACTTGTCCCGCAACTATATAACAATGATTGACGAGCTCCCGATAAAGCTAAACGGTGAAGTTTTAACAAAGGCGGAGCGCTGGTCTATCCGCCGGAGCTTGGAGGTTGCGATTGACATCATAAAAGCCAGCCGGGAAGAACAAAAAAAGACGCAAGTAGACTACAACACTCAGCTGGGTATTATCGAAACGCACAAAAGAACGAGATTGTAAGAAAGAAGGGGATGAAGTATGAAGGTAGCACTCTATCCGAGAGTTTCAACACAAGAACAAGCGCTGCATGGTCATTCAATCGGCGAACAAAT
>Ga0310690_10009984_pt1 | contig 11858 bp, 13 predicted proteins | sample AusTroGonzalo_MG_2_FD_207661 | JGI IMG/M metagenome (GOLD analysis project Ga0310690, IMG submission 207661) | Bovine rumen microbial communities from tropical cattle in Woodstock, Queensland, Australia - Gonzalo_04 (v2) (version 2) | ecosystem: Host-associated > Mammals > Digestive system >...
TTTCTCTATATCGCCAGGAGTAAGCAGCTCAGATGTTTCTATATGAACGACTCCGTCTATTTCCGGAGCATCATATTGGGTTCTTCCGACTGCAAAAATTTTTCCGTTTTTGTCTTCCGTAAAACTTTCTATAATGCACTCCATTTCTTTTCCTAATTTACTCCTGTTTTTTTCTTTTGAGATATTTTGCTGTAATTCCATTAATTTTTTATATCTTTGATGTTTAATTTTTTTACTAATTTGAGGTTTTAATGAATATGATGTTGTTCCTTTTTCTCTTGAATATTCAAAAACACCCAATCTGTCAAATTTCATTTCTTTTATGAAATTATATAAATGATTAAATTCTTCTTCGGTTTCAGCGGGATAGCCGACAATAAAAGAACTTCTTATTGCAGCCTCAGGAATTGCTCTTCTTATATCATTAATTAATTTTTTATAATCTAAAACAGGTCTGTTCATCCTTTTTAAAACTTCAGGGTGAGAATGTTGCAAAGGAATATCAAAATACTTTACTGCTTTCTCGGAATTTTTGACAGCTTTAATAACTTCTTTTGTTAAGTGTGTAGGATAAGCATACATAAATCTTATCCAACCAAGATTTTCAATCTTGTTTAGTTCTGTAATTAATTCTGCTAATTTTGGTTTCCCATACAAATCACGACCATAATCAGTTGTATCTTGTCCTACGAGTATTATTTCGGTTACACCTTTTTTGACAAGTGTTTTTGCCTCAGTAATTATATCTTCAATAGGTCTTGAAACAGCTTTTCCTCTCAATTTTGGAATAATACAGTATCCGCAATTACAGTTGCAACCGTCAGATATTTTTATATAACTCGATGCTCCTGCCGTTATTTGTTGTCTTTCTGTTTTTGGGTAAGTGTAGTTTGGTTTTTTACTAACAAATTCACAGTATTTATTGTTTTCGGCAGATTTAACCAGTTCAAGAATTTTATCAAAATCAGTTGTTCCGCATAGCCCCAGTATTTCAGGAATGGCCTTTTTTAAATCATTTTGGTGTTTTTGTGGTAAACAACCAGTTACTATAACTTTTTTACCTTCATTTACGGATTCAAGTATTCCTAGAACGGATTCTTTTTCTGCATCACATATAAAAGAACATGTGTTTATAACAACAATATCTGTTTCATTTTCATCTAATGTAATTTCATATCCGCTATTAATCAGCATTCCTGCCATTAATTCAGTATCTACTAAATTTTTAGGACAACCATAACTTTTTAAAGCAATCTTATTTTTCATAAATTTAATTATACTAAAAAATAAATAAAAATTTTCAAAACAGTCATCTGTTTGCCCCATTTAAGTAGAAATTTTTTAGAAATTTATTATAATAATAGGTATGAAAAAAATATTTTTAATATTTATATTGTTATTATTTCCGGTATTACCAATAATAGCATTTGAGCCAATACTGGATTACGATGCTGTTGAGATCCCTACAGGGACGTTAATTCCGGTAATGACAACACAGGAAATTTCAAGTGCTTATTGCGATGATTTAACAAAATTGGACTTTATTTCATATATTGATATGTTTATGTATGAAACGAAAATCATTCCTAAAGGCACAAAATTTTATGGTCAAGTTGAAAAGAAAAATGAACCAGTAATAGGAACAAATGGTTCCCTTATGATAAAAATCACAAAGATGGTTTTACCTGACGGATTTGAAATTCCGATAAAAGGATATATTCATTCGACCAATAATAATATTTTGGGTGGGGAAATGACTCAACCTGAAAAATACAGAAAAGTCGTTCACTATCAAAAAGGAATTCACCACGTAGCAATGGGTGTACTTCAAGCACGTCCGGGTAAAAAATTAAAAATGGGAGAGCATCATGTTATAGCATCTGGTGCAGAATTGCTTATAGTTTTAACAGCACCTGCATGGATTACACATACCTTAACAAATTGACATTCCATTCATTGATATTAAAATATAATATTATAAATAAAGTAACATAAAGAGGAGAGGTAAAAATGAAGAAGGAATTATGTACTGTACTATTGGTTTGTTTTGCCGGAACAAATATTGCAATGGCCGGAAGTAACTATTCTTATCAACAAACAGTTACACAACCCGTGTATCAACAAACATATTATCCGACTCCCATGACGGCAACTCCTTATAATAATTCGTTAAAAGGCAGAGTTGTAACAGTTCCTGCCGGTGCACTTGTACCTGCTGTAGTAACTACGCCTTTAAGTTCTGCAAATTTAACTATGGGGCAGCTTGTAAATATAACACTAGGAAGTGATTTTTATTATAATAATAATTTAATTGCTCCGGCAGGCAGCTGCGTGAGCGGAACTGTTATAGAAGTTTCAAAAGCAAAACACGGAAGCATGAACGGAAAATTATGTATAAGATTTACTCAAATAACAACTCCGTATGGGTTACAAATTCCCATATCTGCTGTAATAAAAACAGATGACGGCTCAGGGGTTCTTGTTGGCGGAACAAAATTAGATGTTACAAAAGAATATGCTAAAGATTTAACCGTAGGTGCCGGTGCCGGTGCTTTATCCGGAGTAGTATTCGGTGCACTTGCGGGAGGAAGTATAGGTAGAGGTGCAGCCTTAGGTACTGCAGTAGGTGCAGGTGGCGGACTTGTTAAATCCGTTGTGGATAAAGGAAAAGATGTTGAAATTCCTATGAATTCTTCAATAGAATTAATGCTTACACAGCCAATAACTGTTTCACCGTCTGCTTATGATTATGAATAAAATAAGTTACTTGGGGAATAATTTTATAAATTAAACCGAAGTAATATCAAAATACAATAAAGGAAAAAATGGTATTATTAAGACACTTAGAAGAAGATAACGAGGACGAATTACAGCAGAATGAATATCAAATGCCTGCCGTAATAAGAGAAGACAAGGGTGGAATAAATTTAAAAAAAGCTCTTGCTATCTCAACCGCTGCCCATCCCTTGAGCGTTGGTATAGTATGGATGACGGTATTTGCCCTTGCCATGCTTGGAATTAAGTTCTCAATGTTCGATAAACCGAAACCAAAAATGAATGATATAGAGTTTGTTTTAGTTGAAAAAGAAGCAACTCCTATAAATAAAAATACAAAATATCGTGCTGACAGAAATTCAAGAAGTGGTGGTATAAATGATCCTAAAAGGAAAGTTTCAATGCCGTCACCTCCGCCGTCAAAGGTTTCAAAACCGTCTGCGGCATCAAGTTCAGCACAAAAAATTATACAAAAACAACAGCAGCAATTAAAACAACAAGCTGCTCAAAATAAGGCACAGTCAAAACCGCAGCAAACTGTAAAGCCTGCGCCTCAAAAAACTCAACAACAAACGGCGCCAACACCAACTCCATCAGCTGCAAAACCGGCAGCTCCGACGGTTGCGCCATCATTTAAACCACCAGCAGCACCAAAAACGGTACAAAAACCAACAACTCCGTTTGCGGTTCCTGTTCCGCCAAGTCTTCCATCGGGAAGCCATTTAGCAACAGGTCCTGTTAGCGGTACAGGTGCTCCTACAGGAAATCCAAAAATTGCAGGGGGGTATGGCGGTTATGCTCCGACTCCATCACTTGTTCCAAGTAAATCAGCAGGAACAGGCGGGGGGTCAAGTACAGGAGCAAATAGAGGTTCAGGATACGGAAACGGATATTCAAGAGCAGGATCCGGCGCCGGTGGGGGAACAGGTAATATCGGAAACCCAGGAGGCGGTGGTGGCGCTCCAGGAATTGATGCAATAAGAGAACCGGATTTTGGTCCTTATATGAGAGAATTACAAAGAAGAATAAAATTAAACTGGGATCCTCCAAAAGGTAACGAAAGTAAACGTGTTGTACTGTTATTTAAAATAGGTAAAGACGGCAGAATGTTATCTTGCAGAGTATTCAAATCATCCGGCTTACAAAGTGCCGATCAGGCAGCTTTGAGAGCAGTTGAATTAACGGCACCATTTAGACCATTGCCGGCAGATTTTAAAGGACAAAGCATTGATATACAATTTACGTTTGATTACAACGTATTCAATGCTTCAAGGAGATACTAATTAGCGATATAAAAAAGAAAGAGGATAAATTATGGAATTATTATTACATTCAATTCAATTAGATTGGCCGGTACTTTTACCGATTTTGATTTGTTCAATTTTAGTTGTAGCTGTTGCTATCAACAGATTTTCTTATTACTCAAGAAATAAACGAGATGTGGTTTTGTTTATTCCGAAATTGCAAAAGGAATTAGCAAAAAATAACTTAACAGGGGCTCAAAATCTTGCTATACAGTGTGGCGGTGTAATCGGAGAAGTTACAGAAGAAGCTGTAAGAATTTTTACCGAACAAAAGAAAGGTTTTTCACGTTCTTTTGATATCGCAGCAAATTTAGCAACAAGAAAACTTGAATCTCATTTAACAATAATGGGTACAATTGGTGGTGTTGCTCCGTTCTTAGGTTTGTTTGGTACAGTTGTAAGAATTTTGTACACGTTCCAAGATTTAGCAACACAAGGTAATCAATCTGCGGCAGTTGCAATGGGTATCGGTTCTGCATTGATCGCTACTGCGTTTGGTTTAGGTGTAGCTATTATTGCAGTTATTTTCTACAACTCTTTCCAATCTGTTGTAAAAAGATTTGAAGATGATTTCCAATTGATAAAACTTTTATTCTTGAGTTTTGTTGATTCGGAAGAAGAAGTAAAAACTAATGATGTTTCATCAAACATTGCATTATAAGGATAAAAAATGGGTATAAAATCAGGTAAACAAGCCTTATTTACAGAAATAAATATAACACCTTTAACAGATATCTTCTTGGTACTGTTAATAATCATGATGGTAATAGCACCTTCATTCCAGTCCGTTGATAATACTATTACGGTTCCTGAAATAAACAGCGGAATTTCAATAGAACAGAAAAACGCAACAGTTTCTGTTACCAAAGATGGGACAATGTATTTGAATGGTGAAAAAATTACCGAAAATACTCTTGTAGCAAAACTTGAAGCACTAAAACCAACGCTTGAGAAAAAAGAAGTTGTTGTAAAAGCTGATGAAAACGTTAAAAGCTCTGAAATAATGAAAATAATGAATGCAGCGCAGGCTGCAGAATATAAAAAACTCATTGTTGCCGGAGAACCTTTGAATAAAAAAGATCAAAGAGAACTTGAAAAGGTAAGCAAACAAATTGAGCAAGAAAAAGAGGTTAATACTCAAGGTGCAATACCTCAAGATGATGATTGGACGGAGTAAGAAACAAAATGCGTGATACTTTTAATGAAATAAATATAACACCTTTAACAGATATATTTTTGGTATTGCTGATTATAATGATGGTAGTCGCTCCGCTTTTGGATCAACAAGGTTTGAATTTAACCGTTCCTGATTTGGTTAAACAAGAACATTTAACAAAAAATGACAGCAAAGTCATGACTATATTTGTTTCTGCCGATAATAAATACTATTACAACGGAGAAGAAGTTCCGGCTGATAATTTAGGTGATCTTATTACAAAAGAAGCTAAAAACTTAAAAGATGGGCTTATGATACAAGCTCAAAGTGATTCTTCTCATGGTGCGGTTGTAAAACTAATGGATGTTGCGAGAAATTCCGGAGTTACCTCAATATCCCTTACTGAGGGCTAAAAAGAGCTTCTAACCTAAATATATTAACAAGAAACTCAAATATTAACATTTGTAAAGTGTCAAAAATACACTATACCGCCAATTTCCGCAAAATATCGATTTTTATTGGTTTAAAAAGTTGACAATATACAAAAGATATGCAATAATAATTCTTGTAAGATTTAAAGTGTAGTCGAAACACTAAATAGCAAAAAATCGATTACCCCAAAATCATATAAACTCCTAGAAATAATAAACACTAAAAAGAGACCATTAGGATGCAGAAAACAACCCACTCAAACAACAGAGTGGTTTTTTTTTGCGAATTTTGCGAATTTTGGCAAGTGTGCCGTGTGAGTGAAACGAACCCAACACGTCACTATGAACAAACTGATGGAGTGACTCTTTTGCTATAGCGAAAGTATAACGAAATGAAAGTTTGTGAACTGCCAATAATACAAGACTCGGTTTCTACTATTTTAAAGGCTATGCGTACCCGAATAATTCGTATTCGATTAATTCAAAAAGGTTGGATTGCTTAAACACTTTGTGTTTTGCAATGGCAGATTATGCCTATCTTTAACCCTCACTAAAAAGAGTGGAAATTATTATTTTTTATCCCTATTTACCCCCAAAAAAATAAAAATCAATAATTAAATTTTGTAAATTTTTTTTTAAATGGCTAAAACTCTCATGCATGCCGAAAAATCACCTAAAAAATTTATTTTACAAAATTTTACTTTCATATTTAATATGAGGGTTTTATACTTTTATTATAGATAGTATTTTATAGTTATTGGGAATTACAGGGGAGTTATGCAGTATAGTTTTGAATTAATCACTGGCCCTATGGGTTGCGGAAAGACAGAAGAGTTATTAAGACGTATTCGTCGTTGTGTTATAGCGAAGAAAAAAATTAAAGTAATTTCACCGGAGATAGATACACGTGCCCATGGTGATTATATCGAATCAAGAAACGGACTTTGGTATGATGCTATAAAAGTTGCACATGCTATTCAAATCATGCACGTTGTTAAGCCGGAAGATGAAGTTATAGCAATAGATGAACTTCAATTCTTTGATTCAAATATAGTAAAAGTTATAACAGAATTAATGAAACAAGGTAAAAGAGTTATTGGTACCGGTTTGGAACTTGATTTTAAGAGCGAACCGTTCGGCTCTATGCCTGAATTAATGTGTATTGCAACTCATGTTGATAAACTTCATGCAATTTGTATGAAGTGCGGTTGTGAGCATGCCACAAGAACTCAACGTTTAATTGACGGTAAACCGGCAGATAAGAGTTCTCCTCTTGTTATGATAGGCGGAGACGAAACTTACGAAGCACGTTGTATTCAGTGTTATGAACTTCCTAATGCAAAGCAGGATGAAGAAGTTACCAAAAAATTCAAATTACTTCACTTTGAAACAAGATAAGTCATAAAGAATTATCTTAGTAGTTTTATAATCTGTTTATGCAGGTTTTGTTTTAGTGTGCATTATGTCTTTTTTCGATAAAGCTCGGAAATGCTATAAATGCAGCATACATAACCAACGCAAATAGTAATAAATTAACTGTTTCTATCATATTACACTCCTTGGGATATATTTTATATTCCACAATTTCTTCAAAAAATAACATGGATTTTAAAAAAATATAAAGATAGACCATATGGTCTATCTTTTTTACTAAAAATACATCAAATAATCGATGCCATTAATATTAATATACTGTAAATTCAGTATAGGTAAGTAATAAATATATTGGGAGAGGTAGACTTGGAAGTTACAAGTTTAAACATGGCGTTGAGGCGTATAAACATGATTGAACATCAGTTTCAGTCATTAATGGGTACTGCGCAAAATCAGAGCCTTGATGGTGATTTTCAAAAAATTCTTGAAAAGAAGGTTGAAGGTCATAAAAGTGAAGATAAAAGAGCTACCAAAGCCGAAATTAATGAGCTTATTACAAAGTATTCAAATAAAAACGGTCTTGATGAAGATTTTGTAAAGGCTGTTATTAATCAAGAATCAGGATTTAATCCAAATGCAAAATCTCATTGCGGAGCAATGGGGTTAATGCAATTAATGCCTGCGACTGCGGAAAGTCTTGGTGTTACAAACGCTTATAATCCTGAACAAAATATAGACGGTGGAACAAAATATCTTAAAGGGTTGCTGGATAGGTATGGAAACAATAAAGAACTTGCGCTTGCTGCATACAATGCAGGTCCGAATGCCGTAAAAAAATACGGTGGCATTCCGCCTTATGCAGAAACTCAAAATTATGTAAAAAAAGTTTTGAGTAATTATGACAACTACAAAGGAGTAAACTAATGATATTAAGAGGTTTAGAAGCCGCATCAAACGGTATGTTAGCCTTAATAGATATGAATGATAACCTTGCAAACAATATTGCAAATGTTAATACAACAGGTTACAAAAAAAGCTGTTTAACCTTTAAAGATATTATCGAAGCCGATGTATACAACAGAAAAGGCAACCTTGTAGAAGGTGAAAATAAGTATTTGGGTCAAGTAAGTTTAGGTAGTGAAACCTTGCAATTAACCCATGACTTTTCTCAGGGGTGTTTGAATAAAACAGATGCCCCTTTGGATTTGGCAATAGAAGGTGACGGATTTTTCAAAGTTCAAGATGCGGACGGAAAAATTTCTTATACAAGAAACGGTTCTTTTACGGAAAATAATCAAGGATTTTTAATCACAAAAGAAGGTGATTATGTACTTGATACAGAAAACAGAAGAATAAATTTAGCACCGGAAGAATTTGTATTAAGATCAGACAGAAAAATTGTTGTCGGGGAAGACGGAACAATTGAACTTAATTCCGGCGGTGCAAGATTTGATATGCAGAAAATCGGGATATTTGATTTTTCAAATAAAGACGATTTATTTGAAATTGGAAATGCGAGATTTATTCCTAAGACTCCTGCAACAAATCCTGAATTACGTTCTGAAAAGTACAGTGTACAACAAGGTTACGTTGAATTATCAAATACTAACATAATTAAAGAAATGATTAATTCAATAAATACAACAAGAAATTACGAAAGTTTAGGTAAATACGTAAGAGAAAACAGTTCATTATTATCAACTGCAATTACGTTAGGAAGAATAAGATAAAAACAATTAATAAAGTGAGGAGAAATAAATGTTAAGATCATTAACAACAGCAGCAACAGGTATGATAGCTCAACAGAACTATCTTGATGTTATCGCAAACAATGTTGCTAACGTTAACACAACAGGTTTTAAACATTCAAGAGTTGAGTTTCAGGATTTGTTATCCCAAGCGGCAAGAACTCCCGGTGCTATGATGAACCAAGGTACTTATCAACCGGTCGGTATAGAAATCGGACTTGGTGTAAGAACTGCTGCTACAACAAGAGTGTTTAGCCAAGGTGTTGCTATCTCAACAGGTAGAGATTTAGATATTGAAATTGAGGGAGAAGGTTTCTTGCAGGTTATGAAAGAAGACGGAACACTTGCATATACAAGAGACGGCTGTTTACAAGTAGACGCACTCGGGCAGCTATGTACTAATGACGGTCTGTTGATTCAGCCTGCAATTTCTATTCCCAGAGATGCAAGAGAAATAAATATTACTCAAGACGGTAATATTTCTGTCAGTGTTGCAGGACAAACCGAACAAACAATAGTTGGTTCTTTGCAGCTTGTAAAATTCCAAAACCCATCAGGTTTGTTATCTATCGGACACAACTTATATCTTGAAACTCCTGCATCAGGAAACCCAATTCAAGATACACCGGGACAAAACGGTTTGGGTTTAATTCAACAGGGCATGCTTGAAGGTTCTAATGTTCAAATTGTTGACGAATTAATAGGTTTGATTAAGGCTGAAAGAGCGTTTGAATCTAATTCTAAAATCATTAGAAGTTCCAGCGATATTTTACAGGTTACTAATAATTTAACATAGTTAATTTAAAAGGATAACTGATTTGAAAAAGATAATTAAAACAATAATTTTAATAGCTTTAACAGTAACGGCACAACAGAGTTTTGCTCAAAATTTGAGTGCCGAAACAGCTAAAGTTGAAATCGAAAAAGTTATCATAAATAATTTACCTGAAAATATCAAAAACGATGCAAAAGTAAATATAAGAGGATTAAGATTTACGGATTTAACTTTGCCGGATGGAGAAATTACATACATTCAAGTAAAGGAAAACGATGAAAGATTTTTCCCAAGAACAATTAAGAAAATAAATATCTGCGTTGACGGAAGAATAATGCAGGTTGTAAATGTTCCTGTTGAAATTGCTGTTTATAAGGATGTTCTTGTTGCATCAGAACCTATAAACAGAGAGCAGGTGCTTTCAAGAGAAAATACAGTTACAAAAAAAATAAATGTTGCTGATAGACTTGAATATTATTTAACATCTGAAATTTTAAGAAAAGAAGCAACTTCAAAAAAAATGTTCAGAGAAGGCGAACTTATCGATAAAAGGTTTGTAAAAGTAAAACCTGATGTCGTTTTAAATTCAGAGGTAAGAGTATTTTTTGTATCAAACGATGCAGTAATGATTACAATTGAAGCAACCGCTCTTTCTGACGGACTTTTGGGCGAATATATAAAAGTTTCAAATAAAAAATATAATAAAACTTATACCGGAAAAGTTATCGGAGAAAACAGAGTATTAGTACAAATTTAAGGATATAAATATGATAAAGAAAAGTTTAATACTAATAGGAATTACAATAGGATTAATGGCTGGTTCTGCCGTATATTCGGAATCTTTATTTACACTTGGCGCAACTCAAAATTATGCAGGGGTTCCTAAATCTTTATACAGCGGTGTTCAGGCTAAACAAATCGGAGATTTAATTTCTATCATTATGACTGAAACAATTAGTTTAAGCGATAATCTTGCATATTCATCATCCAAAGAATCTGCAACAACAGATCACTTTACAACATTTTTGAAAGATTGGTTTGGGTTTCCAAAAAAATGGGGTTCTAATGGTTACGGCGGAAGCAATGAAGTTACAAATTCAGCTGCGAACACAAGAAGCATGGCTTTTAAAGATACTGTAGCTGTTCAAGTTGTTCAACAACTTGCGAATGGGAATTTAGCAGTTCAAGGGAAGAAAACTATTGTAAACGGCAATGAAAGAGTTGATTTAATAGTTACTGGTTTAGTTGACCCACGTTGGATTAATGATGCGGGACAAGTTTATTCCTATAATGTTGCAAATCTTCAATTTGCAGTAAATGGCAGAGGAACAATATCAAGAGGTCAAAATGAAGGTATATTCAACAGATTTATCAAATATCTGTTCTAATAAATTGTTAAAGATTAAAGGGAAGGGGAAAAAATTGATAAACGCTAAAAAAATAATAACATTTATATTGTTGATAAACTTTATGGGGTTGCTTCCTGCAAATGCAATTGAAACAAAAGTGAGAATAATGGATATTGCACATATAAGCGGAGTAAGAGAAAACCAAGTTGTAGGTTACGGTATAGTTGCCGGTTTGCCCGGAACAGGTGATAACTCCAGATCAACACAGATTACAAATAAAATGTTACTCAGAAACTTAGGAACTGTAATCGAACAAGAAAACTACATTCAAAAAGGTGACTCTGCTGCAGTTATAGTAACAGCTACAATTCCACCTTTTGCAAAAAACGGAGATAAAATAGATTGCACAGTATCAACAATAGCAGATGGTAAAAGCTTAGAGGGTGGAGTTTTGATCCAAACAATTCTTAAAGCTCCAAACGGCGAAGCTGTTGCTGTTGCTCAAGGTCCTGTATCTGTAGGTGGTATAAATAAAATGGCAGGAGGTTCATCTGCAAGAACTGCTATCACAACTACAGGAAGAATCCCGGGTGGTGCAATTGTTGAAAGAGATATTTATACAGAAATTGGAGATGAAAATTCTATAACACTTTGTATTGATAAATCAGATTATACAATGGTTTCAAGAATTGCAAGAACAATAAGTAAAGTTGCTCCTGCCTCTGCAATAGACGGAAGTTCTGTAAAGGTTATGATTCCTGCTAAATTTCTGAATGATAGAGTAACTTTTTTATCAGTTCTTGAAAATTTAGAAGTAGCACCGACTTTAGAAAGAGCAAAAGTAGTTGTTAATGAAAGAACAGGAACGGTTGTTATAGGTGCAGATGTTAAATTGCTACCTGCTGCAGTTGCTCATGGGAACATAACAGTTACTGTTTCGACTTCA
>Ga0310690_10009985_pt1 | contig 11857 bp, 3 predicted proteins | sample AusTroGonzalo_MG_2_FD_207661 | JGI IMG/M metagenome (GOLD analysis project Ga0310690, IMG submission 207661) | Bovine rumen microbial communities from tropical cattle in Woodstock, Queensland, Australia - Gonzalo_04 (v2) (version 2) | ecosystem: Host-associated > Mammals > Digestive system >...
GTTTTGCTCCAGGCGGAGTAGTAGGTTTTGTCGGCGGACTTCTTGTAGAGGCGCAGGCGGAGGTAGTATTTTTTGCCGGATTTTAGGCCGGTGAGGGTTTGCGAGAGGGTGTTGGCGTCTTTTATGATGATGGTCTTTTTGGTGGAAAAGTCGCTTTTCAGGCTGTACTGGAGCTGGTAGCCGGTGATTTTGGCGGTCTTTGTCCAGGACGCTTTGAGGGCGGCGGTTTTGGGGCTGGTCACAGTCGGGGCGTCGGGGCGGGTCAGGTGGATGACAAATGGGGCCCGGATGGTGACGTCGTCGACGGTGAGTTTTGCGTAGTAGTAGCCTTTTTGAGCTGTGCCTGCGGGCACGGCTTTGCCGCCGGTGGTGGCGCCGGCCTGGTCGACTTTGTAGAATTTGATGTAATCGGCGTTGGCGGCGACGGTCTTGCCGGTGATGGCGTTGAAGTCTTTGAGACCGGTGAGTTTGATGCTGTCGTAGCTGCATTCGGTGGTCTTTGAGACGGAAAGGGTCAGCGGGCAGCCGTTGTCAAGGTATTTGCATTCGCCGTAGTGGTGCTCGGTTTTGGCGTTGATGCATTTGGCAGCCAGTGTATTCTTACTGGTTTTGGTCACTTCCCATTGATGGCGGCTGGCGACGGTGCGGGGATAGAAGTTGGTTCCTCCTTTTCCTCCGAGGCCGGGTTTCAGTCTCATGAGGCCCAGTTCGAAATAGAGCGACTGGGGCTCCGTGGCCAGTAAGGAATAATTGCCTGTCAGCATGAGTTCCGGTCTGTCGGCGAGGGTCGTGTTCCAGAGATCGACGGCGCCGGTGCCGCAGTTCATGTTGAACATGGAGTAGTAGTTGTTGTCCGGATTCGACAAATAGTTCAGCAGGCACGCCAGCTCGTCTGCCGTGATTTCGATGGTATAGTAATTGTTCGGGAACTGGGTATCATTCCTGCGGAACTGGTTATACATTTCCTTGTTGATATCCAGACCGCCGTCATAGACGTTGTCGATGGGATTGATTCCTGTTCTGCGTACATACTCATACATTTCCTCGAATGTACTTACAAAACTGTCATAGAAGGCCGTCTTATCGATTTCTTCCCCGGCCTTGAATTGCTGAAGCATTATAATGAGCTGCTGCGCGTTCCTGCTCTCCTTTGCAAGAGTGCTGTTGGTCAGCGCATACAGAATATTATTGATGTTGCCGTGGCCGTAACCGTAATTCGTCATGCTCATCGATTCGCCGGACTTGAGCGAGATGGACTGCGGAGCCGAATAGGCGCCTGTCGAAAAAAGATCGTTGAAATAGGTCTCACGCATCGCGGTGTCGCCGATTCCCAATTCATCGTCGTTGTAAAGGGCCGGGTCGGAAGAATAGTTTTCCGGGTGGTCTGCGTAGTCTTCCATCAGGCTGTGGTATTTCTCATTTGGTTCAAAATAGTGATAATAACTGACGGCCAGATCCAGGTCTTCGTAGGTCGTGAAGGTAAAGGTGCAGTGGGGGATCAATTGGTCCGAAGACGTGGAGCGTGCCGAGATCGTGACCCTTCCGACGATCTTTTCGCCCTGGTAATCGCCGATGCACACTTTGCATTGGGCGAATACTTTATCGTTCGAGGAGCCAGCGTATGCGGTTATGATGACTGCCTTTCCGTCTTCCGGCACTTCGCCGACAAGGGTGAGCAGGCCGGTCTCGTCGACGGATACCAGCAGATCACCGGACTCATAGCGGATCGACGGGTCATAGACCGGCAGGAGCGTGGAGAGGCCGGTGTACCGGACTTTGGCGTTAAGCTGGTACGTGTCGCCTTTTTCGCTCAGGCTGGCCGTACGCGGCATTCCTTTTACAACGGCTTTTTTGAACAGGACGTGGATATTGGTGTCTTTCTCTGCCGTGAAGGTCTGGCCGGCGGGGAGGGTCGCTCCGTTGATGAAGATATTTGACACCGCTTCGTTCTCGTCCTGAACGGGAATGATCTTGATGACGGATCCCTTTTTGATCCAAAATCCGGAGTGCAGAATCTCGGTGGTGAACGGGTTGTCTTCGGTCTGGGCCAGGATGGATATGTTATCGGCATTGTCGTAGGGGTAAGTGATCTGCACCATGTCGTCAGTGTTCGCGGAGACGTCCACGGTATACATCAGGCCGATGTTCTCGTTGCCTTCCGCGTAGGCCCATAGGTAGGTCGTGCCCGGCCGGTTCGCGACCAGGACCTGATCGGAGCCGTCTTTAGGAATCAGCACGCCGTTCTCGCCGTCATTGGGGAGGTCATGAGCGTCATAGGTGTGGATGATCTCCCATTTGAGCTTGTAGGATGTTTCCCAATCCTCCCCTGCTAAGAGCAAGGCGCAGTCGGTCACGTTCAGCTCTTCCCCGACGAACATCTGAAGGAACTCCCATTCCATGTTGTAGATGTACGCCTCTTCATACAGGATCTTGAGCGCGGAGTGTTTCGCGGGCATGCTGAAATAATACGCGCCTTCTTCCGCGTCGTAATGTTCGGCGTCCATGATGGAGCCGCCGTTCAGCGAGATGTCGTTCAGCATATAGTCCATCTGCTCCTGCGGAATCCTGCAGGAGACAAATATCTTGCTTCCGACTTCGGCTTCGTCGATCTCGTCCAGCACACGGATGCCGGTCTCTTCTTTGACATAGACGGTCGTCTCGGCTCCCGTGATCTCTCCGTTGATAACGGTGGTCTTGAGCACGTGTTTCGCAATGCCGGTCTCTTCTCCCGGATTTGCGACGATGACGACGGATGCAGGCAGGGATGCCAAATAGAAACTGATCCAGCCGTCCGCGTATTCGCTGGGAAGGGCTTTGCCGTCCGCGTCGGTAACGTAGCACTGTTCAGCTCTTTCGGGATCCTCGACGGGTGCCTTTAACCAAATGCCGTCGGCAAGCCGGCTTCCTTCTCCGAGGGAGTAGTCGGTCCCGTTGATGGAGAAGGCGATGCTGTTGATGCGGAGCGCATTTGGCTGCTTCGGATCTTCTTCGGTGCTGACGGCGACGCCGATTTCCTGCTCCCTTGTCTGGTAAGGGATCCTGGCGCCGTTCTTGGCGGTGATGAGGAGCGAGTTCATTTGGCTCCTTGATTCATCAATCATAAGAGGCGTGTTTTCGGGATAGAGGTATGTCGTGTCGACTTTTTCCGGCGCGCTGATGTAGACCCAGCCGGTCTCGTCCTGATATCCCGCATCCGGCTCGGCCACGCCTTCGGCATTGTTCAAATAATAGCCGGGCAGCCGCTCCACGATTTCGTCGCGGGCTCCTTTCGGCGCGTCCATGATGCTGTAGACACCCTCGCCGGCCGCGTCCAGTTTATAGGCGGTGTCGACGCCGTTCCTGATGCCGACGGCGGCGTTCCAGGCGCGGAAGGCCACGGTCGCGCAGCTGTTGGTCAAGATGGAAAATTTGTTCAAATTGCCGCTGAGTGACGCCGCCAGCGTTTCAAGCTGATTTTGCGTTATGTCAAGCTCGTAGGTGACGTTCTCGTACTGATCCCACTCCAGTTTCTGATTGTAGAGTTCGCGGTTGAAGCATACGCCGCCTTCCACGTCGCCGTTGATCCAGGCGTGATAGTCCAGGCCGACTTCGTCGAATACGGCTTTCAGTTTGGACAGGGCGGTCTCGCCTTTCATGCCGCCTCCGTCCAGTATTTTGAATATGGTCTCTACGACTGTGCCTTTGCCGGCGTTGACGATGGTCGTCCAAATGGTGCTGTTCTGCAGGCTTTTGAGTGCTGCTTGAGGTACGGTCAGATCGAAGTCGCGGTACATGCCGATGGTTACTATTTGTCCGCGGTCGAGGGTCGTGGTCGTCATGTCGTTGCGGAAGGTGAAATATTTGTCCGTATCGCTGCCGGTGTGATTGGAGCCGTTTGCGATATTTTCTTTGATGTCCCTGTAATACTGGTCGGATATTTCGTATCCGCCGTACAGATCGGGGACGGTGATTTCTACCTGATCCTGATAGGAGGTGAACAGGAGATAGGTATGGCCGTCATAGAAATCCATGGAGTCGTTGTATCGGGCCAGGATCTTCAGATTGCCCACGATTTCCGAACCATCCGAATAATCGCTGACCGTGACCTGCGTCTGCCCGGTCGCGCCGGATGCCCAGTTTACGGAGATCGTGGCGGTGCCGGGTCTCAGGGCGTTCAGACTGCCTGCGTCATCCACCCAAGCGACCGCCGGGTCTGTCGATTCGCAGGGCGTTCCTGCGGCGACGTAGTCTTTGATGACGTCGCCTTCGGTCATGGCGATTTCGGGTTCAACGATTTCGGACTTGTTGATTTCGGGTTTGGGATCCGGTTCCGGATTTGTTTCCGGTTCTGTTATTGGCTCTGCTGCGGAATCACTTTCCGGTTCATATTCTGTTTCTGTTTCAGGCGTACTTTCTGTCTCGGGGATTTCAGGGTCTTCACCTGCGATTACTTCTTCTGCGGCGATTCCATCCTCGGCAATGATGAGATCTCCTTCTGCATCTTTTGCAAATGCGTTAGCGGGCAGAAGAGCAGCGATCATTATGGAGCATAGAATACACGAGATCAGTCTTTTTGTGATCTTGGTTTTCAATGATCTTTCCTCCTTATGAATAGGTTGAAAATACGATTTGAGCCTTTTGATTCGATGCATTATATATGATATAGTAGTTACGTTTAGGGATTCTGTCAATGTTCTAAGAAGGGGACGTAAGCATCTGCAGATGAACAGGATGCAAATTCAATCAGGCTGCTGACCATCATGATCTTTCCATGCACACTCTGTCAATTGAAAGTATGTAAATACAGCTCTGAAACTAGATTCTTCCGGACTGCAGGCGTAAACACCAAAGCGGATCCTATCAGCGCCTTCCCACATATGGCAGATGCGCATCTGATGGAAATCTGTTCCGTCCTCAGAATACTCTATACGATAATCGTCCTCTCTACGGCTGAGACGATACCACATGGTTTTGATATCCGCTGAAATCGGAGTTGTTGCCCAGTCCGAAAAGCCGTGATTCGTTACTACCGATCCAAGATACTGAACAGAATTGCTTTCACATTCTATGGATGCTTTCAGCCAGTTTTCAGAGTCAAGATACATGACGATGCCGCATTGATCATAGCGGTGATGGCTGTCAGTGAAATCAGCTTTAACGATGAATGAGAAATATTTCTCGTCGGTTTCCATTTGTAGGACCGGGGCATTGTCATTGCGGAAGTGGTAGTAGGTTCTTTGCCATAGGTCTGTATGCGGAGCAGTGGTAAATTCTATTCGATCTGGCTGAATGGTAAAGTCATCCGGTTCTCTGGTCCAGGTCATTTTGTCTGTTATCATAGGGAAGTACTCCTTTGCCCGGGATAAAATGTTATTCGTTTTATTATGTATCGTAGGCGTTCCATGAGATTAGAATAAACCTTTTGAGGGACATTTGACAATTGTTTATGAGACACTCTGGACCCCCTATTGAAGGAAAAGGGTTTGAAAGTTATAATTTTCCAAAAGGAAAATTTGTATCTGAATCAAATAAATTCGTATATATGAATTCGTACGATTCATTTCAAGTTCCCGGGTCAAAAGACTATTACAATACTCATAGAAAGCGGTGTAAATGCTGATTCTTTCCTGATATTCATTGTATCCGGCTAGGCTCTGAACCCGTTGATTTCAACGGTTTCGTGTTTTTGGCTGTAGTGGTACAATTCTAAGTGTAACCTGCTGTTTCATGCATCCACAAGGATGGTAATTCAACACTATACTGTTATTCTGAAATGCTGTGTGCTATTATAATAACTGTATAAAAAACGAGCGTATAGAAGCTGTAAAAATCACACCCAAACTATACCAAGAGGGGGGGAGAGTATGAGTAAAGTACAACGAAACCTGCTTCGGGCAGGCATAATCACATTGTTTGTGTTCGCGTTTTTGTTTTTCGGCACAACAACATTGGTTTATGCAACAGTCGGAGGTTATGAGAATGACGAGTTAAAGAGATATCGTTTTACGATAACATACGATGTCGAAAACTCATGTGATTATGACGAAAACTTTATTCGAATTGGGACTGCGGTAAAAGACCTGGAGTTTGCCTGGAGTTATCCACCGGGCTTTTACGATACCGGTGTGTGGGGATCCAGGATCTGGACTGATCAAAACTTTTACAGCGTGGCGACAGAAAAGGGTGTTAATCAAACGATAGTTTATGACAGTAATTATCCTATCGTGTCGATCGAATATGGTATTGAAGGTGATCTTTATCATATAAGTGAATGGTATATAAGAAAGGTTGAAGTGGAAACCCTTGTACAGACTGAGGGTGTTGACATTCCCAAAAAGCATACCCTTTGGGCTGGTAAACTTGGTATGAAAATGGCGCACTCCATGGTATTTAAAACTGACGAGGGCAATGGCTTTAAGTCAAACGCTTCGATTTCTTTTTGGGATTCAAATCCTGACTTGTGGATCAGTGGTAGTGAATATGGTTCTGATAAAACCGCGGAAACATTTACAGACCAGTGTGATGACTCTATATGCGGTGAGCCTACGATTGCCGGAATTACCGATATCAAAACACCTGAAAGCATAAGTGCTCCGACTGACAATAAGGAGATTTCCGTTGAATTTGAAGCGGGTGAACTCTACGATCTCTACGGTGCGCCATGGCCAAGTCAGAGATTTGAGATCATAACCGACAAGGAAAATGATAAACACATAACAGTTGATTATAAGGACAATAAATGGCTGCTTGTTGCACAGCCTGACTCAAATGCATCGGAGGATTATGATGTCACTGTTTCACAGAGAATTGAATCCGGACATGCATTTCCGACGAATGGAACGGTCAAGGTGACAACCTTTGATTACAACTTTACTTTCCTGGATACCAAAGGCAATGTCATTAAGACACAGACCGCAGATTACGGCGAGACCGTGACGCCTCCGGATAGTAACTATACATGGACCTGTGACGAGTATGAAGATTGGACAAATACAACGAACGGTCCGCAAAACCGTACTGTTCGTTCTCAGGCTTTTTTGGATGGTAGCGGTACCAAGGATGATCCGTTCCTCATAAGATCGGGGGATGACTGGGAGAGTCTCTGCTTCAGGACCCAGACCGGTTCCGCAAAAGGCGAATACTACAGACTTGAAAATGATATTTCCGTAACGAGCATGGTCGGCACAAAAGAGCTCCCTTTCCAGGGAATATTTGACGGCAACGGCAAAACGATCACGATCGACTTTGCCAATAACAATGACAATTTTAGTGCTGCTTTGTTTGCCGGGACTAAAGATGCGACAATAAGTAATCTTAAGGTTGCGGGCAGCATCAAAGGCAATGCTTCTCATGCTGCCGTTCTGGTCGGTGAGAATACCGGATCGACCTTGATAGAAAACTGTACCGTTTCGGCCGAGATAGAAGGCGGCGATTATATCGGAGGCTTTACAGTTGGATCGGACGGCACTCTTAAGATCGTAAACTGTACATTTGACGGCAAGATTAACTGTAAAAATAACAGTGGCGGTTTTGTTGCATGGGGAACAAATACACTTGTATTAAAAGATTGTGTGTTTAAACCACAAGCAGGGTCAATGATCGAGGGCGGAGCCACTTTCGTAAATAATACCTACAACACCTTGGAAAACTGCAAATGCTATACCTCATTTGCAAAAGCTCAAGGTGAATACGTGGTGAACCTTGCTAAGGGAAGCGGCACGTCAAAAGATCCGTATATCATAAGTTCGGTTGATGACTGGGATCAGCTTCGCAACATGACAAATGCAGGCATGGTGACGGAAGTATATTTCAAACTGGGGAATGATATTTCCGTGACAACAACTGTCGGAACGAATGATAGTCCATTTAAGGGTGTATTTGACGGAGGCGGATATACACTGACAGCAAATTACAATTTTCCAAGGAAGGGCGACAATATTCGCTGCGCACCGTTTTCTTATGTAAAAGATGCCACTATAAGGAATCTGACAGTCGATGGAAGCATTAATTGCGATGAAGGGTTTGCTGCCGGTATTCTCGGCGAGAATGATGGCTGGACACTGATACTGAACTGTATTGTTTCGGCAAGGGTAACAGGTCGGGAGCTGGTAGGTGGATTCACTGTCGGAGCAGATGGATTCCTCGATATTGAAAACTGTCTGTTTGACGGTTATATAGGCGCTAACACTAATATCGGCGGGTTCGTTGCACGAGGATCAAATAATCTTATCTTGAGAAACTGTTCTTTTTCCCCGACTTCCGACTCGTGGTGTAATTCGGGTTACACGTTCGTAAACCCAGATTATTCGGCAAGTGTTCCATATCCTGTTTATTATATCTTGGAGAATTGTATATATGACAGGACATTGGGACATGCTCAGGGCACACAGTCGGCCATGTCTTATAATAAATCTGTTGCCGCGGCAAAGAAACTGACAGTCAGCAATCTGAAGGTACAGGCTAAGGGCAAAAACAGGATTCAGGTCTCATGGAAGAAGAACAAGAACGCTGATGGTTACGAGATCAGATACAGTACAAACGGCGATTTTAAGAAATCAGTTAAAACCGTAAAGATAGATAAAACAAACACTAAAAAACTGTTGAAAAAGCTTAAATCCGGTAAAAAGTGGTATTTCCAGATACGTACATACAAGAAGTTAAGTGATCCGAAAACCGGAAAGACAAACACCGTTTATGGTAAGTGGTCAAAGAAAAAGAATATCATGATAAAGAAATAATACATTAAGGCTATAAGCGCTCGGGAGGATGATTATGAGGAATATGATCCAGACAAAAGGATATAAGATGCTGGCATTTTTGTTGGCAGCCCTTTTGGTTATTGCGTTTTGGACACCACTCAGGACGTATGCGGACACTTCAGACGCTTTCCATATAAAGATCAGTTACAATGTGGAAAACGACAATGACGATGATAAAAACACGATAAGGGTATATTATTGGACTCCGACATCAGAAGGATATGAGTTTAATGGTGACTATAAAGAGTTTACTAAGATAGCTCAAAAAACAGGTGAAGACGTTAAGGAGGTCGATCTGCCCGGACCACCGCAATCGGTCGATGTTCAAGTCCACGGATCTACAACGGATAAGTCTAAATACTATATGACAAAGGTTGAACTTGAGGTGAAAGATGTTGTTGACGGCAGTGGAGAGCCTGACATGAGGACATTGTGGAGCGGCAAGCTCGGATGCGAAATTGCCACTTTCACTAGTGATACGATCTATAACAAATTGATCTTTAATAGTCCGGATGGTGGCATATTCCCGTCTTTTCATGGATGGAGAGATCCCGGCTCGGACAGGGAAGAGAACAACCTCGGAAGTGATAAAATGGAACAGACAGACGAATATGATACAGCCGGCTGTAAGAATCCGGAGGCAGAGGGTCTAGCCGGTTTTGATATCGGTAACCTCAGTGATGTGTACGCCCCGACCGACAATAGTCATAATGAGTATGAGTTTACCCTGACACAGGGTACCGTTTATGATCAGTTTGGCGCCATGTGGCCGGATCAGTCAAAAGGAATAAGCATCTATTTTGATCCGGATAACAAAGGGTTTGAAACCTATCAGAAGAATGATGATAACTATGTGCTGATAGTGAAGCCGACTTCAAATGGAAAGGATGATTATAAGCTTACGATCACAGAAAGTAAATCGTGGAAAGAGTGCAGCAGGACGATCAATGTCCACACGTTTGATTACAATATCACGTTTAAGGACGAGCACGGTAATGTGATCGAGACAATGTTGGTTGATTACGGCGATACTATAACGGCACCCGAAACCGAAGCTGATACTATCAGCAATTATATATGGACATGCGATGAGTATGCCGACTGGACAAACACGACGGACGGTCCGCAGGAGCGAGTTGTGTACAGAACGATTCTTACGGGTACTGGTACAAAGGACGATCCTTCGCTGATCAGTTCGGTTGAAGACTGGGAGAGTCTTCAATACATGACAGAACAAATGAAAACAGGCGGAAAATACTACAGACTGGCAAACGATATAACAGTAACGGAAACTATCGGAACTTCAGATAGAAGATTTGAAGGACATTTCGATGGTAACGGAAAAACGCTGACGATCAATTATGTAAATGATAATAACGATTTGAGACTTGCTCCGTTTTCTTATATCAATAATGCGACAATAGAAAATCTGATTGTTGACGGAACCATTACCGGTACTTCAAATCAGACTGCCGGACTCGTCGGAGAAAACAAAGGCACTTCATATATCGATAATTGCCTGGTCAAGGCATCGATAGAAGGCGGCGAGTATATCGGAGGCTTTGTAGTAAAAGCAGCCGATACCCTCACGATAAAAAACAGCATGTTTGAAGGAAAGATAAACGGTACCGAAAACTGCGGCGGTTTTGTAGCTAACGGAGGTGCAAATCTCATCGTTCGTAACTGTGCTCTAAATGCCAGGGATGGTTCTGCCATACAAAGCGGCGCTACATTTGTAAACGGTGAGTTCAGCAAGATCATCGATTGCGTTTACAATGTGGTGCTTGGAACACCTCAGGGATTTGCGTATGGCAGGAGCAAGTTAAACGAGAAGGCGGTCGAAAAGTACCAAAAGGAAGTAACATCGGCAAAGAATCTTACAGTAACAAACTTCAAAGTTGCTTCAAAGAAAGCCGGCAAAGCTGTCGTTTCATGGACGGAGAATCTAAAAGCAGACGGCTATCAGATCCAGTACAGTCCGGACAAAGAGTTCAAAGAATCCGTCAAGTCCGTAAAGATCGATAAGTCTAATGTCAAGCTGCTTCTGGAAAACCTCAAGTCAGCAAAAAAGTGGTATGTTCATATCAGAGCATATAAAAAAATCAAAAATCCTGCGTCGGGCAAGAAGACTACCGTTTACGGAAAATGGTCAAAAGTAAGATCTTTTAAAGCAAAATCCGACATCAGCTCCTGGAAGGTTGAGGGTGTCAAGAACCTGACTTATACGGGCAAAGCGCTGAAGCAAAGTGATGTGCTTGTTTCTAATGATGGGGAATATGCTGATGTAAAGGTTAAGTATAAAAACAATGTCGATGTCGGCACGGCTACCATGACCATTACCGGCACCGGAGACTATACCGGGACCATTACAAAAACATTCAAGATTCTGCAGGCGAAGAACTCCATAACGAAGGTCACGACCAGTAAGAACATCTCTCTTAATCAGTTAAATAAAAAGAGTCAGAGTTTCACGATCGGGGCAACAGCGAAGGAGAACGCCAAACTATCCTTTAAGTTGAAGTCGGTTCCGTCCAAAGCGAAGAAGTGCATTTCCGTCAGCAAAGCCGGAAAAGTCACGGTGAAGACAGGGTTGGCAAAGGGGACATATAAAATTCAGGTGCAAATTACAGCAGCGAAAACAAAGAATTACAAGAAAACTTCTGTAACGAAAACAGTGAAAGTAATCGTTAAATAAGAAAATGGATTGGAGCCAGGGGTTTTGACCGTGAAAAAGTAATAATCCGTAATGGGGGTACCGTCTTGTGTATCAGGAAATCCAGAAAAATGAACAATTGAAGGAATCTTTTGTTACCGCATTGAAGGAAAACACGGTGGAAGACTTTCTGAAGGCCAATGATTGCGAAGGGACTGTCGAAGATGTCATGAAATTCATGAATAGTAAGCGTGAAGGCGAACTTTGTGACGACGATATGGAAAAAGTCGCTGGGGGTGCGTGTACGACCCGTTCCTGTAAATGCCCGTATTCCCAATGCTGTACTAACATGGGACGATGTGAGTAAAAGTTCAAGGATATCGATTCCATCCAGAAGGCTGCGGACGAGCGTATGTATCAGCGCAAAGCGCAGTATTACATCAGTACCGGTAAGGAAAGACGCAAA
>Ga0310690_10009988_pt1 | contig 11855 bp, 3 predicted proteins | sample AusTroGonzalo_MG_2_FD_207661 | JGI IMG/M metagenome (GOLD analysis project Ga0310690, IMG submission 207661) | Bovine rumen microbial communities from tropical cattle in Woodstock, Queensland, Australia - Gonzalo_04 (v2) (version 2) | ecosystem: Host-associated > Mammals > Digestive system >...
GAAGAAAATTGTAATGACCATGTTGTTGATGAGTGTGATGCTCATCGGTTTCTCGCAGAGACAAGTTCCTGTGAGTAAGTATGTTGTCTCGCAAGACTTGACGGAAAAGCTTACGTCTGCGCGAGTAGAACAGATGCGAACTGAAGACCCTGCCGGACTGATACGTATGAACTACACCCTGACCAATGCAGCGGTGGTGGTTTCGAAGTTATGGGATGGCAACTTCCAGCAAATGGGCACCCTGGATCAATATTTGCCGAGTGGCCAATCTTATGCGGAAGAAAGCATTATTCAAAAGGGTTACGTAGATAACTATGTGTGGAATCTGCCTCAAGATGACTATCGTTACAACGTTTATAAATTGCGTCGTAACGGATGGTATGTGGTTGTGTTGCCGAAGACCGTTCTCGAACAACGTGTTCAGGCTCAGTTAAATTTGTATTCGTTTTAAGGAAAATTCGCAGTTATGAAAAAGATATTATTATCCCTTTTCGTCATTTTAGCGGGCTTGACCGCTTTGCAGGCTCAGATCATCACCTTGGGTGTGAGCACTGAGACCTCGGTCACGGGATGCTCCGTCTCCATCTATGACAACGGTGGGCTGAATGGAAACTATAGTGCCAATATGGATAACTTTGTGACCATCTGTTCCAGTGATCCGAACAATCATGCCGTCAGAGTGAATTTGGACTTGGCATCATTTGATGTGGACTGCTCAGACACTTTGTTCATTTACGACGGCGAGTCTATCAACTCTCCTTTGTTGGTGGCCCTGACCAACTGCATCACGGACTCCGTCACTTCCCCGACGCTGTCCTATGCGGCAACGGTTTACAATACCACCGGTTGTTTGACTGTCCGTTTTGTGACGGATGGCTCAGACGAGGGTGCTGGCTTCGCGCTCACCACCGACTGTGTGCGTCCTTGTCAGCGTATCAACGTGACGTTGGACTCTGTCGCTTCCAACAAATTCCCTCATCTGGAGGCAGACGGTTATCTGTACTTGGATGTTTGCCCGTACGATACGATTCACTTAGTGGCTCGTGGTGAGTATGTGGACAACGACTATAGCTATCATCAATCAGATCCTACGAGCACGTTCCATTGGGATATGAGCTGGGAGGCGATTGACACTTTGGGCGGTAATGAAATTGATTACCTGTTCCCGGCAGGTCGTGGTTACGATGTCGCCATCTCCATCTCCGACAGCGCGGGTTGCGAATCCTATATTCCTTACACATTCCGTGTGAGAACCTCTTCCAACCCGATTCGTAAAGTGTTGGATTTCCCTGAAGTTTGCGCTGGTACCGAAGTGGAACTGCAAGTGGGTTACGACTTCATCTCTGCTTTGCAGGTGGATACCGTGGGTAGCGAACAGCTGACCGCTCTTTCCGTGGCCGACACCATCTTCCTTCCTGATGGACAGAACTGCGGTAGTGGATGCTCTTATGTCTCCCCTGTGACGTTCACCAGCTTCTCCCCGGCGGCTACCATCCAGTCTGCGAATGACATTCTTTTCGTCAGAATTAATATGGAACACTCTTTCATCGGTGATATTTGGATTCGACTCACTTGTCCTAACCAACAGTATGTCTCCATCTTGAAGAAAATGTCTGGCGGTTCTTCCTCATGTTCCGGTAACATCCCTCAATCTGAATGGGGTTGGAACGGTTCAGGCTCCGGTGGCGCTTATCTGGGTGCAGCTAATGACGATACAGGCGGTGGTTGCGATCCTACACCAATGGGACAATGTTGGAACTATTGTTGGTCTAATGCTACCAACCAAGGATATACCTATTCGAGTAACTATTACGTCTATTCCAATTCAACCAGTATGCAACCCATCGACTCATCCAATATGGCTGCCATGACCAATATTTATCACCCTGATGGTTCCTTTGAGAATCTGATTGGCTGCCCGATGAATGGTACGTGGAGTATTGAGGTGATGGATGGTTACTCTATCGATAATGGCTATCTGTGTGGTTGGGAAATTGCTCTTGATCCCGCATTGCTTCCTCAAGACTGGTCCTATAAGGTGTTGGTTGACAGTGCATGGGTGGTCGGTCCTGGTGCCGATGGTCCTACAGTGGTCCCCGACAGTGCTGGTGTGATTGAATATACTATCTATATCGAGGATGAATTGGGTTGTATTTACGACACCATCAACCACATGGAAGTTGTGGGACATCCGGAGCCTGATTTGGGCGAGGACTATAACATCTGCTACGGTGACATCACCGTCCTGAATCCTCACTATACTCAAGGTAGTGCGGAAGGACAGACCACGCAATACCGTTGGAACACGGGTGATGACACTGAAACCATCGAAGTGCTTACCGCAGGTGATTATTTCGTGAATATCGTGACAACCAGTCAGTCTGGCTTGAGTTGTGAAGGCTCGGACACCATCCATATCGATATGTATGAGAAACCTATCTTCGATATTGATGTGCCGGATTTGACGGGCTGCGCTCCGTTGAACATCCGCATCGATAACCACTCCACTCCGGAAGGCGGACAGTATGAATGGTATATCTTGGACTTCGATGAAGCAGGAAACTCCCGTATGGCGTATAGCTCCACTCAAGAATCCCCGGTATTCCAACTCAACGATCCCGGCACCTATTCCATCATTGTCAAAGTGACTTCTCCCGATGGTTGTAAAGACTCATTGTCGATGTGGAATGCTATTTCCGTGAATCCGCAGCCTATTGCCGAGTTTGAGGCTGATCCTGCAATCTCCATGTTGAGTGAGAACGGTGGTGTGGTCAACTTCATCAACTATGCGAACGAATCTATGGTCTCGGGTGGCAATGGTAGCTTCTACTGGGATTTCGATGATGGCACAATTGATTCCACAACCTTTGCCGGACCGCACACGTTCACCAGTTGGGGCGACTACAACGTCACCTTGCATGTGCAGAGCAACTCCGGATGTAGCAGCGAGATTACGCACACTGTGGTCATTGAGCAGGATCTGGTCTTCCCGAATGTCATCACGCCTAATGGCGACGGTATCAACGATGTGTTCGCTATCGAAAATCTCAATACGAACATCAATCCTGAAGATCCCGATGGCTACCGCAATAACCGTCTGATGGTTTATGACCGCTGGGGCAAGAAAGTGTATGATGCCAAGAACTATGACACTTACGCCAACAACGGCACAATCTATCCCGGTAATCAGGTCTTCGATGCTTCAGGCCTCCAGGACGGTGTCTATTACTACTCTTTCCATTATAAAGGAAAAGCCAAAACAATTACTTTCAACGGTTCCATTACCGTGTTGAGGTAAGAAATAAGTTAATGATTTATCAAAAAAGAAACGGAGACGCTGGTTGCAGGGTCTCCGTTTTTTTTAGTGTCGAGGGTCAAGTTTCAAGTTTCAGGTTTCAAGTCACACATCACACGTCTAATTGTTCCCAATCAAAAAATGTAACCGGTTGAAAACGTTGGCTTCGGAGGTGCCGCCGTCGAAGTCGAGGAAAAGGAGGTTGACATCGGGGTAGAGCTTTCGCATCTTCTTTTCAATGCCTTTGGAGATGATGTGATTGGAGATGCAGGCAAAGGGCTGCAAGCTGATGATGTTCTTCACGCCTTCTTCCGCCAGGGAGGACATCTCAGCAGGGATGAGCCAGCCTTCGCCGAAATTGGCTGCCATATTGATGATACGGGAGGCTAATTTCGCTTCGTGGAACATGTCAGCGAACGGTCGGTAGTAGGGGAAGGCCTCGCAGGCTTTGTCGTAGGATTGGGCGTAGCGGTAGATGATTTTATAGACAGCATCTGTGAGGAAGAGCGGCAAATCCACGGGCTTGATGTGGTTCTCCTTATTGATGTGGCGGTTCACGAAGCTGTTGATGAAGAAGTTGTAGATGGACGGTGCCACCACTTCCACGCCTTGGTCGGCGAGCCATTCCAGCACGTTCAGATGGCCAAAGGAGTTGTACTTGATATAAATTTCGCCCACCACGCCAACACGCTGCAATTCTTTGTCGGTGACGATGTTGTCTTTGAACTCTTCAGCGGCCTGTTGAAGCAGTCTCTTCATGCCTCGGTAGTCGCGCTGCTCGATGAGCGGCAGACAGAGGTCTATGTATTTCAGGTGGAGCTGTTTGGCGATGCCGGGTTGCTTTTCACGCGGCCGCGCTGCGTAGTAGATGCGCGACAGACAGTCAGCATACAGCATTCCGCACAGAGAAGGCAGTGCCAGACTCTTGGTGTCGAGATGGAATCCGGGCTGCTCGTTGGCGAGCGTTTTGCCCAACGCCAAAGACAGCACAGGTATATTCTCAAATCCGGCCGCGACTAACGCCTTTTTGATCAGCATGATGTAGTTGGTGGCACGGCATTGTCCTCCTGTTTGGGTGATGATGACAGCCGTCTCGTCCAGCGGGTACTGTCCGCTACGCAGAGCCTTGAGCAGGCTGCCCACCACGATGGTGGCGGGGTAGCACACCTCGTTGTTGACGTATTGCAGCCCTAATTCCACGCATTCGCGGTCGCCGATCGGCAGGTTGATCATGTTGTAGCCTGCCATCTTGATTACCGTGGGGACGAATTCGGAGTAACCGCCCGCAAAATAAGGCGCTAAAATCGTGCGTCTTCGGTCGGCCTCGACAAAAGGTGGGGTAGTGACAAACGGCTTGTCAATTTTTGCCTGATGGCTGAATTTCAGGCTCTCCACCATGGAGCGCACGCGCAGGTGCAGCGAGCCGATATTGTTGACGTCATCGACCTTCAGCAGGGTGAAACTCTTGCCTTTTCGGTCGAGGATATCGTGGGTCTCATCGATAATGAAGGCATCCGGACCGCAGCCGAAAGAGGTAATCATCATGAAATGGACGTTGTCGGGGGAGTTGGCCACATAGTGCGCAGCCTTGAAGATGCGGTTCGGATAGGTCCATTGGGTCACGGACATCAGTTCCCGGTAGACTGCCACATCTTCCTCACCTGCAATGAATTCCGTGACCACATCGATGCCCATGTCGGCGATGCAGTCGGATATCTTATGCTGAATAAGCGGGTCGGAGTGGTAGGGGCGTCCTGCCAATACCACGACCATACGGCCCTCTTTCTTGGCTTTGGACACAATTTCCATGGCCTCCACATGCAACTCTTCGAGATACTCTTTTTGGGCGATGATGGCCGCATCAATAGCGTGGTCGGCCTCCTTTTTGTTGATACCCAATGTTTTGAGATATTGACGGCAGCTGTGACGAAGGTAATCTTCGTTGTTCATGGAGATGATGGGCGCGTCGGTGGGGATGCCGAAACGATCCTCCGTGTCGATGGCGTTGCGCACCACATCGGAGTAGCCGGCCACGATGGGGCAGTTGTAGCTGTTGCGCGCCTGATTGTCCGCGGGAGCTTCCATGACGATGAACGGATAGAAGATGCGATCGACCCCCTGCCGCGCCAGGTCAAAGACATGGCCGTGCATCAGCTTGGCGGGGAAGCAGATGTTCTCGGACATCACCGTGTGGATGCCCTTTTCATACTGCTTGTTGGTGGAGGGGGAGGAGAGGATCGTGCGGATGCCGCAGGTGCGGAAGAGCGTGTGCCAGAAAGGATACAGCTCGAACATGCCGAGCGCACGGGGAATGCCGATGACCGGCTTGCCGTTGCTTTCGCTCAGCATAGGACGGCGGTAGAGCATTTTGAGGCGTCGGTGATGCTGGTTGAACCCTTTTTTCTGCACTTCGCTGTGATTGGAGTATATCTTTTCGCAGTTGTTGCCGGAATAGAAGGTCTGCCCGTTGGAGAAATGGTACTCTAAGACGGTGCAGTGGTTCGGGCAGCCGGTGCACATCTGCTGTTTGTTCTCGAATTGCTGGATGGCGAGTAGGTCGTCGAGGCTCATCACCTTAGTGACCTCCTGTTCGCGGGCGTAGAGGGCGCAGCCGTAAGCTCCCATTAGTTCGGGGATGTCGGCAAAGCGCACCTCCTGACCGGTGAGCAGCTCTAAAGCCCGCACCACCGCCAGGTTCTTGAAAGTGCCGCCTTGCACCACGATATGGTCGCCCAGCTCTTCGATTTTTCGTAATTTTAACACTTTAAACAGGCAGTTCTTGATGACGGAGTAGGCAAATCCGGCGGAGATGTCCTCGGCAGAGGTGCCTTCGCGCATGGCCTGTTTTACTTTGGAGTTCATGAAGACGGTGCAGCGCGTGCCCAAATCATAGGGATGTTTCGCTTCGCAGGCGATGCGTGCGAAATCGCCCACCTTGTAGCCTAACATCTTGGCAAACGTCTCGATGAACGAGCCGCAGCCGGAAGAACAGGCTTCGTTGATTTCCAAGCGTCTAATTGCTTGGTTTTCAACAAAGATGGCCTTCATGTCTTGACCACCAATGTCGAGGATGAAAGAGACCTCAGGAGAGACTTTTTTGGCTCCGAGGTAATGTGCCATCGTCTCCACTACGCCGTGATGCAGTCCGAAGGCTGTTTTTAACAGATTTTCACCGTAGCCGGTGACGGCGCTGTTGAGGATGTTCGGTTCGAAGTTATGTTCGCGGCAAGCTTTGGCGAAACGGTCGAGGGCTCCTCGGAATGCTTCGAAGCTGTTGCCGTTGTTGGAAGTGTAGTCGGAGAAAAGCATCCGTCCTTCGGTATCCAAGACCACGAATTTGGTGGTGGTGGAACCGGAGTCGATGCCGATAAAAACCTCGTTACTTTTTATTTCGTCCCAGTCCACGCGGGAGACGAAGAAGTTTTGTTTTTCCTCTTTCCACTGTTGGAACTGCTGCGGGGAGTCGAAAAGGGCGGGCAGACTGTTGGCGATGAGTCGCGATTCGTCGCCCATGGCCTGTTGCTGGATAGTGTTGAGGAAGTCGGTCATGCTCACGGGTTTCTTGCAGGCGGTGCGGGCCATGAGCGCAGCTCCGTGCGCGGGTACCACGCGGGCGTCGGGGACGGCCACGCAGTCGGCATCGGTGAGGTGGAGGTTGTCGAGGAATACCTGCCGCAGTCGGGGCAGGAAGGCAAACGGACCGCCGCAGAAGAAAACGGGTGCTTGCACGTCCACGCCACGCGAGAGGGTACCGAGCACTTGCAGGCAGACGGCATGGAAGACAGAGAGGACGACATCCGCCTTGCTGACATTGCGGGCCAGCAGGTTCTGGATGTCGGTTTTGGAGAAGACGCCGCAGCGGGATGCGATAGGATAGACGCGTTCGGCCTTTTCAGCCAGGGCGTTGAGTTCGGAGGGATCCACATTCAGCAGGCTGGCTGTTTGGTCGATGAATGCGCCCGTGCCGCCGGCGCAGTTGCCGTTCATGCGGATGTCGGGCATCCGGTCCTTGTCGAAGAAAATCATCTTGCTGTCCTCGCCCCCGATGTCGATGAAGGTACGGGTTTCAGGGAAGGACTCCTTGACTAAGGTGGCCGCGGAGATCACCTCCTGCACGAAGGGGAAGCCCCAGAGGTCGGCGTAGCCCATGCCCACCGAGCCGGTCACCGCCATCTGGACGTCGTTTTGGGAAAAACGATCCGCCAAAGGCAGCAGGATTTGTTGCACTGTTTCCCGCACGTTGGTGTTATGTCGTCGGTAATCGGCGTGAAGAATGGCGTTTTCCTCGTTGAGTACCACTGCTTTCACAGTCGTAGAACCGATGTCGATACCTATTTTTAATATATTATTATTCATATTACATTTTGAAGGCGCGAAAATACGATTTTTATTAGTTAAAAAAAATATTATTTTGTGGTTATATTCGCGACAATTTGGGGTGAAATTTGCGGCAAAACAATAGGGTTGTGTATTAGTATATTTCGGAACTTTGCAGCGGGTAAAATGCTTTTCATATGCCTGGATCTGAAATTGTGGCGGTAAAATGATGGCAATGCCCGATTTTATTTGTCAATGTGAAGCTTTGATAGAATGGATTTTCGAGAAAGTAGAAATATAATAGTTGTGAGATTTTTATACAAGATTGTATTAATTTTTGCCACTTTTTTTGTCATGGCGTTTTCTGCGAAGTCGCAGTGCCCGGATTTCACAAATTTGTCGAGTCCGGATGTGACCTGCCAATATGGCTCCTTTAACGATCCTTTTCAATACACCGGAGTCGCTTCGGGGCGGCATACCATCATCACCCAGCAGGGCGGCGACCCCTATACGGGCTACCAACTGCCGTTTTTGCCATCGGGGGAGAACGCGGTGGTGAAGCTCGGCAATGAGCAGGTGGGGGCGGAGGCAGAGGCGATTACTTACCAGTTTACGGTGGATCCAGACTACGCCATCCTGTTGATAAAGTATGCTGTGGTGTTTGATAATCCCGAGCATCCGATTCCTGCGCAGCCTCATTTCGTCATACGGGTTTTGGATGCGAATGGAATCCCTTTGGCTTCTTGCTTGGACTATGAGGTGTTCGCGTGGAATTCTCAAGGACCCATATCTGGATACAATTCTTATGGGAGTGTGAGATTTACACCGTGGGAAACGATAGGTGTTAGCCTTTCCGATTACGTTGGACAACAGGTTAAACTTCAATTTTTGACTTATGATTGCGCATGGCATGATCATTTCGGATATGCCTATTTTACCGCATCTTGTATCAGAAACAAACTATCTTTGGCTGACTGTAATGGCAGTCAGATTACACTAAGTGCACCACAAGGTTTTACATCTTACTCTTGGAATAATGGTAGCACGTCTGTTACGGCCGTTTATGACTCTCAAAACGGCACTGCTTTGTCAAACTGTCGGATAACTTCTGTTATAGGAAGTGAATTTGTTCTAAGTGGAACAATATCATCAGGGGGAAACTTGCCTGCAGTGGAAGGATTAGTTTACGATACAATCTGCGAGGAAGAGAGTTACAACAATTATGGCTATAGTCTTCCCCTACAAAACAAAACAGGCACGCATCTATTTAGAAATACCTATTTCAATTTGACAGACTGCGCGGAACAAGAATCTTCTACATCACTTCTTCTTACTGTTACTCCACGACATTATCACATATATGATACAGCCTGTCAAGGGTCAAGCTATGATGGAAACGGGTTTCATTTCAATAACATTCAAGAAGGGAATAAGGTAGATAGCTTGGTGTTCAACAGGTCAAATGGGTGTGACTCTGTCGTTGTATTGCATCTTACCGTATTGCCAAATGTAGCTCTTTCAGGAATGATTTTAGGAAATACCACAGTGTGCCGTCAGACGGTTAATATATATTCGATGCCAGATGTTAATGAAAACGTGCCATTACATTGGAATGTTCCGAATGGTGTTGATTTGCTTGATGGGCAAGGGACGTCAATAGTGTATGTTAGTTTTTCTGAAAATTCACCAGATCCGGCCATTTTGACCATTACAGGAGCCAACGAATGTGTAAGTGGAAATGTTTCGATAAGCGTGTCTTCATATCCATCCTACCATTTGCTTTTTCTGGACACCATTTGCTCAGGTAACGAATATCATAAAAACGGTTTTGACTTGGCACGACAAGATAATGCTGGTTGGTTTATTTTTAATAACAATCTTCTTTCGGTAAATGGTTGTGACAGTATGCGAACGCTTCAACTATTGGTTACAAATAAACCCTCGTTGACTGCATTGGCTCAACCTGAGGAGATTTGCAACGGACAAAGTACCACCATCCATGCAGTAGGTGACAATTCAAGTTTTTCTGTTGGCATGCAGACACCATCAGTGGCCGTTGGTGACATTCTTTGTACGGACGGTAGCATAGTGAAACCGTCGGATTGGCCAATGGAAGGTAGATTGGCAATGGGTATCGTTTTTTATGTCGACAATACCGGCGAACATGGCTGGGCTGTACAATTACAAGACCAAAGTCCATCAATCCAATGGGGTGGTGGAGGAACGGATATTCCAACGCTCACTAACTATTATTCTGGGCGTGAAGCTATCTTTGATTTGAACGGATATTCCAACACACAGAAAATTAGAAATGCGGGAGATAGCAATACTTATCCGTCTGCATGGGCTGTGGATTTCGAAAATGGTTGGTATGTGCCGGCAATTGGGCAATTGAATCTGCTTTTTGCTGAACTTATGACGGTTAACGCCTCGGTGCAAACAGCAGGTGGCACGCCACTCACGTCAAATTCTTATTTTTGGTATTGGTCTTCTACGGAATATGATCAGACTTATGCATGGAAAGTAACGGTTGATGGTAATACCCATTTTGATTATAAAAGCGGGTATAATGCAAATAATAATATGCGAGCTATACGAAATTTTTAAAATTGAGGGAAGATGAATAGAGCAATCATTATCTGGATGATATCATTATTGTGTTGTTGTAGGGTAATGGCACAAACATACAATGTCGGAGATTTGTATACGGCATCGGATGGCAGCAAAGGTATTGTCTATTATCTGTTTCCTGATGGTCATGGCGGTTTGGCGGTGGCTTTGAACGATGCTTCGGAGGATTGTGTATGGGGCAATTCCTCGGATGTGCCCGGTTTGACAAATCAAACTCCTTATTTCACCCAAAATTTGTTGATTGACACCGCTGGCTACACAAACACTTTGACTTTACGAACGTTCTATAACAACAATGATTATGCAGCAGGGTTGGTGGATTTTGCTCACGGTTGGTTTTTGCCTTCCATTGCTCAGCTTAGAATGCTGTATGGACAGTTACCTTTTATTTCATCTTCCATTACGAGTGCAGGAGGAACTGAAATGTCGCTTGATTGGTATTGGAGCAGTACGGAAGCCAGCAGTTTTGAGGCGTGGTGCATCGACTTTGGGGCCAATACAAGTTCAGGTGATTTTGTTCGAAAAGAAAAAACAGGCATGAACAAGGTTAGGGCTGTATGTTATATAGATCTCTCCCAAGTGTATTACGACACCTCACTGACCTACCAATGGAACACCGGCAGCACGCAGCCTTACATTGATGTCAACCCTTCGCAAACCACTACTTATCAGGTGACGGCCACCACGGATTTCGGTTGCAGTAATACGGCGGAGCAGACCGTTTTGGTGGGGTCGGGGAGTGCGCAGACGATCTACGACACGATTTGTAAGGGTGCGGGCTACGAGGCCAACGGGTTCTCACTTTCAGAGGATGAAACCCAGACGGCGGGCACGCTCACCCGCACGCGCATGATGACCACGGATGGCTGCAGTTCCAACTTCACGCTGCAACTGAAAGTGAACGAGCCGGCGGCTTCAACCTTCTCGGCTACAGCCTATGGCAGTTACACGTGGAACGGCGTTACCTACTACGAGAGTGGCGAATACACGCAGCATTTCAATTGCGCTAATGGCTGTGATAGCGTGGTGACGTTACATTTGACGATTTCAGGTCCGCCGCAAGTGGGCATCATCGCCACGAACGACACTATATGCGAGGGTGATGATGTGATGTTGCGTGCTGTTTTGCACAATGCAGAAGTTTATTTGCCAATTCCACCTGTTGCCGTCGGAGACATACTCTGCACAGATAACACTATTGTGAAACCTTATGCGTGGCCAGTAACAGGAAAGACGGCCAGTGGTGTTGTTTGCTATGTGGACGATACGGGAGAGCATGGCTGGGCAATACATTTGCATGAACAGGGTGTGATGCCATGGAGCACAGCCCAGAGTGGTAGTATTCCCAATGCAATTATCCATGATTCACCAGCGGAGGCTATATCCGATTATAACGGCATGTATAACACTCTTGCCATCAGGTCGGTGACCAACACAAGCTTGTACCCTGCCGCCATGGCGGTTGATTATGACAACGGCTGGTATCTTCCTGCCTCTGGACAGCTGTACCTGATGTTCCCCTTGATGCCCATTCTGAACGAGTCACTTGCTGTTTGTGGCGGCACTCTTTTCGATTTGTATTCTTCTTGGTATTATTGTTCTTCTTCCGTTG